>Ga0172368_10003587_pt1 | contig 18684 bp, 13 predicted proteins | sample Lak11m_FD_114540 | JGI IMG/M metagenome (GOLD analysis project Ga0172368, IMG submission 114540) | Freshwater microbial communities from Kabuno Bay, South-Kivu, Congo - kab_022012_11m | ecosystem: Environmental > Aquatic > Freshwater > Lake | place: Democratic Republic of the Congo: South-Kivu...
GCCACAATCACAGGCAGCCCCCAGCTCATCGCCTGCTGGACTGCCAGCCCGCCCGTGCCCGGCAGGACAAATAGGTCAGCCGCCCGGTAATAGGGCTCCAATTCAGCGCCATGCCGCTCGCCGGTGAAGACTGCCCGCAGATACACTTCGGCAGCCAGGGCCTGCAGATCCCGCCGCGCGGGACCGTCACCGACAATCGTCAGCTGCGGCTGCGCCGCCGTGGGCAGCGCCGCGCAGGCCCGCAGCAGAACATCCACCCGCTTGCGCGCCTGCAGACGGCCGACAAACAAGACATTTCGCTTGCTTTCACCCGTCTCATTGCTCCTGACCGGCATGGCATGCGCTGGCCTCGGCGCGACTGCATTCGGCGCCACAAAAATTCGATCAGCCGGAAAACCAGCGGCCCGATACTGGGCTGCACCCAACTGACTGTAGGTCAGCATCGCGTCAAAACCAGACAGGAACCGTTCGCGCAGCATTTTACGCCAAAACCCGCGCAGTGGGGGCGCTCCCAGACCCCAGCCAATGACGGGTTTCTTCTGGTTTTTCATCCAGCGCACAGCAGAGGGCGTCTTTAAATAGCGTGGATTGGCTTCAACCACCAGCACATCCGGATTCCACTGCTCCAGCCAACCGAGCAGGTTCTTCTGCACGCAGGCATACAACCGCCCGCGCCCCAGGTGCAAATTCTCAGCAAATGTATAATGCGCCACCTGCAGCTCGCCCAACTGGCCCAGGGATTCTTCTGGACGCGGCGCGCCCGCGTACACGCTCAATCCATTCCGACATTCACCCGCCAGCAGATCAAAAAAGGGCGCCCGGTAGGCAGGCAAGACGCGTTGTTGAATGCCTAGTTTGTACGGCAGTGGATGGCTCATCGTAATACCCTCACTTGTGAACCGCGTGCGGTTTTTTCTACCTCTATCCGGGATGGGAAGGCATCCTTCATCTCTTCAAGATGGGTGATCACCAGGATCCGCTCGAATTCAGATCGTACCAGGTTAATTGCCTCTAACAGGCGCTGTCTCCCATCCGCGTCCTGGCTGCCAAAACCTTCATCGATAAACAGGGTTTGCAGGCGCGCGCCCGCGCGGTGCGCAAGCACCCGCGACAGCGCCAAACGAATGGCAAAGTTCACCCGAAATGCCTCACCCCCCGAAAACATTTCATATTCCCGATCGCCATTGCGGTCACTGATGATGATTTCCAGCGTTTCGCGCGTCTCGTCTTTGGACTTCAACTTGCGCTGGGTAGCAAAACGGACCGACATCCCGCCCGCGCTGAGCCGGTCCAGGATATCATTGGCCTGCGATTCGATCTCTGGCAGCGCCTGTTCGATCAGCAGCGCCGGGACGCCATCCTTGCTAAATGCGCGCTCCAACACTTTCAGCCTGCCAATCTGGCGGCTGAGCTCCTGGCGCTGGCTGGATAAGCGCGCCCGGCGTTCACGCTGACTGTCCAAAACCACCACCAGCTGGCGCACCATGCCCGTCTCCATGTGCAGGCGGTTCTCTTCGGATTTCATCGCGAACACTTCTTTTTCAGCCTGGTCGAGGTCGGGCATCGCGGCCAGTTCCGCGCGATATTTCTCGTCCGCGCTCCGAAATTCTAACGACTGGCCCTCAAAGTGAGCTTGCTCAGAAGCCAGCTGCTCGCTCAAACTTGCGAGTTGTTGATCCAAGGGGTTCAGAGCGGCCCTGGCGGCCTCCAATTCGCGCAAGCCTTGTTCTGAGCTGCGCAGATCCAGTTCGAGCCTGCGCGCCCGGTCATGCCCTTCTACATCATAGCCAACTTCGCGCGCCAAAGCATCGATCGCCCGCAGGGTTTCCCGCTCCACTTGCGCGAAATCCTCGCGCGCGAGGCGTTCCTCCAGCTCGGCCATGCGCAGCGCGCCGTCGTCCAGCCAGGCTTTGGCACTGGATTGCAGCCTGGCCAGCTCGCTTTCTTTTTGATCCAACTGACGCGTGTGCTGGCGCAGGGCTTCTTCCTGCCGGCCAAGACGCGCCAATTCCGCCTGGTCATCGCGCAGCAGCTGCGCGGTCTGCTCAATTGTCTTTTTGTTGGCGCGGTAGCGGTTGCCCATTTGCAGCCCTTCACTTTCCAGGGATGCGATCAGGGCTTGCCGTTCATCCGGAGGCATTGGCTGGCCGCAAAGCGGGCACTGCGCCCCTTCAGTCTGCCGTAATTTGTCTATTCGCTCCTTCAAGCGGGTCATATCGGCCGACATGCGCCGGTTTTCGGCCTCTATCTCGGCGTTTTGGTGCTGCAGCTCCCGCAGGTGTTCATCAATTTCGCTCCGGCGTCCGGCCTGCTCCTGCAAGCCAGCCACCACAGCCTGGATCGCCGGGATTTCGCTTTCGAGTTCGCTCAAACGCGCCAGGTCGCGCTGGGCCGCCTGCGCCTGGTTGGTCAGGCCGCGCAGCGCCTCTTGCAGCTGAGCGCGAACGGATGCGATCTTTTCGAGCGGTTCTGTCCTGCGCGCTTGAATCTCGTGGAAACTCGCGGCCGCCAGGTCCCAGCGCTCCAGTTCGCGCCTGGCTGTCTGCCACGCCGCGTAATCGCGCTCAATCTGATCGGCGGCCTGGACGCGTTCCAACAAAGCTGCGCGGGTGGCGGCTAGCCCATCAGTCTGTTCGCGGATGCGCCCAACCCGCGCCTGCGTGTCGCGCAGGCGCGCCGCCATCATATCCACCAGCCGTTTCTGTTCGACCAGCGATGCTGCCAGCCTGCGCAGCGCATCCAACGCAGATTCCTTCGATTGGCGCAGACTGCTGAGCAAGGCCAGCCTGTTTTCGATTTCTTCCAACCGGGCTTTGCGCGCTGGTCCCTGGCTCAGTTCATCATCAATTTCAGCCAGCAGCCCGTCCACGCTTTTCATTTCGGCTTCCTGGCGTTTGCGTTGATCACCCGCTTGAGCCCGGTAAGTCTCCCAGACCTCCAGACCCAGGATGTTGCTCAGAACTTTCTTGCGGTTGGAGGAATTTTGTTGAGCAAACTGGTCAGCTTTGCCTTGCAAGAAAAAACTGGCATTGACAAAAGTGTCGTAATCCAGGCGCAGCGTTTGAGACAGGCGCTTTTCAGTCTCGCGCACATTTTTTTCGGTCAGCGGCTTCCAGGATCCGTCCGGTGCAAGGATGAAAAATTCCAACACAGTCGTTTTGCCGCGCGCTTTTCCACGCTGCACGCGGTACGTATTCGCCTCATAAGTAAAATCGAGGATCACCTCGGCAGCTTTTACATTTGCGCTGCCATTGATTAAAGCCTCATCGTCGCGCGAACGCGCCTGGCCAAACAGCGCCCAGGTGATTGCATCGAGCAGCGAAGACTTTCCCGCCCCATTCGAACCGGAGATGCAGGCCAGTTCCAATCCGTCCAGCTCAAGGCTGACCGGGTCTTGGTAGGAGAGAAAACCCGTGATGTACAGCCGAAGCGGGATCATGTTGGCTGCTCCGGCAGCTCGCTGGAGAAGATAATTCCTGCCGCCAGCTTTTGCAGTTCTTCAGCCTCCTGCGGGTCACTGTTGACCGATTTCCAGTACACATCCAGCAGGTCGAGGGAGGACAGGCTGCTGATCGCCTGATCGGCGGACAGGCGCAGGCGCGTTTCCCGGCGCGGTTTGCGAATGAAATGAAACTCGAGGCATTCCTCGGTGTGCCTGCGCAGCGCAGGCTCATCGATCATCGCTTCCCAATCGAATGGATACTCCAGCACCAGCCTGACCACGGCATCTTTCATTTCATCGCGATCCGGCAGCAGGGCAAAAATCGCCTCCATCATGCCGTCCGCCTGGGCTGGAGCAAAATATCGGTCGATGAAGCGCCGCCCCTCCAGTTTTCGCCACTCAACCTGGGTCGCGGCGCCCGACTCAACCGTCGCGATCACAAAAAACTTGTCGTCGCGCGCCTCGCCAAAATCGACCCGTTCGATCGACCCTGGGTAAATCACCGGCGGCTGGCTGCCCTGGTTGACATCCTGCGCCTTGTGAATGTGCCCAAGCGCCACATAACTCAAGCGCGGATCGCGCACCAGCGCGCCTGACAGCACCAAATCGCTGCCCAGCATCACCGTCCGCTCCCCGCCATACACCGCCCCCTCCACCGATGCATGCGCGGCAAAAATAACCGGAATATTCGGGTCTGCATCGCTCAGCCAAGCATCAACCACTTTGATCAGGCGGTCTTCAATTTGGGTATACACTTCCTGGATATTTCCGGCGCTCTGCTCCGAATTTGCCAGAAAAGATGAGCGGTTGACCCACGGGAAAGCGATGATCTGCACCGGCAGTCCCAGCTGTTCCGGCTTGATGAATTCGGGCTTACTGACTACACGCACAAAGGGCACCGCCAGTGTCTCAAATTCCTGCAGCGCGTGCGCGCGGCCCTGGGCGGGCGACAAATCGTGATTGCCCACCAGCAGCAGCACCGGCACCCTGGCCTGCGCCAAACGCGCAATCCGCCTCCCCCATTCGCGCTGAAAAGTCGGCACGGGGGTGCGATCTTTGTATGCGTCTCCGGCAAAAATCACCAGATCCACCTTCTCGGCGATCGCGGTATCAACAATCGTGTCTAAAGCCTTGAGAAAATCGATAGTGCGCACCGCCAGGCCCGTGTTCGGGTCATGCCGCCCCTGGGTCACCATATCGATATGCGCGTCGGCAAAATGTAAAATCCTCATCTCAGGGCGCAACTCCCATACTAGTTAATTCCGCCAGGCTTGGCGCAAAATCGGGATGATAATCCAGGCTTTTGCGCAGGTCGGCAAGCGCGCCTTCCTGATCTCCCAACGCCCTGCGGGCCCGCGCCCGCCACAGCCAGCTCTCTTCAATATAGGGCTCGCTGGCCGCTTCAATGGTCTGTGTGGCAAGCCGCTCGACATCCGTATACCGCCCTGCGAAGAAATACGCGAAGTATGGCCCAGTCTGGTACCAAACCATGCGCCACGGGCGTTTATCGGCTGGCAGTTGGGCATACAGCTGAAAGGCCTGGTCGTATGCCTCCGCTGCGCCGCGATAGTCCTGCAAACTGACAAGGCTGGTGCCGCGGTTGTACCAGGCAAAGAACTGGTCATTGCCAGCTGTCAGCGTGGTCGCTCTGGTCGCTTCTTCCAGCGCCAGATTGAAAGCGTTGGTCTCATCGGCATATAAACCCAGCACTTGCATCAGCTGAGTTTCTTTTTCACGCGGGTAAATCACCAGAAACAGGTTGTTGAAAGCGCGCCAGTTGCTTTCCAAAGTGGCATAACTGACCAGGTAATCCGCCTGGTAAAAAGAATCCTGGGTGGTGAACTGCTTTGCCGTGTCATCATAACCGGTGACCACCGTATAATGTCCCATCCAGGAAATTTTGCCGGTCAGATCTTCGAGATAAGCGCCTTTTTCTACCAGAACCGGAAAACCAGCCGCGATCAATTTTTTGATCAGCTCCAAATTCCCGCCGGAGCGCTGCAGCACGAGCAGGTCGGTTTGCTCGGCGACAAAATCGGCCAGCTCGTAAGGCATCACGTTTTTGTCTTTTTCAAACGGTTTGACCGCCTTGCCCACATCAATTCTGGTTCCAGACCAACCCCAGTAGGAAAGCGCCATGCCCAGGTTGGCGGGCGCGCAATAATTAAACAAGCCGTGCTGATCCATATACCGCACGCCCTTCAGGCTGACCGCCGCAGGCAGCGGGGTCGGGCTGGGTGCGACGGTCGCGGTCGGAGCGTCTGGCGCAGGGGTGGGGGTGAGTGTAGCTGCAGGCGGCAGGCCGGTGGGCGTGCTGGCCTGGACCGTTTCAAGCACTGGCCGCGTGGGATCTGGAACGAAGACAACCTGTTCTGGCGGGCGCAGCGCGTAGCGCAGCTGGATGTACCAGGAATTGATATGCCAGGCAGCCCGCTCGCGCACAGGTGGAACCAGTAGGACCAGGCCCGCCGCAAGGAGCAGCAGCCCCATGCCAAGCAGTAAAATTCGCAATATCCACTTCATAGTCTGAATTATAACAAACCCAATTCGCCTGACCGGTCTTGCCGGCGTTTAGAGGATATCACGGCCGGCGCTGAGCGCTGCGGCATAGACATCCGCAACGGCCGCGCCAGCTGCTTCTGCCAGCGCCAGGCAGACATCATATTCGGGCTGAGCCTGGATGCGCCGGCCGTCCAGGATTTTCACCTTCACCGGAACCGGGCCATACGGCGTTTCTACCTGTTTGAACTCGCGTTCCGCTTCAAAACGGTAGATCGGCTGAACGCGCATGCCCAGCGTGCTGGTCTGCTCTAACAGGATGCGCGCCAGGCGCGCTTCTTCGCTGCGCCGCGCGATGACCGACACCATCGTGGCGGGCCGGTTTTTCTTCATATAAATTGGGGTGAAGAAGACATCACGCGCGCCTTCTTTAAACAAACCGGCCATCAGATTGCCATAGAACTGCGGGTTCATATCGTCAATGTTCGTTTCCAGCAGCACCAGCGGCAGATCTGCGTCCGAGGGAGACTGCCCAACCCACAAGCGCAGCACATTCGGCCACGGGAATTCTTTGCGCCCTGCGCCCACCCCGATGCGCTCCAACTGGATATCCGGCCGTTGGAAGGTGGCCAGCGCGGCCACGATCGCCGCGCCGGTCGGGGTGACCATCTCGGCCTGGGCCGGGGAGGGAACCAGCGGGGCGTGCGCCGCGGCCAGGATCTCCAGGGTAGCCGGGGCGGGCAGCGGCAGCAGCCCGTGTTGGGTCTTAACCTGGCCCGAGCCGTATGGCAAGGGCGAGGCATACAGCCGTTCAATTCCAAGCGCCCGCAGCCCGGCCGCCGCCCCCACAATATCGGCGATCGAATCGAGCGCGCCAACCTCGTGAAAGTGAACCTGTTCGGCCGGGATACCATGCACTTTGCCTTCAGCCTTGGCCACCACCCTGAAGATGTTCAATGCGGTGGTTTTGACCGCATCCTCCAGTCGGCTGTTGCCAATCAGCGCCTCGATGTCGCCCCAATGGCGGTGATGGTGGCTTTCCTGCACATCCACGCTGACCAGGCTGGCCCGCAGCGGCCCTTTTTGGGTAGTCTCCACGCGCAGATCCACCGCTTCGTCCAGGTCCAGGCAGGCGATCTGCTCGCGCAGCCAATCGATCGAAACACCCGCATCGATCAGGGCAGCCAGGAACATATCGCCGCTGATCCCGGAAAAACAATCACAGTATGCCAGTTTCATGACTTAACCAGCCCTTCATTCAAGCTGCCTGAACGATACCCGATTAAATCGACGGCCACATGCGTAAAGCCAATCGACTTAAAATAATCGGCAACCGCTTCCCGCTCAGCCGCCAGGCGCGCAATCGCTTCAGGTTCAACCTCCAGGCGCGCCGTGCCGCCATAATGGCGCACGCGCACCGTCCGGTAACCGCGCCCATGCAGATATGCCTCACCTTTAGCGATTTGATCTATCCCTTCCAGGGTGACACGGGTTCCATACGGAAAGCGCGTGGCCAGGCAAGGGGCGCTTGGCCGGTCCCAGGTCGGCAAACCAAGCGCTTTGGCCAGCTGGCGGATCTCGGCCTTGGTCAGGCCGGCTTCGACCAGTGGGCTGAGTACACCCAATTCGGCGACAGCCCGTTTACCAGGCCGGTAATCGCCGCTGTCATCGGCATTTGAGCCCTCCAGCACCGCCGCGTACCCCCCCGCCCTGGCCATGTCGATAATCTGGCCCAGGCGCGCCAGCTTGCAGTGGTAGCAGCGATCGGGCGGATTGGCCACAAACGTTGGGTTGGCCAGATCGTTGTATTCCACCACCTGGTGAGGGAAACCCAGCGCATCAGCGCCGGCCCGGGCCGCCTGCGCGCCGTCTGAAACCTCAACCGGCGAGCTGACCGTCACCGCCAGCATGCGCTGGCCCAAGACTTGATGCGCCGCGGCCGCCAGCAGTCCGCTGTCCACGCCGCCTGAGTACGCGATGATGACAGATCCCAGTTCTTTTAGGCGGGCTTCCAGCCTGGCATATTTTTCAAGTACGGTTGCGTCCAGATCTTGTAAGTTCATGAGCCATTCCCCGTGCGGCCAATCCGGTTGATCAACGAGGCCAGGTAGCCAGCGCCAAATCCGTTATCGATATTCACCACCGAAACGCCGGTGGCGCAGCTATTAAGCATGGTCAACAACGCCGACAATCCCTGGAAACTGGCCCCGTAACCCACACTGGTCGGGACCGCGATCACCGGCGCGGATACCAGCCCACCGATCACGCTGGGCAGCGCGCCTTCCATTCCGGCCACGGCCACTACCACCCGCGCCGCTTGCAGCTTCTCCAGGCGGGCCAGCAGGCGGTGCAGCCCGGCTACACCCACATCAAAAATGCGTTCGACCTGGTTGCCCATCAACTCGGCCGTGATCGCGGCTTCTTCCGCGACGGGGATATCCGCCGTCCCGCCAGTTGCCACGACAACCCCGGCCAGTTTCTCGTATGGCTGCGAACGGTCGACGACCAGCAGGCGCGGCAGGGCGTGGTAGGTTGCCTCGGGGAGCTGTTCGCCAATTGCGGCGCGCATTTCCGCGCTGACACGCGTCACCAGCACGCGCTCGTTGCGTTCACCCAAGCGTTTCACAATCTGAACAACTTGATCGGGGGTTTTCCCCTGGCCAAAAACTACCTCCGGAAAACCGCAGCGCAGCGCGCGGTGCTGGTCCAGGTGAGCAAAATTCCCCACACTCTCGAACGGCAGTGTGCGCAGGCGGGCCATGGCGTCTTCAACCTCGACAGAACCGCGCCGCACCTCTTCCAATAAAGTTCGCAGATGATATTCTTCCACGGAAAGTCTCCTCGGCGTGATTATACTGTCAATCCTTACCTTCTCAAAAAATCAAGTGGGTGCAGGTTAATGCGCAAAGGCGAATATTGAACCTGCACCCCTCTTTTCTGGGTTGGCGCGTCAATCTGCTATAATTTCTGGGGAGGACTTATGCGCAATCGGATCATCGTCGTTGGCAGCTTGAATATGGATTTGGTCGTGCATACCACGCGTCACCCGCAGCCAGGCGAAACGCTCTTGGGCAGCAATTTCCAAACCTTCCCTGGCGGCAAAGGCGCGAACCAGGCCGTCGCCGCGGCGCGCGCTGGCGGTCAGATCTGCATGGTCGGCCGGGTCGGCTGCGACGCATTTGGCGATGCACTGCTGGCCAATATCCAGGCCGACGGCATTGACATCACCCACGTGCGCCGCACCGAAGGCGTCGCCTCTGGCGTGGCATTAATTACCCTCGATGCGTCTGGACAAAATACGATCGTGGTCGCATCCGGCGCGAATGGGCTGGTCACCCCACAGGATATTCTTGCCTCAGAGGAGCTCTTCAAAGATGCGGCCGTGCTGCTCCTGCAGCTGGAAATCCCGCTGGAAGCAGTGGCCCAGGCCGCCGCCCTGGCGCGCAAGCACAAAGTGCGTGTCATCTTAAATCCGGCACCCGCTCGCAGCCTGTCGTCTGCGTTCTTAAAACAGGTCGATTACCTGATCCCTAACGAAAACGAACTGGCCTTGATCACCGGCCTGTCCAATGTCGCCCTGGGACTGGACGCATTATCCGGTTTGGTTGGCGCAGCCGCCATTGTAACCCTGGGCGGCAACGGCGTGACGGTCGCTGAGCGGCGCAAACGCCATCACATCGCGGCGCACCCGGTGGAGGTCGTTGACACGGTCGCGGCGGGGGATGCGTTTGTCGGTGCGTTTGGAGTCGCCCTGGCCGAAGGCAAGAGTGCGCTGGATGCGGCCGCCTTCGGTAACGCGGCCGGGGCGCTTGCGGTCACCAGGGCTGGCGCTCAGCCGTCGATCCCCACGCGCGCAGAAATCAACCGTTTCCTCGGCATTTCACTCGATCAATCCAGGGCGATCTAAATGGCGCTTCTAGTTGGCCTGGATCTCGGCACCACATCCATCAAAGCAGCCCTGTTCGACAGCGCTTCCGGCCGCATCCTGGCCTCCGCCGCGCAGCCCACGCCGGTTGAAAACCCTCGCCCAGGCTGGACTGAACACGACCCGCAGCAGCTGTGGCAGGCGGTCACCATAGTGCTGCGCGAAGCTGCCGCGGGCAAGAATGTCGCCGGGCTGGCAATCGGCAGCATGGCCGAAACCGGCATCGCGCTGGATGAACATGGACAGGAACTGGACAAAATTATCGCCTGGTTTGACCGGCGCTCCGAACCGCAGGCGGCCTGGGTGGAAGCCCAGCGCCCGGTCAGCGCCCTGTTCAGCCTGACCGGCCAGCGCGTCAGCCCGTCTTTTGGCATTACCAAGCTGCTCTGGCTGCGTGAAAACCGCCCTGAAGTCTTCCAGCGCATGCGCACCTGGCTGCCGCTGTCCTCTTATATCCTGTACCGGTTGACCGGTGCGTTTTGCGCTGATTATTCCATTGCGTCGCGCTCGCTCCTGCTCGACCAGAACAGCCTGACCTGGTCGCCGGATTTGCTTGGCCTGGCTGGTCTGAGCGCTGAACAGCTGCCCGCGCTCTCGGCTGGCAGCGCCGCGGTTGGGCAGCTGACAGCTCAGGCGGCTGCGCAAACCGGTTTACCCGCTGGAACCATCTGCGCGGCCGGCGGTCACGATCACCTGTGCGCGTCCTTCGCCGCTGGCGCGTTCCGCCCTGGCGCGGTGGTCGATTCGACCGGCACAGCCCAGGCGGTCGTCCAAATCTTGCCCGCGTTCCAGCCCGATCCACGCCTGGGCGAGCATGGTTTCGCCCATTACGCCCACGTGTTACCGGACCAGGTCATCCTCAAAGCGGGCTTGAAAGCGGCCGGTAAAGCGGTCGACTGGCTGACTCACCTGCTGTCCGGGCGTGGCATGCTGCCTGACTTTGCCGGTCTGGAAACCTCGGCCAGAGCCGCTGTCGGCTTGAGGGCTGGGCCCATCTGGCTGCCGCACCTGCTCGAATCGGGCACGCCCGAAAGCGACCGGCGCAGCCGCGCGGCGCTGGTCGGCCTGCGCCTGGAGCATGACGAGGGTGACATCTTCCGCGCCATGCTTGAATCGCTCGCATTCTGGCTGCGCCACAACCTGGAACAAATGCAGACGCTCACCGGCCAGGCCAGCCAGGATATTGTGCTGTTGGGCGGGGTCACGCGCTTGCGCCTGTTATCCGAACTCAAAGCCGATGTGCTTGAGCAGCCCGTCTACGTATCCGAAATGCCCGAAGCGACCGCTGTGGGCGCCGCGCTGCTGGCCGGGTTGGCCTGCGGAGTGTACGCGACACCGGCAGAAGCGGTTCGTTCGCTTGGCTATGGGCTTAGCCAAATTGACCCCGACCCGCAGCGCTCACGCTGGTACAGCCGCCTGTATGAACAAGCCTATCTCCCGCTCTACCAGCAGCTCAAGCAAGTCAACGACCGCCTAGCTGCTTTCTGACGGCGAATTGAGTTCGTCAAAAATGCTGTCCAAATCCGCCTCGGGCACGTCGAACACCCCACCCTTGGGTGGCAGCGCTTCACGCGTCATCCATTCCGGCAGGCGGTCGTCAGCCCGGGTAAAACCGGCCATGCGGTTAAACGCCAGCTCCAGCCGGATCGTTTCTTTGCCCAGTTCCTGCAAGATGCCGCTGCCCACCTGCCATCCGTAGCGCGCATTGAGCAGGTCTGGCAATGCATCCCCGGCTGACATAAAACCGTTTCCGGCAAAAACACATGCGCCCAGCGTGTCATAACCGGCCATGTTGTACTGTGCGCCGCGCGAAAGCCTGGCTTGCCCTTGCGGGTCCAGATGGTCAACCTGGGCCCGGATCGTCAGCCCGGCGGTATGGTCAGCGCCTTGCGGGCTGGTGGCATAGGTCACACCCGTGCCTTTGATCGCGCGCGGGTCATAGGCAGAAATCGCCTGACCCTTTACCACCGGCACGCGCGCAACCCCCAGCGCTTTACCCGCGGCGGCGGCCCCGCTGCCCAACACCCTGCCCAGCTCTGTCCCGGCGCGCACCTCGCGCAGCAGATCCAGCGCGCGCTGCGCGTCGCCAAATTGCAGCAGTCCCGCTTCGGCTGCCACCCCCAGCGCCGCGCCGCTGTCAATCGTATCAATTCCCAGGTCATTGGCTTCCCAGTTCAGGCGCGCCACCTGGTCCAGGTCATAAATCCCCAGGTTCATGCCCATCAGGCCAATCGTCTCATATTCAACCGGCGAAACGACCTCCTGACCGGCCGCGTCGGCGAAAACATTAGAACAGCGGATCGTGCAGCCCGCCATGCAGGCATGCGACGGATTCGCCCGGCCGCCGCGCTCCAACAGAATTTCGCGCAGCCGTTCACCGGACAGGTTGTCAATCTCATCCAGCTCGCCGCGCGAGAAATTATGCACGGGCAGCCCGCCATACAGGTTGCACAGGCGCGCGACCCCGGCCGTGCTGAAATCACGGTAGACCGCGGTCTGCGGGTGGGCCATCAGTGCCGAGGTGAACGCTTTCTGTGCCGCGCGAAAGGCGGCCTCATCCATAAGCGCCGGTTTGCGGCCGCCCGAACCATCAAAAATCACAGCCTTAATCCGTTTCGATCCCATCAACGCGCCAAGTCCGCCGCGCGCATTGATGCGCGAAGGGGTCCTGTCTTTATCCAGGTTGACAATTCCCGCCGCGAGCAGCTGCATTTCCCCGGCTGGGCCAATCAGCGCGATGGCCGCTTTATCACCATACCGTTCGCGCAAGATACGCGCGCCCGCGTACACGCCCTGCCCCAATTCATCCCCGGCCGGATCAAAACGCACGCCGCTGGCAGACAGGTGCAGCACCAGCCAGCCTGGATCGGCTGGCTGGTCTTCTAAAATGAATGCCTTAATGCCCAGCATAGCCGCCTGCATGCCCGTCGAGCCGCCAGCGTTGCTTTCTTTCACCCCTCCCGTCAGCGGGCTCTTGCCTCCCACGGAGATCCTATCGCAAGATGATAGCATATGCCCAACCAACAGGCCTGGCGCAAAAATTAATTTATTCTCCGCTCCCAGGGGGGTGCACTGCCCCGGCACTTCATCGACAAGAATGCGCGCGATCAGTCCGCGCCCGCCCAATTTTGTCCAGGCCGCCGGCGGCTCTTCGATGGAGACAGCTCGAGTACGAAGATTGACCCGCCAGATCTTCAATCCGGCCGGCAAGCTGTCTTTTTCCTGAAGCACAGGCCGGCTGGACAGCAAATTCTTAGCCTTCATTTTGAAAAGGCTGCCGGATTCTTGCATGCGTCCCATGTTAAACCTCCCCAGGCAATGATCGCGTGGCGGAAATAAGCTCCCCAGCCCCATCGCGAAAGCCGGTCTGCAATGGCGCTTAGCGCTGCTCGTTTTTATACACAAATTCGGGGATCTGCCAGCGCGCGTCATCTTTGATCACCAGCGGCAGGATGGATGTCGACGTGCGCCGCACCCCGGGGATCCGCCCGATCACCTCGGTCACAAAGCGGTATAGTTCCTGGTTATCACAGGCCACGATCTGCACGCTGATATCCCGCTCACCGGTGGCGCAAGCCACATACGTGATGTTCTCATATGCCGCCAGCTTATATGCCAGCTCTTTGATCAAGCCTGGCTCGACCTCGATGAAAACATCTGCCTTCACCGGCAGCCCCAACGCGCGCGGATCGACAATCGCACTGACCGAGATAATTTTTTCCGATAACAGACGGTCCAGCCGGTAGCGCACAGTCCGCTCGGTGATCCCGCCAATTTCACGCGCAATGTCCGCGCAGGACATTCGACCATCCATCGTCAGAAGGTCGACAATTTGCTTATCAATTCTGTCCAATTTCGTTATCATAGCGTTATTCCATCAGTATAACAAGAAATTTAGAAATTTCAACAATCTATCGAATTTTTGTTTCCGTTTTCTACATCAAACAGAGCAATTGTGCAATCCCAGGTCAAGGTTAGAGCGGCTGGATGGATCCAGGCGAAGCAGGAAAATTACCAGAGCAGTTCGAATTCCGGTCTTGCACTTCTTGCGATTAGAAGCTATACTATCAATACCCCCCCCAGGGGGTGGGGTATACCCGCTGGAGGTTCTTATGCAAGATCGAGATGAAGCAATCCACCGCCTGAAAATCGCCGAAGGTCATTTGCGCGGGGTACAGCGCATGCTGGAAAACGACACCTACTGCATCGATGTCATCCGGCAAATTCAGGCGGTGCAATCTTCACTCAACAAAGTTTCCTCACTGCTGCTGGATCAGCACCTGAATTCATGTGTTGTGACTGCGCTGCGCGGCGAAGACAATCAGGAACGCGAACGAGTTCTTAAAGAAATCAGCGATGTCTTTGAAGCCGCCAGCCGGGTATAATCAACAAACGTCTATCTTTTTTATCAGGAGAAAATCATGCCAACCATCACCTATTCCATCCCCAATATCAGCTGCAAACACTGCGTTCACACGATCACCACCGAACTCCAAGATCTGACCGGTGTTCAACAGGTAGTCGCCAGTGAAACTGCCAAAACCGCGGTCGTGACCTTTGATACCCCCGCCACCGCAGAGCAAATTGTTGAAACTTTGAAATCGATCAACTACCCCCCCGCGAACTAGTCCGAGCTTCATCCCCTGCCGAGGAGCCGCCATGGCTGAGACCAAGCAATTCACCCTGCCCATTACCGGAATGACCTGCGCCAACTGCGTGGCCTCTGTGGAGCGCAACCTGAAAAAGGTGAATGGCGTCCAGACGGCAACGGTGAACCTCTCCTCGGAACGCGCAACCGTCGAATTTGACCCAGCCCTGACAGCCCTGCCAGACCTGATTGGCAGGGTTGAAAGGGCTGGGTATGGCGTTGCAACTGGTGAAGCGGACCTGGTCATCAAGAATTTGAGTGATGACACCGATGCGCGCAGGCTTGAAAAAAACCTGACCTGCATTGAGGGTGTGTTATCGGCCAATGTGATCTTTGCCAACGAACGCGCGCGCATTCGCTACATCCCAACCATCGTCAGCCAAATGGACCTGCGCAAAGCGATCAAACTGGCCGGGTTCACCCCGCTGGAAGATGGCGACCGGGCTGAAGACGCTGAAGCGGATGCGCGCCAAAAAGATACCGATAACCAGCTGCAGATGCTGATCACCGGCCTGATTTTTACCGTGCCGCTGTTCATCTATTCGATGTCAATGGACCTGGCACCTCTGTTGGGGTTAGCGCCCAAAATGATCGGTGAACCAGTGAACATGGTTGACCCATGGAATAACTGGCGCATGTTCTTCCTGGCGCTGCCAGTGCAGTTCTATGTCGGCTGGCAGTTTTACGTCGGCGCCTACAAATCCTTGCGCAACGGCTCCGCCAACATGGATGTGCTGGTTGCGATGGGCAGTTCAGCGGCCTTCTTCTATTCCGTACCGGTCACGCTCGGCCTGTTGAATGGCCATGTCTACTTTGAAACCGCGGCCGTCATCATCACCCTCATCCGCTTGGGTAAGTATCTCGAATCGCGCGCGAAGGGGCGCACCAGTGAAGCCATCAAGAAATTGATGGGCTTGCGCACGAAAAACGCGCGCATCATCCGCGAAAACCAGGAACTGGAAATCCCGGTCGAAGAGGTGCGGGTTGGCGATATCGTCATCGTGCGCCCTGGCGAGAAAATCCCGGTGGATGGCGTGGTCGTGGACGGGCGCTCGGCCGTGGACGAATCAATGATCACCGGCGAATCGCTGCCGGTTGAAAAAGGTCCTGGCGATGGGGTCATCGGCGCGACCCTCAACAAAACCGGCCTGTTCCGCTTTGAAGCCGCCAAGGTTGGGCGGGAAACCGCCCTGGCGCAAATCATCCGCCTGGTGGAAGACGCCCAGGCCAGCAAGGCTCCCATCCAAAAACTGGCCGATCAGATATCTGCCATCTTTGTTCCGGTTGTGATCGCGATCGCCGCAGTTACATTTATGGTCTGGTACTTTCTTGTGCCCCCGGCCATTAACAAGCAGGACACGCTCTTCTCGCGCGCATTGATCAACGCGGTGGCGGTCCTGGTCATCGCCTGTCCCTGCGCGATGGGTCTGGCCACCCCAACAGCCGTGATGGTTGGCTCGGGCAAGTCAGCCGAGCTTGGCATTCTTTTCAAGAGCAGTGAAGCGCTCGAACGCGCCGGACGGGTCCAGGAAATTGTGCTGGACAAAACTGGCACGATCACCCGCGGCCAACCCGCGGTGACCGATGTCGTGATCGCGCCCGGTTTTGTAAGCGGCCAGCCCGAACTATTGCGCCTGGCCGCATCGGTCGAAAAAGGCAGCGAGCACCCGCTTGGCGCGGCGATTGTGAGCGAGGCCGAACGGTTCAACCTGGCTCTGACCGATCCGGATGGGTTCCAGGCCGAAGTTGGATTGGGTGTGCGCGCCAGCGTAGCTCAGCGCCTGGTCCAGGTTGGCAGCCCGCAAATGGCAGCCGCACAATCCAGCGGATGGGCTGCGCTCGCGCAAGATGCCGAACGCCTGCAGACTGAAGCCAAGACCGTGATGGCTGTCGTCATCGACGGCCAGGCTGCTGGATTAATCGCAGTGGCAGATACGATAAAAGAAGGCTCGCTTGAAGCCATTAGCGAACTGCGCGGTATGGGCTTGAGCGTGGCCATGCTGACCGGCGACAATCGCCACACCGCCGAAGCGATTGCCAGGCAATCCGGCGTTGACCGTGCCCTGGCGGAAGTTCGGCCAGGCGACAAAGCTGCCGAGATCAAAAAACTGCAAGAAAGCGGAAAGATTGTCGGCATGGTCGGCGACGGCATCAACGATGCGCCCGCCCTGGCCCAGGCCGATGTGGGCCTGGCGATTGGCACCGGCACAGACGTCGCCATGGCCTCGGCCCCGATCATCTTGATCAGCGGCGACCTGCGCGGCGTGGTGCGTGCAATCCACCTCTCCCGGCGCACCCTGCGCACGATCAAGCAAAACCTGTTCTGGGCCTTCTTCTACAACGTCATCCTGATCCCGGCCGCCGCCGCCGGGCTGCTCAACCCCATGCTCGCTGCGGCGGCGATGGCTTCCAGCAGCGTGTTTGTGGTCACCAACAGCCTGCGATTGCGCCGCGTCAAAATCAAATGATGCTGGTATAATCAGCGCATGCCCCTGTAGCTCAACGGACAGAGCAGCAGCCTTCGAAGCTGTGTTGTTGTCGGTTCGAATCCGGCCAGGGGCGCACGCAGGCGCCGGTCAATCGACCGGCGCCAACCCTTCCACTACATGACCCGCACCAATGCATGGCAAACCTGGCCCAGGTAGCAGCCGTTCCAAAATACCCTGAAGGCAACCGGGTAGCAGCCAGCCGCAGTTTCGGCAGGCACGTCGATCGACACGCCAAGCCGCAGCAGATTCTCCTCCACAAATCCTTCGCCCGGCTGGGCAGCTGGGGCTTCCGCGCGTGATCTCCAACCCTCCGACAGTACCGCTTCAACCCGCCATTCTACTTCCGCCGTGCTGTGATTGGTCGCGCGAATCTCCAGCACACACCGCCCGCCCGCATAGGCGTCGAGGTCGTAGGGATACGCGCGGATCCAGCCTTCATCGGTGCCGAAGTTGGCATGCTCCCAGGGCAGCAGCTCAGCCAGGAGGGCTTCTCGTTCGATCAAAAGCTTTTCCATCCAGGCCAACTGGGTCTCGTTGAAGCAGAACCCCTTTTGCTGGTGCTGGTTGAGGATCAGGTCCGGTTGATACTCGCGCAGCAGGTCGATACAGCGGCGGTAGCCCTTTCCGGCACCAAGGAAGTTGCGATTGCCGGCTGTGTAATCATCCAGTCCGGTGGGTGCAAACGAATCACCGCAGAACAGCACACTGATCCCCTGACCGCGCAGCAGCAGCCCGCCGTGGTAATAGGATTGTCCCGGCAGATGCAGCGCGGTCAGCTCAAACTCATGCCAGCGCCAGGTTTCAGCGTGGCGGGTGAGATGTGCGACCGGCGCAGTAGCTGGCGAAATGCAGGGCAGCAGGAAACGCTGCGGGTGCATGAGAATTTCGGCGATGTGCGAATCCGCAAAAATGGGAACTGACCGTGAAGTCGCCAGGTGGTGGAGTGAATCGACATGATCGTCGTGATAATGCGTCACCCAACAGCCTTCCAGGGCCGTGTAAACCCCCTGCGCTTGCCAGGTTTTCAGCACATCCAGCACGCTGTCATACCCGCAGTCAATCAGGAAGAGTGCCCCGCTCTGCGAGCGGATCGCAAAACTGGTCGCCGCGACCGGCAGGATGAAAGCCGGGAATTCGCGCACTTGCGCTGGCGGAAGGCGCAGCGGATCGCCGTGCAGTTCCTCAAAAATATCTGGGAAATAAAAGTTGAGCGCCGAAATCGCCGCATAATTGCGGTACAGCTCTTGCAAACGCGCCGCGGTCAGCTGGAGCGCCGCGACAGGCTCAGTGATCAGGCTGCCATGCGCGGGAACCAGGCAGCCGGCGCCGCTCTCTTCCAGTTTGCATAAGCTGGCGATCAACGTTTGTGCCGCGCCGAGAAACCCGTGATAATCCGAAAAAGTGCTCATTTTTTTCTGCAGGGAGTGCACATCCCAAACCTGACCGGCCGCGTAAAGCATATCCCCGCTGAAACATACGCTGTCGGCCCCATCCACGGGGTGAATCAAATACGAAACTGCGCCATCGGTCATCCCCGGTGTGTCGATCACACGCACGGAAAAGCCGCCCCATGCAAAAACATCTTCACCACAGACAGTCCCAGCCAGGCGAATATCGCGGATAGGCGCAAGCAAACCGGGGCGAAAATGATATAGATGCCAGCGGTTGCGGTAATCCTGCC
>Ga0172368_10003588_pt1 | contig 18684 bp, 9 predicted proteins | sample Lak11m_FD_114540 | JGI IMG/M metagenome (GOLD analysis project Ga0172368, IMG submission 114540) | Freshwater microbial communities from Kabuno Bay, South-Kivu, Congo - kab_022012_11m | ecosystem: Environmental > Aquatic > Freshwater > Lake | place: Democratic Republic of the Congo: South-Kivu...
ACGGTGACCGTGATCGTCGAGGAGGCCACGCCGTTTGCAGCCACGCCGGTCGTCGGGCTCGCGACGACGGTCGTGTGCGTCAGGTTCACCGCGCCCGGCACGAAGACCACCGTCGGCCTCTGCGTCGCGTCGCCCGTGCCGGCGATTGCCGCGGTGATCGTCTTGGTTTCGGCCTTCGTGGAGGCAATCGTGCCCGTGGCCACGCCGTTGGCGCCCGTCGCGCCGGTCGGGTTCACGATCGAGTTCGCGCTCCCGCTCGACGAGAGCGTCACGGTGGCGCCGGAAACCGGGTTGTCGTTGGCGTCCTTCACCGTCACGGTGACCGTCGATGTCGCGATGCCGTTCGCGGTCACGTTCGTGCCCGGGCTCGCGACGACGGTCGTGCGTGCCACGCTTGCGGGACCGGCGACGAACCCCACGGTGGGCTGCTGCGACAGCGTCACGCCTCCGGCAGTCGCCGTGACCGTCTTGTCCTCGGCCTTGGTGGACCGGATGGTGGCGGTGGTCTGGCCGCCCGAATTGGTCACCGCAGGAGCCGAGAGAGTGTTGCCGGTCCCCGTTGCCGTGAGCGTGACCGTCGCCCCGACCACCGGGTTGGAGCTGGCGTCCAGGGCCGTCACCGTGATGGTCGCGGTCGCGGCGTCGTCGGCGACAACGCCCGTCGCGGGGCTGACGACGGCCGCGGAGACAGTCGCGCTGACGGGACCCGGGACGAACACGACCGAGGGCTTCGTCGTCGCGTCGCCGGTGCCGACGACGGTGGCGGTGACGGTCTTCGATTCGGCCTTCGTGGAAGCAAGCGTGCCGGTGGCCATCCCGTTGGTCCCGGTCGTCCCTGTCGGCTGCACCAGCGAGTTGTTGCTTCCCGTGGCCGCCAGCGTGACCGTCGCCCCGGAGACCGGGTTGTCGAAGAAGTCCTTGACCGTCACCGTGATCGTCGAGGTCGCGGTGCCGTTCGCCGTGACGGTCGCGGGAGTGGCGACGACGGTCGTATGGGCCGTGTTCGCGGCGCCGGGAACGAAGGCGACGGTCGGCTTCTGGTTGACTGTGACCGAACCCACGACTGCCGTGATCGTCTTCGTCTCGGCCTTCGTCGAGCGGATCGTGGCCGTTGTCCGCCCGTTCGCGTCGGTCGCAGCAGGCGTCGATATCGTCGTGCCGTTCGTCGGGCTCGCGCTGAGGGTCACGGTGTCGCCCTGTCGCGGGTTGCCGTTGGCGTCCAGCACGGTCACGGTGACGAGCGATGTGGCGACATTGTCGGCCGTCACGCCGGTCGCGGGACTTGCCGTTGCCGTCGAGACACTCGCGCTGACGGCTCCAGGCACGAAGGTGACCGTGGGCCTCTGCGTCGCGTCGCCCGTTCCCGCAACCGTGGCGGTGATGGTCTTCGTCTCCGCCTTCGTGGAGGCGATGGTGCCGGTGGCGACGCCGCCGGAGCTCGTCGCGACGGTCGGCTGCACGATCGTGTTGTCGCCGCCGGTCGCCCAGAGCGTCACCGTGGCACCCTGAACGGGGTTGTCGTAGGCGTCCTTCACCGTCGTCGTGATGGTGGAAATCGTCGTGCCGTTCGCCGTCACGTTGGTGGAGGGACTTGCCACGACGGTCGTGTGGCCCAGATCCACGGGGCCGGCCACGAAGACGATGGTCGGCTTCTGGTTGAGCGTGACCGTGCCGACCACCGCGGTGATCGTCTTCGTTTCCGCCCTCGTCGAGCGAATGGTCGCGGTGGTCTTCCCCGCAGAGTCCGTGGTCGCCGGCGTCGAGATCGTGTTCTGCGTGCCCGTCGAGGTAAGCGTCACGGCGGCGCCGGAAATCGGGTTGGAGTTCGCGTCCAGCACGGTCACGGTGATCAGCGAGGTCGCGCTGTTGTCGGCGACGACGTTGGCGGCCGGCACTACCGTGACGGTGGAGATCGCTGCGCTGACGGCGCCGGGCACGAAGGTCACGGTCGGCTGGGTGGTGGCTGCGCCGGTGCCGGCGATCGTCGCCGTGATGGTCTTCGTCTCGGCCTTCGTGGAGGCGATGGTGCCGGTGGCGACGCCGCTGGAGCCCGTCGCGCCTGTCGGCTGCACGATCGTGTTCGCGCTGCCCGTCGCCGACAGCGTCACCGCGGCGCCGGACACCGGGTTGTCGAACGCGTCCTTGACCGTGGTCGTGACGTTCGAGGTCGCCGTGCCGTTCGCCGTCACGCTCGCGGGGCTGGCCGTGATCGTTGTTCGACCCGTGTCGGGCGGGCCCGCGACGAAGGCGACCGTGGGCTTCGTAGTCACGTCGCCCGTGCCCGAGATCGTCGCGGTGATGGTCTTCGTCTCGGCCTTGGTCGAGGCGAGCGTGCCGACGGCAAGGCCGTCGGTGCCCGTCGTGCCGCCCGGCTGCACGATGTTGTTCGCCGTCCCGCTCGAGGCGAGCGTGACCGTTGCCCCGGAGATCGGGTTGCCTTGGGCGTCCTTCACCGTGACGGTGACGGTGGACGTCGTCGCGCCGTCGGCGACGACGGCTGCGGTCGGGCTCGCGACAGCGGCGGAAACGCTGGTGCTGGCAGGTCCGGGAACGAACGTGACCGTGGGCTGCGTCGCGAGCGCGCCGGTGCCCACAACGGTCGCGGTGACCGTCTTGGTCTCGGCCTTCGTCGACTTGAGCGTTCCGCTGGCCTGCCCGTTGGCAGCCGTGGCGCCCGCAGGCTGGACGACGGTGTTGCCCGTGCCGGTCGACGCGAGCGTCACGGTCGCGCCCTGCACCGGGTTCCCGTAGAAGTCCTTCACCGTGACGGTGATCGTGGAAGTCGTCGAGCCGTTGGCGACGATCCCCGAACTCGGACTGGCCACGACGGTCGAGACGTTGGCGTTGACCGGACCTGCGACGAAACCGACCGTCGGCTGCGAGGTCAGTTGCGAGCCGGAAACCGTCGCCGTGAGTGTCTTCGTCTCGGCCTTGGTCGAGGCGAGGGTTGCGCCGGCCGCCCCGGCCGTGTCGGTCACCGTCGAAAGCTGCACGAGGGTGTTGTTCTGACCCGTCGCAGCAAGGGAGACGGTCAGCCCGGAGATCGGGTTGCCCTGCGCGTCTTTCGCGGTGACCGTGACGGCCGACGTTGCGATGCCGTCGGCGGTCACGCCCGTGGACGGGGTCGCGACCACCGTGGAGACCGTCGCGCTGAGCGGCCCCGGCACGAAGGCCACCGTCGGCTGCTGCGAGAGTGCGCCGGTGCCTGTCACGGTCGCGGTCACGGTCTTCGTCTCGGCCTTGGTCGAGCCCAGCAGGCCCGTGATCTGGCCGTTGGCGGCCGTCGTGCCGACCGGCTGCGTGATGCCGTTGCCCGTGCCCGTCGCCGCGAGCGTCACGGACGCACCCGCCACGGGGTTGCCCTGCGCGTCCTTCACTGTGACGGTGATCGTCGACTTGGTCGACCCGTCGGCCGTCGCGTTCGTCGCGGGGCTCGCGACCACGGTGGAGACGCTCGTGCTGGGCGCCCCGGCGACGAAGGTCACCGTCGGCTGCTGCGTCATGACCGAGCCGGAGACGGTCGCCGAGACGGTCTTCGTTTCCGCCTTGGTGGAGGCGAGCGTGCCCGAGGCGACACCGGCCGAGTCCGTGGCGGCGCCCGGCTGCGTCAGTACGTTGCCGGTGCCCGTCGCGGCCAGCGAGACGCCCAGGCCGGAGATGGGGTTCCCGAAGGCGTCCTTCGCCGTGACGGTGAGGGTCGAGGACGTCACGCCGTTGGCGACCACTCCGGCAGCGGGCGAGGCCACCACGGTCGTCGTCGTCGCGCTGAGGACGCCCGGCACGAACGCGACCGTGGGCTGCTGGGTCAGCGCCAGCGCGCCCCCGACCGTCGCGGTGATCGTCTTCGTCTCGGCCTTCGTCGACGCCACGGTGCCCGTTGCCTGCCCGTTGGCGCCCGTCGTGCCGGCCGGCTGCCCGACCGTGCCGCCGGTGCCGCTGGCGGCGAGCGTCACGCTCGCCCCCGGCACCGGGTTGCCCTGCCCGTCCTTCACGGTCACCGTGATGGTGGACGTGGAGCTTCCGTCCGCCGTGATGCCCGAGGTGGGGCTCGCGAGGACGGTGGAAACGCTCGCGCTGGGGGCGCCCGCGACGAACTGCACGGAGGCCGTCGCCGCGAGCGTCCCGGTGCCGGCCACGCTCGCAGAGACCGTCTTGGTCTCCGCCTTCGTGGACGCGACGGTGCCGGTCGTCACGCCGTTCGTTCCGGTCGCGTCCGAAGGCTGCACGATGCTGTTCGCGCTGCCCGTCGAGGCGAGCGTCACCGTCGCGCCCGCCACCGGGTTGCCTTGGGCGTCCCGGACCGTGACGGTGATGGTCGAGGTTGCGCTGCCGTTGGCCGTCACGCCGCCCGTCGGGGCCGCCGAAACCGTGGACACCGTCAGGCTCGGGGGACCGGACACGAAGGCGACGGTCGCGGTCTGGACCAGCGTACCCGTGCCGTCCACCGACGCGCTGACGACCTTGGACTCCGCCTTCGTCGAAGCGATGGTTCCCGCGGCCGTCCCGTCGGCCCCCGTCGTGCCCGCCGGCTGGACGAACGTGTTGCCGGTGCCGGTCGCGGACAGCGTCACGACGGCTCCCGGCACGGGGTTGGCGAAAGCGTCCCTTACGACGACCGTCACGAGCGACGTCGCCGTGGCGTCGGCCGTCACGCCGGCGGTGGGGTTGGCGACCACCGTGGAAACCGTCGTGTTGGGCGCCCCGGCGACGAACGTGACGGACGGCTGCTGCGCAAGCGCGAGGGTCCCGTCGACCGTCGCCGTGATCGTCTTGGCCTCCGCCTTGGTGGAGGCAAGGGTGCCTGTCGCAACCCCGGACGCGCCCGTGGTGCCCGTCGGCTGGACGATGGTGTTGGCGATGCCGGTGGAGCCCAGGGTCACCGCGGCGCCCGGAACCAGGTTCCCGTAGGCGTCCTTCACCGTGACCGTGACGGTGGTCTTCACGTTGCCGTCCGCGGTCAGCCCCGTCGTCGGGCTGGCGGCGACCACCGACGCCGAGGCGCTGGGCGCCCCTGCGCCGACCGCCACCGTGGCGGTCGCTGCGTTGCCCAGCGAGTCCACCGCCTTCACGACGTCCTGGACGTTGCCGACCGTTCCCGCCGTGTAGGCGCCGCTCGAGGGGTTGATGCTCGCACCCGACAGGTTGGTTGCCAGCGACCAGACGAATCCGGTCGCGCTGCCGCCGGAGGCGCTGAAAGAGACGGTCCCGATCGGCTGCGTCGAGGTCGTCGCGGGGGTGATCGAGACCACGGGCCCCACGGCGACCGTCGTCGTGGCCACGTTGTGCAGCGAGTCCTCGACGCGCACGACGTCGGTGCAGCTCCCGACGGGACCCGCGACGTAGGCGCCGGTCGTCGTCCCGATGCTCCCACCCGAGGCGTTGGTCTGCAGCGACCACGCGAACCCCGTCCCGCTGCCGCCGGCGGCCGAGAACGCCACGGGACCCTTGGGCGGCGAGGTGGGGGCGGAAGGCGAGATGCTCGCGACGGGCCCGACCCTGACGTTCGACTTCGCCTCGTTGCCCAGCGAGTCCACGACCCGCACCACGTCGGTCACGCTCCCGGCAATGCCGGCGGTGTAGACGCCAGAGTTCTCGTTGATGCTCCCGCCCGAGGCGTTCGTGGCGAGCGACCAGCGGAAGCCGGTGGTGCTGCCGCCCGCCGCGACGAACGTCAGCGTGCTCTGCGGCGGGGTCGTCTCGGGAGGAGGTATCGCCGTCACCGTGATCGTCACGCCGACAGTGACTGCTATCTGCAGGGAGGTGTTGTTGCCGAGCGAGTCCTCGACCCGCAGCGTGTCCACCGTGCTTCCCGTCGCGCCGGCCGTGTAGACACCGGACGGGTCCACGGCGCCGCCGGAAGGACGCGAGGTCATCGACCAGAGCCATCCCGTGCCGCTGCCGCCGGCGGGTGTGAATGTGATGGAACCCTTCGGAGGCGTCGTCGGAGTCGCCGGCGTCAGCGAGATGCCCGGACCGACGTTCACTTCCGCCGTCGCGACGTTGCCGAGCGAGTCGAGAACCTTCACCGTGTCCTTGACGCTCGGCACGCGCCCCGCGCGGTACGCGCCGGTGGCCGCGTCGATGGTGCCCGCCGAGTTGTTCGTCGCCAAGGACCACGTCCAACCGGTCCCGCTGCCGCCGGCGGCGGAGAACGCGAGCGGTCCCCACGGCGGCGCCGTGCCGGGCGACGGCGCGATCGAGATGACCGGCCCGACGGCCACGCTCACCGTGGCGACGTTGCCCAGCGAGTCGGTGACGCGCACCTGGTCCGCGACGCTGCCCGCGATGCCGGCCGTGTACGCGCCCGTCGAGGAGGCGATGCTCCCGCCGGAGTTGTTCGTCGCCAGCGACCAAGTCCATCCGGTGCCGCTGCCGCCCACGGCTGTGAAGGAGATCGATCCCTTCGGCGGAGGCGCCGGCGTCGCCGGCGAAATGCTCACGACCGGGCCGACCGTGACGCTCTGCGTCGCCGTGTTGCCCAGCCAGTCCACGACTCGAACGAGGTCGGTCACGCTGCCGGTCGCACCGGCCGTGTAGGCGCCGGTGACGGGTTCGACGGAGCCGCCCGACGGTTTCTGGTCGAGCGACCAGAGCCATCCGGTGCCGCCGCCGCCCGTGGCCGAGAACGACACCGGACCGCGCGGGGGCGAGGAGGCCGGCGAAGGCGCGATCGAGATGATCGGGCCCACCGCGACCGGCACGCTGGCCGTGTTGCCCAGCGAATCCACCACCGCGACGACGTCCGTCACGCTCCCGACCGCGCCGGCCGTGTACGTGCCCGAAACCGCGTCGATGCTCCCGCCCGATCGATTCGTCGACAGCGACCAGGCGAAGGCCGTGTCGCTGCCGCCGCTCGCCGCAAACGAGACCGACCCGCGCGGCGGCGGTGCAGGCGAGGACGGCTCGATGCTCACGGCCGCCGTCACGGTCACGGTGGCCTTGCCGATCGCGCCCAGCGAGTCGACGACCCACAGCTCGTCGGACGTGCTGCCGGTGGCGCCCGCCTTGTATGCGCCCGTGACGGGATCGACGGTGCCGCCCGAGCCGTTGACCGCGACGGACCACGTGAAGCCTTCGCCGCTGCCGCCCGAGGCCGAGAACGTCAGCGAGCCCTTCGGCGGGCGCGTCGCGGCGGGCGGCGACACGCGCAGCGCCGTGGACACCGCGACCTCGGCGGTCGCCGTGTGGCCTTCGGAGTCGATCACCTTCACGACGTCCACCACGTCGCCCGTCGTGCCCGCGACGTACACGCCCGTCTCGCCGATGCGGCCGCCGGAGGCGTTCGTCGCCAGCGACCAGGTCCATCCCGTGCCGCTGCCGTCGCCCGCGTGGAAGGAGAGCGTGCCCCGGGGCGCCACGATGCCGACCGGCGGCGAGATGCAGATGGTGCCGCGGCACACGCCCGAACCTCCGCCGCACTCCTCGTGGTCGCAGTCGACGGCGTCCTGGCAGTCGGTGCGGCCGTCGCGGTCGTCGTCCGCCGCGTCGGCACAGTCCACCTCGTGGCACACGCCGTCGTCGCGGCAGGTCGCGCCGCCGCCGTTGCCCTGGCCGTTGGACGCCTTGCCCGTGCCGCACGCCTTGTCGACGCACGCGTCCATGTCCGCGCAGTCCGCCAGTCCGTTGCAGTTGTCGTCGAGCACGTTCCAGCAGTTCTCGGCCGCGCACGCGCCGCCGCAGCACAGCGAGCCCGGGCCTCCGCACGAGGCCCGGTCGCCGCAGTCCGGATCCTGGCAGTCGACCATTCCGTCGCCGTCGTTGTCGCTGTGATCGCCGCACTGCGAGGGCTGAGACTGTCCGTTCGCGCCGTAGGTCTCGCGCATGCAGCGGCCCAGGAAGCAGTTCTCGCCCGCCGTGCAGCGCCGGCCGCACTGGCCGCACGCCGCCTCGTCGCGGTCCAGGTCGTGGCAGAGGCCGTCCGTGGTGCAGAACGTCAGACCCTCCGTCTCGTCGGCGCAGTCCGGATCCTGGCAGTCCACGAGTCCGTCGCAGTCCTCGTCGGTGCCGCCGTCGCACTCGGTCTCGCGATTCGGCTTGCACGATCCGTCGGCGCAGCACCAGGTGGCCGTGTCGGTGGACCCGTCGACCGTGCATGCACTTCCGGCGGATCGCAGCACGAGCGTGCATGCGCCGGACGCGCACCGGCGCTCCTGGCAGGGGCCTCCCCCGGCGCACGACCGGCCGCACGCGCCGCAGTTGTCCGCGTCCGCGGCGAGCGATCGGCACGAGATGCCGCAGCACGTCTGCCCGGCCGCGCAGGCGCAGTCCGCGTCCTGGCAGTCGGTGCGCCCGTCGCAGTCGTTGTCCCGGCCGTCGAGGCACAGGGCGCTCTCGACGCCCGGTGCGCACGCTCCGGCGCAGCAGAGCTGACCGGCCTCGCATCCCGTCGCCGCCGTGCGATCCGGCGCCGGCGTGCTGCGGCACACGCCTGCGACGCACGTGTCGTTCGTGCAGGGCCTCCCGTCGCCGCACGAGCGCCCGCACCTGCCGCAGTTCGCGGCGTCGGCCTGCACGTCGCGCCAGACAAGGTCGCAGCAGAGCGCGCCGGCCGGTCCGGGGCAGTCCGGATCCTGGCAGTCGCTCAGGCCGTCGCAGTCGTTGTCGGCGCCGTCGCCGCAGGCAGTCTCGTGCGTGCAGACGCGCACGCCCGACGCGACGCAGCACGTGCCGCCGCCGCCGCAGGAGGCGCCCGCGGGGCAGTCCGGATCGGCGCAGTCCGCCAGTCCGTCCGAGTCGTTGTCGGCGCCGTCCGAGCAGCTCGTCTCGTGCCGGCACGCGCCCGACGAGCACGTGCCTCCGGTCGCGTCGCACACGGTTCCTGACGGGCAGTCGTCCGTGTCCGCGCAGTCCGCCTTCGCGTCGCCGTCGTCATCGGCGCCGTTGCGGCAGTCGGTCTCGTGCGCGCACGCCCCGGCGCGGCACACGCCCCCGCGCTCGTCGCAGGGCGTCGGCGCCGGGCAGTCCTGCACGTCGCGGCAGTCGGTGAGGCCGTCCAGGTCGTCGTCGACCGCGTCGGCGCAGTTCGTCTCCGTCGGGGCCGAGCAGACGCCGCGCCGGCACACCTGCGCCACGCCGCCGATGGTGCCGCACCGCGTTCCGGTCGCGCAGTCGTCGGTGTCCGCGCAGTCGGCGAGCCCGTCGCCGTCGTCGTCCCGGCCGTTGGTGCAGTCGGTTTCGCGCCGCGGCAGGCAGCGTCCCTGGCGGCAGCCGCGCGCGCCGTCCGCGGAGCAGCTCGCCTCCGGCGGGCAGTCGACCGAGTCCTGGCAGTCGGTGAACCCGTCCAGGTCGTCGTCGACGCCGTTGGCGCAACTGTCCTCGCGCGGGCTCGCGCAACGCCCGGTGCGGCACACCTGTCCGCCCGGGCAGACGACGCCGCACCGGCCGCAGTTGCGGGCGTCGGTGTCCACGTCCGTACACTGCGAGCCGCAGCACGAGGTGCCCGGCTCGCACGCCTTGGCGCACCGGCCGCAGTGCAGCGAGTCGTTGGTGGTGTCGGCGCACCGGCCGTCGCAGCACGTCTGGGCGCCCTGGCATGCCGTGCAGTCCCACGGTCCGCCGCAGTGCTGCGGGTCGGTGCGCTTGTCGAACCCCTCGTCGACCGCGCCGTCGCAGTTGTTGTCGAGCCCGTCGCACACCTCGTTGCCCGGCGCCTGCACGGCCGCGCAGACCATGGCGCCCGCGACGCAGCGCCGCTCGCCGCGCGCGCAAACGCCCGCCCGTCCGGCGTCGCACGGCACGCCGCTGCCCGGGATGTTGTCGTCCGCCACGCCGTCGCAGTCGTCGTCCAGCCCGTTGCACGTCTCCGGCTGGGGCGCCACGGCGCCGGCGCACGTGCCCCATCGGCCGTCGGGGCCGCACGCGCGCGTGCCGCGCCGGCAGACGCCCTGCACACCCTGCGGATTGGCGGGCCCCAGCGGGTGGCAGACCTCGGTCTTGCCGGGCTGGCAGGCGCAGGTCTCGTCGACGAACCCGTTGCAGTCGTTGTCGGCGCCGTCGCACAGGCTGGCGTCCTCGGTGCGCGCCCAGAACACGCGGTGCGAGGCGGCGGCGCGCTGGTAGTCCGCGTCGGCGCAGGCGGCGGCGGGCTGGCCCGCGACGCACGCGCGCCGCGCGCCGAAGCACGCGCCCTGCTGCTTCTCGCACAGGGGCGTGTCGACGCGGTCGGGGTTGTCCGTGACGCCGTCGCAGTCGTCGTCGAGGCCGTTGCAGCTCTCGGGGCGGGGTCCCGTGTCGCCCAGACACGGCCCGTAGAACCCGCCGGTGCAGGTCTGGGTCCCCCACGTGCAGACGCCCTTGCCGGCGGCGCTGGCGGGACCGGCGACGAAGCAGGGGCGCGTCTCGCCGTCGAGGCAGGGGCAGCTCGGAGGGTCGGCGACCCCGTCGCAGTCGCTGTCGATGCCGTCGCATTTCTCGGGCGAGGGCAGCACGGAGCCGGTGCAGCGTCCGAGCCTCCCGCTCTCGCAGGGCTGGGCGCCCGCGCGACAGGCGCCGACGTCGCGCGTCGGATCGTTCATGCCGGACGGATAGCAGGGCTGGTCCACGTCGCAGCCGCAGCCCTCGTCGACGCTGCCGTTGCAGTTGTTGTCGAGGCCGTCGCACTCGCTGGTCTCCTCGCCGGGGCGGGGGAAGACGAGCGGGTCGTCGGGGGCGCAGTCCTCGTCGTCGGGCCAGCCGTCGGCGTCGCGGTCGGGCTTCACTGAGCGCAGGCGGACGGCGACTTCTTTCACCCGTCCGCGTTCGAAGCGTTCGGCGACGGCGACGGAGGCGACGGGCACTGTGTCGCAGCCCGAGCGGTGGCCGTCGACGTGCAGGTCCACCTCGTCGGAGCCCAGCGCGCCGCCGCTGTAGACGAGCACGCGCAGCGAGCGCGGGGTCCAGGGCGATTTCGCGGAGCGCTCGACCGCGGCCGTCTGGAGGACCGGAGCGCCGCCCGGGGCGCGCGCGCGCAGGCCGATGCAGTCCACCGGCGTCTCGAGGGAGATCGAGACGAGCAGTCCGGTCTGCCCGGGCTGGGGCTCGCAGCTCAGGAGCGCGACGGCCGCGAGTGTGGCCAGGGCGGGGCGCACGGATGCCCGCGCTTTTCCGAAAGCCGAAAGTCGAAAGCCGAAAGCCGATTTCGATGCGCCGGCCATGGGTGGGAGAGTAGCCCGGCGGCCGGCGGGGGTAAAGGCGGCCGCCGGCCGCCGGAAGACAGAAGGATGAAGGCGGAAGGACGAAGGCGGCAGGTCCGTGCGGACCGGCGGGCCGTGGTACGATCCCGGTCATGGACGGCGACACGCGACCGGAGCAGCTCGCGAGGCACGCGGCCCTCGTGCGGTCGATGAGTCCGGAGCAGCGGGCCGCGGCCCTGCGCGCGCTGGACCGGGGGCTGCGGCGCATGGTCCTGGCGCGGCTGCGGCGCCGCCACCCCGGGGCCGACGAGCGCGAGCTGGTCGTGCGCCACGTCGCGCAGGTCCACGGCGTCGACGCCGCGCGGCGCGCCTACGGACGGCTGCCCGCGGGGCTGGAACCGTGACCGAGGACATTCTCGACGTCGCGCTCGCCGTCGCGTCCGCGCTCGAGGCCGTCGGGGTGCCGTACTACATCGGCGGCAGCGTCGCGAGCTCGCTGCAGGCCACCGCGCGCACCACCCAGGACGTCGACTTCGTGGTCGAAATGCGCCCGCACCACGCGGCGGCTCTCTCGCGCGCTCTGGGCCCCGACTTCGCCGTCGACGAGGAGGCGCTCCGGGATGCCGTCGCGCGCGGGTGGTCGTGGAACGTGTTCCATCTTCCCACGGGCATCAAGATCGACCTGATCATGCGCGAGGACACCGCCTACGACCGCGAGGCGTTCTCGCGCCGCAGGCGCCTGCGCGTCGACGTCGACACCGAGCCCTTCGTCAAGAGCGTCGAGGACAGCATCCTGAAGAAGCTCCAGTGGTTCCGCGACGGCGGCGGGCAGTCATCGACCCAGTGGCGCGACGTCGTCGAGCTGCTGCGCGTGAACGGTCCCCACCTCGACGCCGCGTACCTGGACCTCTGGGCGCCGCGCATCGGCGTCGCGGACCTGCTGGAGAGGGCGCGCGCCGAGGCGGCGGCGTAGGCCGCCCTGCCGGGGAGTTCCGGGTCGCGCGCAAGGGGACGTCGGCGCGTGCCGAGCCTTCCGCCGCGGTCCCCGGGGCCATCGGGCCGCGGCGGAAGCTCCGGACCCGCGGCGCAAGCTTCCGGGCCCGTGGCGGAAGCTTCAGCCCCGTGGCGGAAGCTCCCGAACCGCGGAGGAAGCCTCCCGACCCGCGGCGGAAGCTCCAAGGCTGCGGCGGAAGCTCCGGGGCCGGCCGCCGAAGCTTCCCGACGGCGGCGGAAGCTTCCCGGGGGCCGGCGGCAGCTTCCGGACGGCCTCCCGGCGCGGGCGAGGCTCTTCCGAAGGTCGAAAGCCGGAAGCCGAAAGCCGAATCGGCGCTATCCTGCCGGCATGGGCAGCGACATCCCGTCCCGAGATCGAGTCACCGAGTTGCGCATCCGCGGGCTGCGCACGCTGGAGGACGTGACGCTGCCGCTCGGGCGGCTCACGGCGCTCGTCGGCGAGAACGGCGTGGGCAAGAGCTCGGTCGCCGAGGCGTGCGCGCTTCTCTGCCGTCTCGGGCGCGAGTCGTTCCCGGACGCATTCCTGCACGCGCACGGGGGCTTTCCCGGCCTGCTCCGCCGAGGCGCGGACGCCATCGGCCTGGGCCTGACGCTGGAGGGCGCGGGCGCCCCGCTGCGCTACGACGCGCCCTGCCCGCGGCCGCGTCGACGCAGAACGTCGTCGCCCGGGTCTTGGCCGTGACGGGCGCTTCGCCCCGGCGCTGCGTCGTCCTCCTCGTGCGCAACGCCGAGTCCGTGGTCCGCGCGGCCGGGGACTGCGGCACGGGCCTGGCCCCGGAGCTTCTCGCCCGGGCACTCGCCAAGAAACTCAACGAGCGGGACATCGTCCTCAAGCGCGTCGCGGACGGACCGCGCCCGGTCCGCGACTGCGTCGCGAAGCGCGTGCCGTCGCTTGCGGAACTCCGCGATCGCATCCGCTGCGCGCTGGGCGCGTAGACGCGTCGCGGGCCGGAGGGGGCTTCCGGACGGCATCCCGCCTCGGACGGGGCGGCGGGGCTCTTCCGAAAGCCGAGAGCCGAAAGTCGAAAGCCGGCTCTTGATCCTCCGCCTCCGAACGGTACGATGAAAGGCATGGAACCGGCCGTCGCAGATCCGGCTCTTCTCGCGGCCTTCCGGCAGGCCGTGCGGGCCCGCATCCGCCGCGACCTGCAGGAGGAGGAGGCCGGCGCCGAGGCGCTGCGCGCCCGGGTCGTGCCCCGGGTCGAGCAGGCGGTCGTCGCCGCGCGCGAGGCCGGTCTGTGCCGGCACGCGTGGCTGTTCGGGTCGTTCGCATGGGGGCGTCCGGGCGGGCGCAGCGACGTGGACCTGCTCGTCGAGGAAGGGTCGCCGGACGAGGTCGCGGCGCGCGTCGGCCTGGCCTGCGGGCGCATGGTCCATGCCTTGGCGCTCGGCGAGGCGCCGCAGAGTCTGCGCGAAGCGGTGCTCTCGCGGGGTCGGCCGCTGTGACTGCGGAGAATGCCCGTCTCGGTCTGCTCCGCGCCGAGCTGGCGCGCGACTGGGACGCGGTGCGCGCGCACCTGTCGAACGCGCTCTCGGTCGACCCGGCGGCGTCGGCGCCCTGTGCCGCGTACGTCGCGCTGTCGCTCGACCATGCCTGCCAGGCGTTCGAGAACGTGCTGCTGCGGCTGGAACGCGGCCTCGGCCTGCCGGAGCGCCAAGGCGACGCGTGGCACCGCGCGCTGCTGGCGGACGGCGCCATGGCAATCGCCGGCGTGCGTCCGGCGGTGTTCCCGGCCGAGGTCGAGGGCGACTGGGAGGAACTCCTGCGGTTCCGCCATTTCCTGCGCCACGCCTACGTCGCGACTCTGGATCCCGTGCGGCTCGCCGCGAACACGGCGCGGCTGGCGCGGGCCACGCAGGCCACCGAGCCCTTCGTGCAGGCGCTGGTCGCGGCGCTGCTCCCGTAGGCGCTACGCCGGCGCGGCGGCGTCGGTCTCGTTCGAGGTCCGGACCGACGGGCGGCTCGCCGACGCGCACGCCGAGGGCGAAGGACCCCTGCCCGGATGTCTGGCGGAGGCGGCGCGGGCGGCCCTCGCGGAGCCGGGTGTCGCCCCGCTCGTCCCGGGCGGGCGCAGCGAGTCGAGGGACGCGGCGCCCGGCCGCCGGGAGCCCCCGTAGCGCGGGCCCTTCGTACAGGCGCCGCTCCCCCCGGGCGCTACGCGGGCGCGGGCGTGCCGGAAGGGACCGCGCCGGCGGCCGACTTCTTCGTGCGCCTGGCGACCGTGCGCGACTGGAGCGCGGGCACCTTCTCGTCGGCCTGAGCGAGCCCGAACAGCATCGGGGCGAGCTCGCGCGCCTCGGTGTGGCGCTTCACGAGCAGCGTCCAGACGCGGTCGCGCAGCTCGACGGCCGCCTTCAGCTCGGCCGGCGACCCGGCGGCGCGCGACCCCTTCGGGCGCAGAAGCCCGCGCAGCTCCTGGCTGAGCGTCTCGGCCTCGGCGAGCAGGGCGGCGGTGACGAACGTGTGGCCCCGCATCGCCTCGGCATGCTCCCGGTAGAGCGCGGCGAGGTCGGCGAGGTCCCCCACCATGTCGGAAGAGCCGCGGCCCTTCTCGATGCGCGCGACGCGCCGCGCGTCCACCGCGCCCGCCAGTGCCGCCGCCTGCATCGTGCGCAGGAAGAGGTTGCGCAGGTGGGCCGCGCGCGCGAGCTTCTTCTTGACCTCCTTTGCCTTGGGGACGAACCGGTCGACGCGCGCCTGCGCGGCCACCAGCGCCAGCGCCACCGGCGCCAGCCCGCCCACGCGCGCGAAGTCGGCCCACGGCGCCTTCTCGCGCAGCCTGTCCTTGACGCCGGCCATCGACTCGTCGCTGACGCCCGCGTTGTGGTGGGCGAGGTCCGCGTCCGCCGTACACTTGAGGACTTCCGCCTCGGCAATCGCGTTCGCCTCCGGCTCGTGCAGCCGAAGGGCGGCCTCCTGACCCGCCTCGGGCGACAGCTCCGGGTCGCCGTCCGGTCGCTGTACCGTCCTTGCATCGAGCTTCGCCGCCTTCGCCATGTCGTCCCTCCAAAGCTCGGCCATCGCTCCCGGCCGGCGGGCGGCGAGCCTACCGGATGCCGCCGGGGCTGGGAAGGGGGCGGGCGGCAGCCCCGGGCGGCCGCGCGACCGGTCGGATCGGTCGCAGGGAAGGTTTGGAAGCCGGTTTCGACCGATCGAATCGGTCGCGGGGAGGGTTCGGAAGCCGGTTTCGACCGATCGGATCGGTCGCGGGGAGGGTCTGGAGGCCCGTTCGACCGATCGGACCGGTCGCGGGGAAGGCTTGGAAGCCGCTTCGACCGGTCGGATCGGTCGCGGGGAAGGTTCGGAGGCCGTTTCGACCGATCGGATGGGTCACGGGGAGAAAACTCCGGCCGGCGGCGTTCGGGGCGCTTCCCCTACCAGCCGCCGGCCGGCCGATTCGGCTTTCGGCTTTCGACTTTCGGCTTTCGGAAAGGCAGGTTGGCGCAGGGTGCATACGCCGCGGCGTTCCCGTTGCGCCTGGACTCGGGACCTGCAGGCCCGCTGTCGGAATCCCCTGCACCGCACGGACCGGTGCTCTTGCTCTTCCGAAAGCCGAACGTCGAAAGTCGAAAGCCGAAACAGCCCCGCTCCCCATCCCGGCCTCCCAGCCGGGAACCGCACCGCCCCCGGATCGCCCGGGGGCATCGACCGCCGCAACGTACCGGAAGCCGTTGGGTGCGGCTACTCCAGAACGACGCGCTTTCTCGACCAATCGCGGTCTTCCGCATGTGGCCCCCGTCGGACGGGGGGCGGCGGGGGCAGGATATCGGCCGCTGTGCCGCGTTCGCCTCACCCCCCGGCCCCCTCTCATTTCGCTGCGAATCCCGACAAAAACAAGAGCGTCGGGATTCTCGCGAAACGCGAGGGGGAGAAAAGCAGCGACGAGCACGGCAGAACGGATCGGAATCCCCTGTCGCCCCCTCTCGTTTCCGGCCGCTCTTGTTTTTGGCCGGAAATGAGAGGGGGTCGGGGGGTGAGGGCGGGACGACACGACGGCCGGCTGCCGTGGTTCTGGAGTAGCCGTACCGGAAGCCGTTTCCGAAATCGAGCGCCCGTTTCCGGAAACCGTTTCCGGAAACCGGGGCCTCTTTCCGGAAAAGTTGCGGGAATCGAGGCCCGTTTCCGGAACGGTTCCGGAAAACTTCCGGAAGTTTCCGGAAACGACTCGCAACTTTTCCGGAAAAGCCGTCGTCGTTTCCGGAAACCCTGCCGGGTTTCCGGAAACGGCCGAAGGGCCGAAGATCCGAAGGACCGAAGACCAACTACCGTCCCCCTGCGAAGCAGCACCGGGCCCCCACGGCCACGCTCCAGCCCGCGGGACCGTTGGCCCAGTCCGAAGCGAACGCGCCGGCGCCGGTCCCGTTGTCCCAACCGCCGCCACGGAGCCCCGCCGCCGGCCAACGACTCGGCGACGAACCGTCGTCGACCAGATGGCTGCCGTCGGTTCCGTAGCCCGCCTGCGACACGTTGCCGCCGTGCCAGTAGGCGTCGGAGCCGTAGGAGACGGACCCGCTCGCGAGCGTCGAGGCCGAGCCGTTCCAGCCCGGCTCCACCGCCCAGTCGGCGACCCACTCCCACAGGTTGCCGATCATGTCGTACGCCCCGAAGCGGCTGACGCAGTCGCGGTGCGCGCGGGCGTTCGCCGGGGCGCCGGTGCCGGTCGAATACGGCCCGCCCCCGGGATCGGATGCGACGTTGCAGGCGACCGAGACATCGGCGTACGGACCGTGGTCCGCGGCGGTGCCGGCTCCGGGGTCCGGGGTGCCGCTCGCCGCCGTCTGCCACTCCGCATTCGTGCAGAGTCGCTTGCCCGCGTTCGCGCACATCTGCGCCGCCTGGAACCAGGAGATGTTCCCCTGCGGCTTCACGCCCGGGCGCGAGCACCCCAGCGCCGTCGTGCGGTTCTGCCCCGACGGCAGGGCATCGACCGCGTACCCGGGGCGGTCGCCGAGATTGTTTCCAGGTCCGTTGCAGTTGGACATCTCGTACCGGTCGATCCAGAAGTCGCCCACCTTCACGAGTTCGTCCGTCGAACCGTCCGCAAGCACGCGCGTGCAGAGCGTGCCGCCGAAGCCATTCTCGGTGGCCCGTGCGTAGCCCCGCGGGCAGTCCGTCGACTCGAGCAGGGTCAGGCGCGCCGTCGCCGAGCCGAGGCCCGCGCCGACGGTACCGAGAGCGGCCGTCACGGAGCCGAGCCCGAGTTGCAGCGCGGTGCGGTCGTTGGCGAGATCCGAGACGGCGTCGACGAGCTGCTGCAGCGTGGTCGTGTCGCACGGCGTGCCGTCGGATCCCTGCGGGCCGGTATCGCCTGCCGGTCCCTGCGGACCCGGCGCGCCCGTGTCGCCGCGAGCGCCCTGCGGTCCCGTGTCGCCGGTCGCGCCGCGGATTCCGTTGCACGCGTACGTGGCTTCCGCGCCCGTGACGAAGCGGGTGCCGCCGAGGGGGCAGACCGCGTCTCCGATTCCCAGCGAATAGCCGACGACCGACGCGCCCGGCTCGCCCCGGGGTCCCTGCGGGCCGGTCGCGCCTGTGTCCCCTTTCGGTCCCGCGACGCCCTGGATTCCCTGCGGTCCGGTTTCCCCTCGTTCGCCGCGTGGTCCCGGCTCGCCGGTGTCGCCCCTGTCGCCCTCGACGCCTTGCAGTCCGGTGTCGCCGTGCGGCCCCTGGATTCCCTGCAGCCCGGTCGAGCCCGGCTCGCCGTTGCAGGCGTAGAGCGTCTGCGACCCCACGAAGAAGCGCGCGCCGCCGAACAGGCAGTGCGAATCGCCCACGTCGATCGATTCGCCGTCGACCGACACCCCGGCGATTCCCTGCGGTCCGGTGTCGCCGCGGGCGCCCTGCGGACCCGTGTCGCCGGGAGGCCCCTGGAGGCCCTGCGATCCCGTCGCGCCGGACACGCCCGTGTCGCCTCGTTCGCCCGCCGGCCCCTGCAGTCCCGTCGAGCCCGTGTCGCCCTTCGGTCCCGCATCGGGCGGCACGCACTTCCACTCTCCGTTCATGCGCCGCACCGTGTCGCCGTCGCGGCAGTCGCCCGCGACGAACGGGACCTTCGCCGCCTCGACGCTCACGCGGCCGGTGGCCTCGTCCACCACGATGCCGTCGCCCGCGACCGGCGCCTTCGGGCTGCCCTTGGGTTCGATCTGCACGCAGGCCGCCAGAGCCACCGCCATCCATGACCATCGCATCGCGCGCTCCCCTACGGTGCGGGCGCGCGCTCGCGACCCGCCCACCACAGCACCGCGCCTGCGGCGACGGCCGCCGCCGCCACGCCGAACGAGACGCTCGCCCCGAGCGCGCGGCCTTCCGCGCTCGCCCGAGCCGAGTCCGCCGCCGACACCGTGGCCGCCGTCTGCATGCCGCCGGCCGCGTCGATCGCGGAAGTCGTAAGCCATGCGCCCGCGCCCGCCGCCGCGGCGGCCAGGCCGAACGAGAGCCAGGCCCAGCGGCCCCCTCCCCGACCGTCCGGGACAGCCACTGGCTGTCCGCTCGCAGGCTCGCCCCCCGATAGTGCCCGGGGGAGGGAGTGTGCGCTGGAAGCGCCTTCGGCGCGTTCTCCCT
>Ga0172368_10003594_pt1 | contig 18675 bp, 12 predicted proteins | sample Lak11m_FD_114540 | JGI IMG/M metagenome (GOLD analysis project Ga0172368, IMG submission 114540) | Freshwater microbial communities from Kabuno Bay, South-Kivu, Congo - kab_022012_11m | ecosystem: Environmental > Aquatic > Freshwater > Lake | place: Democratic Republic of the Congo: South-Kivu...
GCTGGACGACCGGACGGAGCTGCGCGTGAGCTACCTTGACCTGCGCGGGGCGACTGCTGCGCAGGCGCTGGACTGGGTGCTGGCGCCGTATCACCTGGCGTGGCAGGCGCGGGGGCGCGGCATCGCTGCCGGCTCCGCGCGGCTGCTGGCCGGCGTCTCGCCGTGGGTGTATCGGGTCGGCGACCTGGCCCTGCCCGTGACACAGGACAAACAACATCCGCGGGAGGTGGTGGAGAAGGCGTTGAATGCGCTGTCGGCGGGCGTCACGCCGGCATTGGGCAAGGGCGTAACCGCGGTGCTGCTCACCCCCGACCATTTGCTGGTCTTCGCCGATGCGGCCGGGCACAAGCGGATGGGCGCGCTGTTGGCCGCGCTGAAGGATCCGAAGGCGAAGGTCGCCCACGCTGCCGATACCACGGTCTTCCGCGCGCTGCGCGGGCAGACAGCCGCGCGCTGGGCGGCGCGGAGCAAGGAGCGGGGGGAGCGGATGCAGGCGCTGGCACAACGGCGCATCCGCGCTGCCTTCAATGACTTCTCGTGGCAACTGCTGGCCGGCGCGGTGAAGGGGGAGACGGATCAGGAAGCGCTGACCGAGCTGCAGGTGGCCTGGCGCGGCCTGGCGGCGACGAAGAAGCCTGACCTGACCGTCGCGCGCTCCGCGTGGGCGATCTCCGCGGCGGCGAAACGGCTGCCGAAGGACGGAGCGCTGCGGAAATTGGCCGCCGCTGCCCTTCCCGTGACAAAGGTGCAACTGGCGCTGTCCCGCGACATGCTCAAGGCATCGTCCGAAGACGACACCGCCGGCCTGGTCGCGCTCTACGGCGCGCTCGCGCTGCGCAACGCGGGCGCGGCGCCCGATGCAGCAATGGAACGCCTGCTGACGGCGGTCAGTGACGATCCGCTGCATATCATCGCCCGCTCCTTCCTCGCGCCGGATGGGAAGACGGATGCCGTCCTTGCCGACCTGATTATGGACCACGAGCTTAGGGGTCCCGACCAGATAGCCCTCGGCTGCCTGGCGGCGCTGCAGCGCGGCGGGAAGGCGCGGCAGCAACTGCATGCAGAGCTGCCCGACCTGCTGGGCGCCCAACCGCTGGACGGCAATATCATCGTGCTGGTGAATCGGTTGGTGTCACAGACGGATGAAATCGCGGGTGTTCCGCGTTGACCAAAAATTCGGGATCGCCGGCAGCTTGCCCCGATGCAGTTGGGGCAAGCTGCCGGCGATCCCGGATAGTTATCCCTTCACTTCCGCGTCTTCCGTCCGCGCCAGATGCTTCCGGGCTGCGTCGATTTGCTGGGCAGAGCCCATGATGATGAGTTTATCGCGTTCGCATACCGTAAAATCCGGACCGGGGTTGGCGAGCAGGTTCCCACCCGGACGCTCCACCGCGAGCACCAATACGCCGCAGGTTTGCCACAGCGCAAGCTCGCGCAGCGTCCGATTGGCATACACCGCGCCGGCCGGCACATCCACGTAACCGATCTCGGTGTCGAACTGCTCGCTGTGAATGACCAGGTCGAGGAAATCCATCACGCCCGGCCTGGTGACCACCGCCGCCATGCGGCGGCCGCCCAGTATATAGGGGGACATGACGTGGTTCGCCCCGGCGCGGCGCAGCTTGTCCTCGTTCTCCTCGCGGATCGAGCGCGCCACGATGTTCAGTCCTGGATTGATGCCGCGCGCACTGAGCACGATGAAGACATTCTCTTCGTCGGTGGAGGCCACGGCGATCAATCCCTTTGCCCGGTCGACCCCCGCGCGGAGGAGGATGTCGTCCTGTGCGGCATTTCCCACCACGTGCGGCACGCGATGTTCCTGTAATCGCGGGAGCTGCTCGGGATTTTCTTCAATGACCACGAACGGCACGCCCGCCCGGCGCAAATCCTTGATGATCTGCTGGCCCATGCGGCCATACCCGCAAACGATATAGTGGTTCTGCATCAGGTTGATGAGTTTATCCATGGCGATTCTCTCCAGATATGCTTCCCTGCCGATCAGCAGGTCTACCGCCTGCTCGGCGGCGTCTTCGAAAGGGACAAAGAGCAAATCCGCTTCCTTCGTCATTGCCGGCGGCACGGCGGTTCGATTCTCGGCCGCCAGCGCGAGCAGACCCGAGTAGCTTTCGTGCTGCAGGACGCTGACGATCGAGCGGTTGATTTGCGGGTCGCGAATCGAGCTGACGACCCAGCGCGCGGTGGACAGCGGCAGTGCATGGGCAAAGTCGGGGTCGCCCGCGTCGCCGAATACCGCTGTGCCGCCGCCCGCGTTCCAGCGATTCACCGCCTGCGGGTCGAAATCCACCCCCACCACTCGCCGTCCCCGGGCGATCAGATGACGACCGATGTGGCTTCCGTAATTGCCCAGGCCGATGAGAACCACGGTATCGTCTTCGGTGCGCGGCAGCAGCGACAGCGCCAGATCCTCGCGGTGTGTGACCTTCCGTTCGAATATATTGAGATAGCGGGCAAGGCGCTGGTACAGCGCCGGCGCGTTGATAATCAGTGAGGTGGAGGCGCCAATGGTGGTCAGCCCCACCAGTGTCACGATACCCACCGCCTCATCGGTCAGGTGGCCGGCTGCCGCGCCCAGCGCAACGAGGATGAGAGAAAATTCACTGATCTGCGCCAGCGCTACCCCGGTCATGAATCCCGTGCGTTTACGATAACCCATGAAGCGTAGGATGCCCATGACGATGAACGGCCTGCCGGTAAGCACGAACAACCCGAGCGGTTCCGCCACCGCGATCCGCCCGTCCAGTGCGTCCAGCTTGAGCTGGCTGCCCAGGTCGAGAAAAAAGAACAGCAGTAGAAAATCACGCAGGCTGACGAGTTTGGCGCTCAGCAGGTCGCGGTAAGAGGTGGAGGCCAGTGAGATGCCCGCGGTAAAGGCGCCTACCTCCGCGCTGAAGCCGAGTTTTTGACCCAACAGCGCCAGCGCCAGCGCCCATACGATGCCAAAGAGCACCAGCAATTCCGCAGAGCGGGCGATGAACGGCAGCAGACGCGGGAAGATGAGATATCCGACGACCCAGACGGTGAGAAAAAGTCCTGCCCCCTTCACGAACATCTGCAGCATCAGCATGCCCGGCGGCAGATTCGTCGGCCCGGCGGAGATGGACAGGCCGATCATAGCCAGCACCACCACGATATCCTGCACGATGAGGATGCCCAGCGCGATGCGCCCGTGCAGCGCGTCGGTCTCCCGCTTGTCGGAGAGCAGCTTCACCACGATGATGGTGCTGGAGAAGGTCAGCGCCACTGCGATATACAGCGCGACCAGGGGTGACAGGCCCAGCGCCCATGCGATGAGAAAACCGCCCGCCGCCGTAAGCAGCACCTGCCCGCTGCCCGCCGCCAGTGCCACCGGACCCAGGCTGCGGATGAGATGCGGATCGAGCTTCAACCCGACGACGAACAACAGCAGCGCCAACCCCATCTCGGCGAACATGTGGATCTGGTGCGTGGATTTGATAAGGTTGAGTCCCGCCGGTCCGACGAGGATGCCCACCACGATGAAGCCGATGATCAACGGCTGGCGCAGGCGCAATGCGATGACGCCCACGACCGCGGCGGCGAGCAGCAGGATCACCAATTCGGTATATGGATCGTACAGCGTGAGCGCGGGTATCGTCATCAATTCTTATCTTTACGGGAAATTTAACGCACCGTGCGTCGAATTGTCCACCTGTGACCTGACTTTCCCTTATATGATACCAACAAGGCCAGGGTGGTGAACCGAAAGACAGATTCGAGATCTTTGGTGGAAAGCCTTTTCGTGCCGTCTCTGCCGGATCAGGAATGGTCAACGCATTGACGAATCATTCTAAAATTCGCTACCCTTAGCAAAGTTAAGCTATTTGTATTCCCAGCGGAGGTATTCATCGTGGCCAAACTGCGTGGCAACGCGATCGTCGGGCAGTCCGGCGGTCCGACGGCCGTCATCAATCAGAGCCTGGTGGGCGTTATCGAGACCGCCCACAGCATGCCGGAGATCGAGAACCTGCTCGGCGCCCGGCACGGCGTGAAGGGGATTCTCGGCGAAGATTTCGTGGATCTGTTCAAGGAGTCGAAGGAGACGCTGGAGGCCGTGGCCGCCACGCCGTCCTCCGCGCTCGGGTCGGTGCGCAAGAAACCCACGCGCGATGAATGTCTGCAGATGTTCGAGGTGATGAAGAAACAGAACGTGCGCTACTTCTTCTACATCGGCGGCAACGACTCCGCGGAGACCGCTTATATCGTCAACCAGATGGCGGCGGAGGCGAATTACGAGCTGCGCTGCTTCCACGTGCCAAAGACGGTGGACAACGACCTGCGCATCACCGACCACTGCCCCGGCTACGGCAGCGCCGCGAAATTCGTCGCCAGCGCCTTCATCGGCGACAACCTGGACAACCGCTCACTGCCCGGCATCAAGATCAACGTCATCATGGGCCGCCACGCCGGCTTCCTTACCGCTGCCGCCGCGCTGGCGAAGAACCGCGACGACGATGGGCCGCACCTGATCTACCTGCCCGAGCGCCCCATCACCCGCGCGCAGTTCGTCAGCGAGGTAGACCAGGTCTATTCGCGTTATGGCCGCTGCCTGGTCGCCGCCTCCGAGGGCATTATGGATGCCGACTCCGACCATAAAACCTTCACCGAAGTCATCATGGAGGAGGCCGCGGAGATCGAGCGCGACACCCACGGCAACGTACAGCTCTCCGGCTCCGGCGCGCTGGGCGACTGGCTGGTCAACCTGCTGAAGACCGAGCTGGGCAGCAAGCTGCGCGTGCGCGCCGATACCTTCGGCTACCTGCAGCGCTCCTTCCCCAGCGTCATCAGCGAGATCGATGCCCGCGAAGCCCGCGAGTGCGGGCGCAAGGCGGTCGAGTTCGCCACCCAGCAGGATGTGGACGGCAGCGTCTCCATGCTGCGCGCCATGCGCGACGGCGTGTATGGCGTGGAGTATGTCTCACCGAGCTGAAGGAAGTGGCGAAGGAAACAAAATGCCTCCCCGACAGCTACATCGCCGCCACCGGCAGCTATATCACCCCCGACTTCATCGAGTATGCCCGCCCGCTGGTCGGCGCGCTGCCGGCGGTGGGGTACTTCGAGGGGATGCGGTAACGATTATCGCCAGGCAGAAATGACCGGACGTCCACATTCAAGCGTCCGGTCATTTCCTTGCTCTTCCTTCTTGCTCTGAAAGCCCGTGCACCCGGATAAGCCTTACGGATATTACACGACCACGATACTTTTGAGATAGAATCCGTAGCCGCGGGTCTTTACGCCCGCGGCGGTTAACCAGGCCTGTCACCGGCCGCGGGCGTTAAGACCCGCGGCTCCGGATTTCACGCAATATTATTGTGGTCGAGTCTCCCTTCACCCCTTCAGTAAGTCCCACAGCAGCGCCACGTTGAACCCGGTGACGACCAGGCCGATGATCCACAGGGTGACTTTCAACGCCGGCGGGTTGGCGTGGGTGCCCATCACGACCTGGGAGGAGGTTAAGCGGATCTGCGTGAAGATGGTGATGGGAAGCTGCACGCTGAGCAGGACCTGCGAGATGATCAGGCCCATAAAGGCATGCTTTTCGCCAATCAACAGGATAATCAGCGCTGCCGGGATGAGGGTGAGGCCGATGCCCAGGCGTGTATGATGATCCTTGCTGTTATACGGTTCCTGCCAGATGCCGGCGAAGATGCTGCCGCCGGCCATGCCCGCGGTGACCGATGAAGCCAGCCCGGCCACCAGCAGCGCGAGGGCGAAGACGATCGAGGCGGCGCTGCCCAGCAGCGGATGCAACAGGTGGCTCGCCTGGGCGATATCGTTCACCACGGTGCCATGGGTAAAAAAGGTGGCGGCAGCCAGCAGGATCATGGCGCTGTTGATGGCCCAGCCGATAATCATGGCTACCAGCGTGTCCAGATATTCGTAATTGAGCTGCTTGCGGATGATGACGTCGTCCTCCAGGTTCCACTGCCGGCTCTGGATGATCTCCGAGTGGAGGAACAGGTTATGCGGCATGACCACGGCGCCCAGCACCGCCATCACGATGGGCAGCGCGCCGGACGGAATAGCCGGCACCACCCACCCGGCGGCTGCCGCCGGCCACTGCACCTGCACGAGGTGCAGTTCGAAGAGGAACGAGATCCCGATGATCGAGACGAAGGCGATGATCCACCGCTCGATTTTGCGGTAGGAGCGGCCTAAGAGCATACCACCCACAAAGAGCAGCGCCAGGGCGACGCCGATGACGAGGGGGATATGCGGGAACAGCAGATGCAGGCCGATGGCGGCGCCCAGCAGCTCGGCCAGCGCGGTGGAGACAGCGGCGAGCATGGCGCTGATCAGGATGCCGCGGCTGGCGAATGGGCGCAGATAGCGGGATGCCGCCTCCGAAAGGCAGAGTCCGGTGGCGATGCCGAGATGGGCCACATTGTGCTGCAGCACCACCAGCATGATGGTGGAGAGCGTCACCATCCACAGCAGGGCGTACCCGTAGCCGGCCCCTGCCGCCACGTTGGAGGCCCAGTTGCCCGGATCGATAAAGCCCACGGTGACGAGCAGACCGGGACCGAGATATTTGAAAAATTCGAGCGCCGGCTTCGCGGTGTGCGGCCTGGTCCAGTTGGATATCTTCTCGATCAATGACATCACGTCGTTACCGGCTCCACGGCTAATAGGCATTGCCCGAGTATTATAACATGAACCCCCTGGCCGCTCGGCATCTCCGGTCGCACAAGACGGGAAGGGGTGTCATGTTCCGGTGTTGACCATCGTCGATGAAAACGTTATGGTTATCATAACTCCGCCGATGGCATATGGATTGAGGATGGAGCGTAATACGACTCACATAAATCGGCACCGCTTCTCGCGATTTTGGGTGGTCGCGACCGCCATGGCGTTCGTGGTCTGCCTGATGGGGGTGGTGAATATCGTGTCGGCCTGGGTGGGGATCGAGCGCGCCCGCCTGGTTCTGCTCCGGCAGGTGCTGCCGCTGGAGATCGACCGGGGATCACGCACGCTGACCGTCCTTGCCGGATTGCTGTTGATCTGGTTGAGCTGGTCCCTTTTCCGCCGCAAACGGAATGGATGGATCGCGGCGACGCTGGTGCTGGCGGTTTCGGTGGTGCTGCACCTCTTGAAAGGTCTGGACTACGAGGAAGCGAGCGGTGCCCTGGTCTTGCTCGGGGGATTATGGCTCACCCGGCGCGAATTCGTCGTCCGCAGCGACCGGCGCTCGGTGGGCGATGCTGTGCGGGCCACGCTGATGGTGCTGGGCGCGGGGATGCTCTACGGCGTGGCAGGCTTCGCGCTGCTGCACCATCATTTCACGCCGGGCTATTCCATCACCGCAGCCGCGCGGTCCACATTCTTCCTGCTCGCGCAGACAGGGGTGACGAATCTGCACCCGCTGGCGGGGCACCGCGACGCGTTCTGGTTCCTGGACTCATTAACAGCGATTGGCCTCATCAGCGCGCTCGCCATCGCCGGCATCCTGCTCCGCCCGGTGGCGGCGGTGATGCACCTGCTCGATCACGAGCGCGCTGAGGTGAATCGACTGCTGGCCGAAACGGGCGGTCCGCCTCTGGCCTACTGGACCTTGCTGCCCGGGATGCACTATTTTTTCCACGCGCAACGGCGGGCCGTCATCGCCTACCGGGTGGTGCAGGGCGTCGCGATTGTCCTCGGCGATCCACTCGGCCACGCAGAAGCTATTCCCGAGACGATCCGGCAATTCGCGGAGCACTGCCGCGTCAGCGACTGGCTGCCCGCCTGGTACCAGGTGACGGAGCGCTGGCTTCCGGCCTTTCACGCACGGGGGTGGTCGGGAATGAAGGTGGGCGAAGACGCCTGCGTGCCGCTGGCCGACCTGGCCTTCACCGGGAAGGCGTGGCAGGACATCCGCACTGCGCTCAACCGGCTGCCCCGCGAAGGGTACTCGGCGGTCTGGTACGATCTGACCATGGATGTCCGGGGATGGATTCCGGCGTTGACCACCGTGTCGCGTGACTGGCAGCGCCGGCAGCACGGCGCGGAAAAGAGCTTCTCGCTGGGCACCTGGGAGACGGCACAGCGCTTCGCCGGCGAACAGCGGCTGCTCGTGCTGCTGAACGCGCAGGAGCAGCCGGCGGCGTTTCTCGTCTTCGCGCCCGTCTTCGGCGCAGATAATGACACCTGCGACGGCGCGACGACGCCGGGGGGAACGGGCGGATGGGCGCTCGACCTGATGCGCCGGGAGGCGGAGCTGCCCTCCGGCGCCATGGAATACCTGCTGGCGACAGCGCTGCAGACCTTCCGGCAGGAAGGGGCCGCATGCGTCTCGCTGGGCCTGGCGCCGCTGGCGGCCATCACCCCCGAGAATACCGCCGGCACCCCGGAACTGCTCGCGCGCATCCGCAGCCTCATCTACACGCACTTTTCCAGCCTTTATAACTTCCAGGGCCTGCAGCGCTTCAAAGAGAAGTTCAAACCGCGCTGGGAAGGACGTTACCTGGTCTATCCGTCCCTGGTGTCCCTTCCGCTGGTGCTGCTGGCGCTCATCCAGGTGCATCAACCCCGGAAGACCGCGCCATTACCCCGCATACTGGGAAGGATCGAGCCGCAGCAGGTTACGGGAGGAAACAAGTCATGAATCCTGCTCCGGTGATATGCGAACGTTCTTGATGATGTCTTCGACCCGCACGCGGCGCTCGGTTTCGCCCTTCAGGAAGAAGAACGCGAGAACGGCGGCCACCGTCAGGCCAAGCGCCATGACAAAGAACGGCGTGTAATGCGCATTCAGGTGGATACCCGGCAGGTTGATCGGGACGGATGTGTAGAGATAACTGCCCAGCACCACGCCGGTGATCAAACCGAGCCCCTGCCCCAATCCCATCACGCCGACAATCAGTCCCCTGACCTCCGGATCCGCCTGCTCCGTATTCAGCGCCTGCCATGCGGAGATCGACAGCACGAATCCCAGGCCCAACAGCGCCGCGAAGATCAGGTCCGGCCAGAGTGAGTGGACGAATACCACCAGGTAGGTGCCGACCGCGCTCAACGCCAGGCCGGCCTGTATCGTCCGGCTTACGTTGATGCGTTTAGTCAACCAGCTCAGGCCGATGCTGACGATGCCCACCGCAGTCGCCCCGGACACAAAGGCCAGCCCGAATTCGCCTTCTGAGAAACCGAATTCCGCCATCGTAAACAGTTTGACGATGGGGATAATCAGGCCCGGCGGGAAAAAGATGAAGATGGACAGCAGGAAAAATTTCGGCACGGTTTTCACCACCGGCCAGATACCGGCCAGAATCGGCAGGTTCGCGATTCCGACTTTGGCCTTCCTTTCGGTCTCCCGGATGCGGGCGGGGAAGAAAAAGTCGGCGGTCATCAGCGCGACGAGAAAGACGGCGGCGGTCACGTAAAAGGAGGTCAGCGTCGAGTGGGTCAGCTCGTTGGCATACCCGCCGATGACCGGGCCGATCGACAGGCCGGCCATCAGCGTGATGAGGAAGACTGTCATGGCCGTAGTGCGCTTATCCTCGCCGACCGCCTCCGTCATGGTGACGATGGTGGCGGTATAGAAGGCGGCGAACATGATCCCGTCGAGCGCGTGCACGATCAGGATGATCCAGAGCACGGGGATCACCGTCCAGAGGAAGGAGGTGACGGCGCCTACCGCCGCTGCGGCGATAAACAGGGACCGCCGCCCGATGCGATCCCCGAGCGCGCCCATCGGGCTGCGCGCCAGCGCTTCGGCCACGATATACGTGCCATAAATCCACCCGAGCTGCCCCGCCCAGCCGACCTGCCGGGCATAGGGTTGAATGGCCGAGACGTTGAGCACGCCATACCCGAGGTTTGCCAGCAGGGAAATGACGCTGACCTCGAATAAGTCGTGATACTCGGTATAATTGCTGACCAGCCACGCCCGTAGTCTGCGCAACAGCGCTCTACCCTCCATCGCATTGTATCCAGCTTTGAAGAGGAGGAACGCACCGGTGTCACACACATTACCGGGCATGGTCGGCAGGGAGAACACGCCGGATAACCCTCGGTCAGTATTTGCTGCGGTTTCGGCAATCATCTCCGCGGGTTGACGGCTGACGCATACATCAGCTTGCCGAATGCGTCGAACATGATGCGGCTGATCCCCGGTTGAACTGCCAGTGCGGACGGGTCGCCGTAGTTGAAGACAATGAAGCCGCCGTCGAGCAACTGCGGGGGTTGCGCGATGTGGTCAAGATGACTACTCACCGGGTCTCGACCGTCTTCGTTTCCGAGTCGGCATTTTCCGCCGGCGGTGTCCCGGCGGGTGCCGCGTCTGGCGCCTGCTGTTCCGGGGGTGCCGCCTTCCCCGTTTTGGCTTCTTGGGCAGCGATGGCATCACCGATAGCTTTCGTTTGCCGGTTCAGCAGGTCAAGCATCTCGTTGACCAATCCTTCCCGGTCGGTGAACAGATCCCAGACCTGCGCTTGTTCCTCGATCTTCCTATGATCGACCAGCTTATGCACCAGGCGGAAGCGGTCGGCCGGTGAAGGATGGCTGTCATCTTCCGAAGTAGCGGCCACCAGCGCTTTTTCGTATTCATCCTCGATGATCTGCGGGTCGGCAGGCGGCAGTGCATACAGGTTCTGCACAGCGCTGCGGGTTTCGATCGCCTTGCCAATCTCCTCTCCGGCGACGGCGTTGAATTCCAGCGACCGGTGAATGACGTGGCGAAGGCCTTCCTCGAAGGCTTTCGCGCCGTAATGGATGGCGGCCATGCGGTCGGCCAGCACCTCCTGCAGGCGGGAGGAGCCGAAGCTGATACGGCGGAAGATGAGGTGATAAAGGCGCAGGAAATGAAATCCAAGGTTCCACCAGGTATGCATACCGCTCTCGATGAGCGCCTGGGCGAAGGTCATCATGTTGGCATTGACGCGCAGAGAGACGTCGCCCCCCGCAGTGTCACGGTGAGAAAAGTGCCCATATTCGTGCGCCAGCACCGCGCGGAAGGCATGCTGCTCGAATCCGTTCAACACGCCCATCCCGAGCAGCAAGATCCGCGTCGCCCGGTCGCGGGCGCGTGCTCGCGCGCTCCCGCGTTCGTAGACCGCCACCTCCGTGCCGGGCATCATACGAATTTCGTCGATAGGCCGCGTATTGAGGGTCTGTGCCACATCGCGGGTCAGCGACCAGAGTTCCGGCGCTTCTTCTTCCCGCAGCAGGCGGCCGGGATCATCGCTTTTCAGGCGGATAAAGAGCGTGGCGATCATTTTATAAATGGTATACAGCGAGACAACTACCATGATGATTATTATTTTTATCGGGATATGGCCGATATACAGGCACAGCAGAATAACACCGGCGAGCAGAACCAGAATCAGCAGGATGACGAAGGGCACTGAAATGTAATAATACACGCCGGCGATATTGATGAGCCAACGGTAGATCGCTCGCAGCTTGAGTTCGTTTGGATTAGCCGGCCGGTTTGGATCGGCCTGCTCGATAGAACGGACCGTCGTGTTGGACAGTCGCTTACCGATCAGGAACAGCAGCGGCAGTCCGACGATCCAGGCAGCGAACAGGAAGATAACGGTATACAGGATGCTCCACATGACGGCCATGCGGTGAATGCCGCTGTCCAGCGCACCCTGGACGGTCTCGGCGGAAAATCCCAGGCGCCGCGCGCGCTTCAGCTCCCGTTCGGCAGTCATCCAGTGGTTTCGCGTTGCGGCGTCGATGCCCAGAAAAAAGTGCGTCGCTCCTTCGTCCGGAAATTGCCGCGCGAGTGAGCGTGTGACTTCACGAAATGCCGGAAGATCCTCCCGTTGCAGATCGATCATCGCCATGATGGCCAGGGCGCTGGCATCCTGCCCGTGCCAGCCTTCGTTCGCTTCCTTCGCCAGCGCAAGAGCGCGCTCGATTTCCGCTGTCGGCACAGCGTTTCCATTGTCGCGTTCGAGAATGGCTTGCGCCAGGCTGAGCAGGTTTTCCGGCGAACGCCGCAGGTTGACCGCTTTTTCGATCAGGGACATGCCTTCGGTAACCTTGCCCGTCGCGACCAGGCAGCCGCCCAGGCGCCGCAGGGCGGGATCAAAGGTGGGATTACGCTGCATGACTTTGCGAAATCCGTCAATCGCACGTGGGTACTCCTCGTTGTACATCGCGGCGGTAGCAGCCTTGAATGTCTCGACCGATGACGGATCGATCTGTGTGAGCCGCTGTTCAAGTTGCCGCTCGTTGGCGGCATCACGCGCCGATACCTGGGCAAGTGACGGCAGCAGAGCGAAAAGAAGGACGAAAATGAGCACTCCACGCATCATGGCGGTCGTTCCTTTCATGAAAATCGGCGCCGGTGTCCGTGTTTCTCAATATGGCGTCGCTTGCTTTGGAGTAGCGACTCGGAGATCGTTCCCTTGCTTTCTTCGCCGGAAATCGGATTGTTCCTACTACTCCATCGCTTCAATTTGCACTTCAAACAGCCGCCCCCAGGGCAGCCTGGCATGGAAGGGATGGTCGAGGACGGCAGCCAGCGGGTAGCGGGCGCGGAGATCGGCCCACAGGGAATGCAAGGCGTCATCCACCTGCGCTTCCATGGCGGATGCGGTTGATCCCAGGTTTAGCGGAGAGGCGCCGAGTGCTTCGGCGCGCGCCATCGCCCAGCCGCGCACGATGGGCTGGTAGAGCCCATCGTCCAGGATGCGCACCAGCAGCGCCGCGCGGTGGGCACGCTCGAGTGGCTCGCTGGTGCCTTTTGATAAGGTAATAGAGCGCAAGGCGGCGTGCGCCAGTGTGGTGCCCAGCGTGTTGCCGGCGGTGTTCCAACCGGCGTATCCGAGGAGATCCTCCGCGGGCCGTTCCAGCAGCGCGGCCAGCAGGTGCGGGTCGCCGCCGTTGCAGTAGGCGAGATCGGCGACCGCCAGCGGAGCGGGCAGCCTGTCCAGCCACTCCTTGACGGTCGTCCGCGGGAAGGCATCCAGCGCGGCGGCCCACGTCGGCTCCGGCAGCGGCGGCATCTCGAACAGGTCGGGCTGCGGCGGGGTGAAGGTATGCGCGGCCAGCGTCAGGCCTTTCAACGCTTGCGAGCCGCGCGCCGCGTCGATATGCCGGCGGACCGTCTCGCGCAGCGGCACGTCCTCGAACAGCGCCGGGCAATCCGCCGCCGCATTGTCGCGGAAGCGCGGAACCACCGGGAAGGGGAAGTATGTCTCGCCCAGCATGCAGCGCGCCAGCAGCGTCATTGCCGCCTCGTCGGTGCCCGCGTAGAGCCGCCAGCATTCCGGGCCTACGCGGTGCGGCGCCAGCGCCGTCAGTGCCTGCTGCTCGGCCACATGCAGCCCGGCCGGCGCGGTGTCCTCCTGCACCAGGGCGAGGAAATCGAGCACGCCGTCGGCCAGCAACTCGAGCGCGGCGCGGTTCACCGCGTGGTTGCGCGTGCGGGCGGCGAGGTAGGTCTCCAGCAGCCGCGGCGGGATGCGCGCCTTCACCTTCGCCAGCTCGCGCGCCGCTTCCGCGTCACCAAGCCGCTCGGCCTGGTCGCGCAAGACGGAATAGCGGAAGATGTCGCGGCCCGCGGCGCGGGACTCCGAATCGGAGCCGGTGATGGTCAGCCGCATGATGACGCTGAAGGCGAACAGGCGCAATTCGGGCCGGCGGGCTTTGATCTCGCGAAGCACGTGCAGCCGGCGTCCTACTTCGCCGGGAGTCGTCACCGGCGTGCGTGAGGCGACCAGGCCGCCGTAGGCCAGCATGTCAAGGGAGAGGATGGCCGCGCGGGCATCGGGAGCGGTTTTCAGCAGCCAATCCGCCAGCCGCTCCGGCTGCCCGGGCTGCAGGAAGCGCCCGAGCCACTCCGCCGGCGGCACGAGCAACTGCTCGCCGGCTACCGCGGCGAGCTGCGCCGGCGCCTCCAGGTTCACCGGGCGGTCATCCAGCGGCAGCAACAGCAGGGGCAGGCTCATCCGGCCTCCTCTTCCGCCGCCTCCTTGACCCGGCAGCAGACCGCTTTGAACAGCTCGCTCATCACGTAGCGCGCCAGCCCTTCCGGCACCTGCGCGCTGATGCTCTCCGGCACTTCATATTCCAGCGCCAGGTCCAGCATCGCGCCGCCGCCGTTGCCGGTCACCAGCCAGCGCCCGGTAAAGCACGACAGATCACCCTCCACCGCGCGGAAGCTCAGCTCGCGCTCGCCCGTCACGCGGTCTTCCTCGCGCCAGCAGAGCGGCGCCAGGTTGGGGATGCTCAACTGCCGCCGGAAGGACCAGCGCCCCGGCGCCGGCGACTGCAGGTCTGCCACGGCAATATACGGAAACAGGCCCGCGAACCGCGGCATATCGCTGATCAACGCCCAGACATCCGCCGTGGACGCTTCAACCGGCAGCGAGAGGTTGAATGATGGCAAAGAAAATACTCCGTGAATGGAATTCGTCCACACTGTACCACGCGGCGCGCGGTTCGGGAAGGGACGTGGGAGACCTGAACGCAGTAAAGCCTGCGCCCGGACGATCCTTTGCCGGAAGGTCCGGGCGCAGATGATTGGTTCGGATGACGAGTTACGGCGTGATCCCGTGCGCCTGCTCGATTTCGCGCATGCGCCGGATGACATCCACGGCTTCCAGCGGGCGGTCCAGTTTGAGGAGGGTATCCGCCAGACTCTTGAGGATGGGCAGCAGTTCGGGACTATCCACGCCCACGGCCTTTTCACGGATCGCCAGCGCGCGCCGGAATTGCGTTTCGGCATCCGGGTAGCGATCGTCCATCTGGGCCACCGTGCCCAGCACGACCAGCGTCGGCGCCAGGTCGGCGTGGTCCTTCCCCAGCGTCCGCTCCTGAATGGTCAGCGCCCGCTCTGCATGCTTCTTCGCGTTCTCGACATCGCCCTGGTTAATTTCGACCCGTGCCAGCAGCGACAGGGTAGCGCCCGTCCCCCTGCTGGTGAGACCGAGTTTTTCGCGAATGGCCAGGGTGCGCTCCAGCACGATGCGCGCGTTGGGAAAATCTTTCTGCGCGTTATAAATATCGCCGAGGGCATACAGGGTATCCGCCGTTTCCGCCGCGTCCTCGCCCAGCACCTGTTCGCGGAGCGCCAGTGCGAGGCCAAGATAGTTGATGGCCTCGGTGTAATTTTTCTTCGCCGTCAGGATCAGCCCCAGAGTCTGCTCGGTCACGGCGATGGTCGGATCATCCGGCTTGAGATCGATCATCTGGCGCGCCAGCACCCGCTTATACAGCGTTTCCGCTTCCGCGGTTTTGCCGGTGGCAAAGCGGATATCCGCCAGCCGGGAGAGAATGGGCAGCAGCTCGGGGCTTTGCGGGCCATAAACCTTTTCCGCCAGTGGGAGCGCGCGCGTCAGCAGCGGATCGGCGTCGGCGATCTTTTGCTGCTGGTAATCTATTTCGGCCAGCGTCTTCAAGCACCAGACCAGATCGGCCTCCGTGCCGCCGACTCGTTCGATGATGTCGATGGCACGCTGCAGCGCCGGTATCGCCCCGTCATACTGTTTTCGGTCGAAATTCACGCTGGCGATATCCCGCAGGGGGACGATCAGCGCGGTTTCCGGCACTGCCTTGTTCGCGATCAATGTTTCCAGAATGGTCATCGCCTGTTGGTAGAAATCAAGCGCCCCGGTGTAATCCTTGTTGAGATAGCGCAGATCGCCCAGATTAATCAGGCACTGCGCCACATCCGGGTGCGTGGGGCCGTTGATTTTCTGTATGACCGTCAGCGCCTGCTGCAGGTACTTTTCACCTTCGGTATAGTTTTTGCGGACTACATTGACCAGGCCCAGTCCGTTAAATACCACCACCCGGCGTTGATCCACGCTATTCTGATCGAGGGTGGTGGGCAGTTTGTCGAACTCGACGAGGGCCGATCGGAAGTTCGATTCCGCGACCAGATACCGCTGTTTCTGAAAAGCATCCGTCCCGGCCGCGATATATTTATCGAGTGTATCCATTTGCGCGGAGGCCAGCACAGGCAGCAGGAGCATCGCGCACCACGCCAACAGCGCCCATGGGCGGAAACCGTATCGCATCGCGTCACCTCATCTGGTATGTATTCCGGCTACAGTCGTCGCCACGGTACCGAGACTGCGGGGGTTCGACGGTCGAGCCACTCATTGCATCCGATCGCTGCCCGCGGCATTCTGCCCGCGTGGCGCCGAGTTGTCACTACCATGATACCCAATTCAGCGCGGATTGTGCAAAGTTTCCGCATCTTTTCCGGGCGAAACTTTTCCAGGCCAATATGCTGCCTGCGGAGGTCATTGCAAACCCGGAGGCACCTAACCCCCCAGCCCCCTTCCCTACGAAGGAAGGGGGAGCAACTGGTAGATATACGAATACCGTTCTCGTCCATTAGCCCGGATTATTCATGATCCGCCCGCGCACCCGTAAAGGGATGCGGCTACAGTCGGATCATGAATAATCCGGATTAGACAAGCCGACTCCCCCTTCCTTCGTAGGGAAGGGGGCTGGGGGGGTTAGGTGCCCCCGGTGTTGCTATTACCTCTACGGTTACGATTATATTTCGACGACAACCAGCGAAAACCTGCTGCAGGAGTTGCCAACAACCGACGAACCCGATATGATAGGGGTGCTTTTCGTTGGAGGTTAAACATGAGTGGTGTCGGTAGCTGGTTGTACAAGCAATTTCATACCTGTGTGGTGTGGGGGGAATATTGTTCCAAGCACCTGATCTTCGGGTGCCGCATGTGTGGCCAGTGCAAGTTGCACGACCTGGGCATGACCTGCCCGATGACCTGTCCCAAACAGCTCCGCAACGGCCCCTGCGGCGGCGTGCGCGTCAACGGGCATTGCGAGGTGAAGCCGGAGATGGAGTGCCGCTGGGTGCGCGCTATCCGCCGCACGAGCTATTGGCCAAAATCCTGGTGGCGCCCCGAGCACATCAACCCGCCGGTGGACTGGACGCTGCAGCATACCTCGTCGTGGATCAACTATCTCATCAACCGCGACAAGCATAAGGAAGATTACGCCGAGGATTGAGACCGCCTCAATCACGCCGTAAGTATAGAGTTCGAAGTCGCCTCGCCAGCGGCGTCGTGGACAGGTACTGCCCACGACGCCGCTGGCGAGGCGACTTCGAACTCTTTCGGTAACTGTTCAGGGAGTATATCTATGAAACAGACCCCCTGAACGGTTACCGTTTTTCAAGGGATTGATCTTCAGCGGAACAAGGAATGCGCTTTCTCCCGCGGAATTCATCCGTCAAAGGAGCATCCGATGCTGAATGACGAGATGGCGCGGGATTTGCTGGAAGCCGCCCTCAAATACTCGCGGGCCGACCAGACCGAGATCATCCTGGGGTCCACCGAGCACGGGCTGACCCGCCTGGCGAATGGCGGCATCCACCAGAATGTCGCGGTGCGGGATTATCAGGCGCGCGTGCGCGCCGTGCTCGGCACGCGGGTGGGGGTGGCGACCGGCAACCGGTTAGCGGCGGATGACTTGCAGGCGCTGGTGGACCAGGCCATCGCGGTGGCGCGCGTCTCCGAACCGAACCCCGAATTCGACTCCCTGCCCGGACCTCAGCAGGCCGCGCCCGTTCCCATGCCGCAGGTTGATCTCGCGGAGTTCACCCCGGAGCGCCGGGCGGAGGCCGCCGGCCTGCTGGCGCGAGCGGGCGCTGAGCAGGGGTTGAGCGCTGCGGGCTTTGTCTCCACCGAGTTCGACGCGCTGGCGGTCGGTAATTCCCTGGGCGTGCGGGCGTATCACCGCTGGACCGCGAGTGGGGTGATGTGCATCATGACCGCGGGCGACGCATCGGGCTACGCCGGATGGGACGGCGCCGCGTTGCGGGATACGCCGGTGGATGAGGTGGCGGCACGCGCGAGCGGCATCTGCCAGGCGGCGCGCGACCCCCAACCCATCGAACCTGGTCGCTATACCGTCATCCTCGAGCCCGCGGCAGCAGCGGAGATGCTGACCATGCTCGCGCTCATGGGCCTGGGCGCCACTCCCTACCAGGAAGACCGCAGCTTCATGAGCGGCAAGGTGGGCGAGCGCCTGGTGGGCGAGAATATTACCTTCCGCGACGACACCTATCACCCGGGCATGATCACCCTCCCCTTCGATTATGAAGGCGTGCCCCGGGGAGTGGTGCCCTTTTTCGAGCAGGGCGTGGCGAAGGGCGTGGTTTACGATTCCCTGACCGCGCACAAGGCGGGTGGTGGCCGGCGCTCTACCGGCCACGCTTTGCCTGCGCCCAATCCCTACGGTCCGGTGCCGCTGCACCTGGTGCTGGAGCCGGGAGATCATGCCCGCGACCGCCTGCTCAGCGAGGTGAAGCGCGGCATCCTGGTGACCCGCTTCCATTACGTCAATATCGTCCATCCCAAGGAGACCATCCTCACCGGCATGACGCGCGACGGCACCTTCCTCATCGAAAACGGCGCCATCACGCGACCGGTAAAAAATCTTCGCTTCACGCAAAACATCCTGGAAGCCCTTCGCCGCGTGAGCGCCCTTGAGAATGTGCAGCGGCTGGTGAACAACGACGGCATGTTCTGCCTGCTGCCGGCGATCCGGGTGGAGGAATTTGCGTTTACTTCATAGGTTGAACGATTGTAGACGCGGTCCGGTGGTTGAGTAGGCAGGTAAGCCTCTCCGCCCCTTCTCACCGCCCTCGCGCCGTATCGAAACCACCGCGAGTATAGTTGAACTTTGCGTGAACGGGCGTTATGAGCAATGTGGCGAAGTACCGCC
>Ga0172368_10003595_pt1 | contig 18667 bp, 10 predicted proteins | sample Lak11m_FD_114540 | JGI IMG/M metagenome (GOLD analysis project Ga0172368, IMG submission 114540) | Freshwater microbial communities from Kabuno Bay, South-Kivu, Congo - kab_022012_11m | ecosystem: Environmental > Aquatic > Freshwater > Lake | place: Democratic Republic of the Congo: South-Kivu...
AGGCGCTGCGCCACGAACTCCGCCTGCTGCATCACGTCGCGCACCGTGACGAACGCCGGCAGCGACCGCTCCTCGCGCACCGCGCGCAGCTCCTTGCGGAACTGGCGCGTGTTGCGCGCGATCGACGCGTTCGCCAGGGCCACGATCTGCGGCGTCGAGCGGTAGTTCACGACCAGCCGCCGGATCTCGCAGCCCGGGTGGCGCTCCGGGAAGCGCAAGACGGTTTCCACTTCCGAGCCGCGGAACGAGTAGATGCTCTGCGCGTCGTCGCCCACGACCATGAGGTGGCCGTGGCCCGCCGCGAGGATGTCCACGAGGTCCGCCTGCAGGCGGTTCACGTCCTGGTACTCGTCGACGAGCACGGCACGGAAGCGTTCCTGCAGTACGCGGGCGACGGACGGGTGCTCGACGAGCAGCGCCTTCCAGTGCAGCAGCAGGTCGTCGAAGTCCAGCAGGTTCAGCTCGCGCTTGCGCTCGACGAAGCGGCGGGCCACCGCTACGACCCCGTCCTCGACGGCGGTGAAGTGCGGTGCACGCCGGGCGACGACATCCACGAGCGGCTGCTGCAGGTTCACGGCGGACGACACGAGGTCGCACACGACGTCGGCCGATGGAAAGCGCCGCTGCCCCACGGATCGCCCGCACGCGGCGATGCACGCGCTCATCAGCTCCTTGGCGTCCTCGCGGTCCAGGATGCCGAAGTCCCGTCCGAACCCGGCCGCCTCCGCGTGGTCGCGCAGCACCATGTGCGCCACGTGGTGGAAGGTGCCGCCCCACAGGCGCGTCAGGTCGCAGCGCGCGAGCTGCCCCGCGCGCGAGAGCATCTGGTCCGCGGCGCGGTTCGTGAACGTGAGCAGCAGCAGCGAATCCGGAGAGTACCCTGTCTCCAGCAGCCGTGCCACGCGCCAGGTCAGCGCCCGCGTCTTGCCGCTGCCGGCCCCGGCCAGCACGAGCTGCACCCCGGGCGGCGCCAGCACGACCTCGCGCTGCTCCGCGTTGAGCCCCCCGTCGTAGTCCAGCCGCAGAGCGGACGGGACGGCGCTGTGCAGCGTGTACCGGCGCATGGTCGCACGACGGTACTGTACGTCTGTTCCGGTGTCAATTTAATTCTTGTCACAGTGCATAACCGGGCCTTTTCGCCGGCCCGGAACCGTGGCAGACAGGTGCCATGCGGATTCTCGTGACGGGCGGGGCTGGGTATGTCGGGTCGCACACGGCGTGGGCGCTGCGCGGGGCCGGGCACGAGGCGGTGATCCTGGACGATTTGTCCACGGGGCACCGGCGGCTCGCGGAGGCGACGGGCGCGCCGCTGGTCGTCGGGCGCGTCGAGGACGGCGCGCTGGTGCGGCGCACGATCGCGGAGCACGGGTGCGAGGCGCTGATGCACTTCGCCGCGCGCGCCATCGTGCCCGACAGCGTGCGCGACCCGGCGCTCTACCTCGCGGCGAACGTCGCGGGCAGCGTGCTGCTCTTCGAGGCGGCGTTCCACGCGGGCGTTCGCAGGGTCGTCTTCTCGTCCACCGCGGCGGTGTACGGCGAGCCTCGCGCGCTTCCCATCGCCGAGGACTCGCCGCTTTCGCCCACGAACCCCTACGGCCACTCCAAGCGCATGGTCGAGGAGGCGCTGGCGGTGCTGGAGGGCGCGGGGCTGCGCTGGTGCGCGCTGCGCTACTTCAACGCGTGCGGCGCGGCGGGCGACTGCGCCATCGGAGAGCTTCACTCGCCGGAGACGCACCTGATCCCGCGGCTGCTGGACGCGGCGGCCGCAGGGCTCGACGCCGACGTGTACGGATCGGACTGGCCCACGCCCGACGGCACGTGCGTGCGCGACTACGTGCACGTGGACGACCTTGCGGACGCGCACGTGCGGGCGCTGGACGCGCTGGGCGGCGGCTCGGTGGGAGCGGTGAACCTGGGCACGGGAGCGGGCTCGTCCGTGCTGGAGGTGCTGGAAGCTGTGCGGGAGGCGACGGGCCGGCCGCTGCGGGCGCGCATGCTCGCGCGACGGCCCGGCGATCCGGCGGTGCTCGTGGCCTCGAACGAGAGGGCGCGCCGCATTCTGGGCTGGCGGCCCGCGCGCGACCTTCGTACCGTCGTCGGCAGCGCCTGGCGATGGCATCAGCGCCAGCCGTAGTCCCCGAGATTCGTCGCAGCGCTCAAACAGGCGCCAAGACGCCAAGGTCGCCAGGATTCGCCCGGGCGCCGAGGCTGGCACCTCATCCTTCATTCTTCATCCTTCATTCGGATGGTCCTGCACGCGCGCTACAGCACCAGCATCGCGTCGCCCCAACTGAAGAAGCGGTAGCGACGTTCCACGGCCCCGCGGTAGGCGGCGAGCACGCGGTCGCGTCCGGCCAGCGCGGAAACCAGCATCAGAAGCGTCGATTTCGGCAGGTGGAAGTTCGTCACCATGCCGTCGACGACTCGGAACGCATGACCCGGCACGACGAAGAGCTCGGTCGCCCCTTCGCCCGCGCGCACGCCGCAGTCCTCCTGCGCTGCGGACTCCAGGGCGCGCAGGCTCGTCGTGCCCACGGCCACCACGCGTCCGCCCGAGGCCTTCGTCTCCGCGACCGCGCTCGCTGTTTCCCAAGGTATTTCATAGCGTTCCGGGTGCATGCGGTGAAGCGACACGTCCTCGGTGCGCACCGGCAGGAACGTGCCCGGGCCCACGAAGAGCGTGAGCATGGCGCGGCGCACGCCGCGCGCGTCCAGCTCCGCGAAGACCTTGTCGGTGAAGTGCAGCCCCGCCGTCGGGGCGGCGGACGCGCCCGGCCGGCGGGCGAAGATCGTCTGGTAGCGCGCGGCGTTCGGGTCCTGCGCCGCCGGCCGCGCCGGCGCGCCGATGTACGGCGGCAGCGGAATCTCGCCGCTCGTCCACAGCGCCGCGAGCAGCGCGTCGCCGCCGCGGTCCAGCCGCACTTCGAGGCCGCCGTCCGGCTCCGGCGCGATCACCTCCGCTCCCAGGCCGCCCGCGAACGAGAGCCGCTGCCCGGCGTGAAATCCCTTCGACGCCTGGCCGAGACAGTACCAGCGCTCCCCTTCCTCGCCGGGATGCCCCGGGCGCGGCTCCACGAGCAGAAGCTCCGCGCGCCCTCCCGTCGGCTCCTTGCGGCCGTGCAGGCGCGCGGGAATGACGCGCGCGTCGTTGAACACGAGCAGATCGCCCGGCCGCAGCAGCGACGGCAGATTCCGGAACGTGCGGTGCAGCGGCGCTCCCGTCCCGCGCGGCAGCACCATCAGCCGCGAGGCGTCCCGGCGCGCCAGCGGCTCGTGCGCGATCAGGTCTTCCGGCAGTTCGTAGTCGAAGTCGGACAGCCGCATCGCGCGCACCCATGGCACGAACGGGCGCGGCGGGCAACGGCCGGGGCGGCGCCCGGCATTCCAGCGGGCTGCGGGCTGCGGACAACAGACCGGGGCGGGCACACTCCCGCATCACTCCCCGGGCCAGGGCGCCTCGGCGACCAGCTCGAATCGGCGCGCTCCGCCGCGTCCGCCCGGCAGCAGCAGCCGGTGTGCAGCCTGTCTCGGCACCGCCGGCGCGCCGTCCAGCGTCGAGCGCCATCCGACGCGGCCCACCCATTCCGGGAGCAGGATCTCCGTGTCCCCGGCCGCGCGGTCCTCCTCCCACTCCATGCGGAAAGTCAGCTCCGCATAATTCCATGAAAACGATATCGGCGTGCCGGCGACGGCGGACGGCGCGACCCGCAGGAACCCGGGGGCGTGGCGGCTCCAGCGGCCGTCCGCGTCGAGGATTCCGAAACCCGTCTCGCCCTTCGCCCAGAGCCAGAGGAACGCACCGCCCGCGCGGCGATCGATCTCCGCGAAGAGCGCGTGCAGGTACGCCTCCAGGTTCGGCGTTTCCTTCGCGCCGCCGATTTCGCCGTAGGCCCAGGGAGCGCCCATGGACGCGGCCGCGCCCGCCGCACCCCGCACCGCCCGTGCCGGTGCTTCCGCATCCCCGTTCCACAGGTGATCCATTTCCACGCCCGCGTCGTAGTAGTGCGGCGCGAACACGCCTCCCGGCGGCGCGTCGAGCCTCGTCTCGAACGCGACGCTGAACGTCACCGGAGGCTCGAAGAACACCGTGCGTCCAGGCATCGCCTCGCCGACCATGCGGGCGAAGTCCGCGTAGAACGGCGCGAGGAACTCGCCCTCGAACGTCGAGTCCGGAATCGCCCCCTGGAACGGCTCGTTCATGGGATCGAAACCGACCACGTGCGCCAGCGGCGCGACGCGGCGCGCGATTTCCCGGGCGGCCTCCCGCGCGCTCGCCTGCAGCTCCGCACTGTGCCAGAAGCGGTCGAAGCAGGCACTCACCTGCGGCGTGAAGTAGCTCAGGAACCACGGGTCCCGCGGCTCGAACGCGGCGTAGAGCGCCTCGTCGCACGCCCAGCGGGGAATCCCGTGCGGCCCGAATCCGGGGCCGAACAGGTCCTGGTGCATGTCCACGACCACGTACAGTCGGCGCTCGTCCGCGAGCCGCGCCAGGCGCGCGACGAGGTCCAGATAGTCCTCGCGGCAATGCCCCGGCTCCGGTTCGACGCGATCCCAGTTCACCACGAGCCGGATTGCATTGAATCCCGAAGCCGCGATGCGGTCGAGCGCAGCGGCGTCCTCGCCCGCCCGCGCGCCCGTCCAGTCGTCGACGTCCTCGGCCGGGAAGTTCACGCCACGCAGGACCAGCGCCCGTCCGCGCCCGTCGCGCAAGAACGTCCCGTCGGTGCGGTACGGCAGATCGCCGGCGGGAACGGCCGGCTCGCCGCACGCGGCGCCGGCGAGCGACGCGAGAAGGCAGCTTGCGATCACGCCTGGAATCGGCGTCCGCGACGAGTCTCGCGACGCACTGCTCCCCCTCTCCGCCGGGCCGCAATGCCGTCGAGTCGAGCACCAGGTTTCGCGGCCCGTGTGGAGAGGGGGCCGGGCCGCGCGCCCGCCCCGTCGCTCGGATCCGGCGCCAGCCGCAATCATCAGGACTCGACACTCACGACGTGCAGACCCTGTTCCTTCCCTGTTCCTTCGCCCGGTAGAGCGCGGCGTCCGCGGCGGCCACCAGTTCCTCCGCAGTCGCCGGCTCGCGCCATTCGACGACGCCGACGCTGATGGTGGCCGTCACGGACCCCGCGGGCGAAGGAAAAGGCTCCGCCGCGACGCGCTCGCGCAGCCGCTCGGCAAGGACCATTGCGCCGCACGCCGGCGTGTCGGGCAGCAGCACGCTGAACTCCTCCCCGCCGCAGCGGGCCGCGATGTCCGCACGCCGCACCAGAGCGCGCACGCGCGCCGCCAGGCCCTGCAGCACCGCGTCCCCGGCCGGGTGTCCGTACGTGTCGTTCACGCGCTTGAAATGGTCCACGTCGACGGCCAGCAGCGACAGCGGGCGGCCGTTGCGCCGCGTCGCCGCCACGCGATCCTGCAGTGCCGCCTGGAAGTAGCGCACCGAGAAGAGTCCGGTCAGCGCGTCCGTGATGGCCAGCGTCCACAGGCGCGCGTTCTCCAGCGCGACCGCCACCTGCCGCGCGACACCCGCCAGCAGCGCGAGGTCGTCCGGCGACGGCGCGACCGGAGTCTCGACGGCGAGCATCCCGAGCGCGCGATCGGCCGCGCGCAGTGGCACGAGCACGAATCCGCTCGGCGCGTCGTGGCGCGGCCCGTCGGTGCCGGGCTCGTCCCAGCGCCGCAGCACTTCGGGCGGCAGCGGCACGTGCGCGCCCGCGACGCCCGCATCCGCGAGGTGGCGCGAGGTCTTCCCCCCGGCGTGCTCGATGATCTCCAGTCCGTCGCCGGCGGGCATCACGAGTGCGACGTGCGGCGCCTCGAGCACGCCCGCCAGCGTGCGCACCACCACCACCTTCAGGTCGTCGATGTACGCGGCCGCGCTCAGGTCGCGCAGGATCGCGTACATGGCGGAAAGCTGCCGGTTGGTGCGCACGAGCGACGCGCGGCTCTCGGCGAGGCTCGCGGTCATGCGGTTGAAGGAGCGGCCCAGCCGGGCAATCTCGCCGGTGCCCTCCTCGGGGATGCGCACCGACAGGTCGGCGGCGGCCACGCGCTCGGTGGCGGCGATGAGCCTTCCCACGGGTCGGTGGACCCACGCTCCGAACATGACCGCCAGCGCGGTCCCCAGGAGCACGAAGAGCACCGCGGCGGCAGTGCCGAGCCCCGCGTGCAGGCGCCGCAGAATCGCGCTGCGGTAGCCCCGATCCTGCTCGACGAGGAGCATGCCGAGCGTGCGCTGCGAGTCGGAATGGCACGCCCTGCAGGGACCCGTGTTGTCCAGGGACACGGCGGCGTGGCGCACGGAGGCGGCGTCCAGCCTGTCGCGGACCGCCTTCGCTCCGGGCCGGTGGCACTCGCGGCAGGGTGCGTCGCGCTCGCGGTCCGGGACCCGTCCCGCGTCGCCGGGAGGCCATGACTCGACGATGCGGCCGTCGGCGTCCACCAGCAGCAGACGCCGCACGTCCCCGCTCTCGCCCATTTCGCGGAAACGCTTCTGCAGCAGGGTGCCGTCGTGCAGCACCATGCCGCTCTCCAGCGACGCGGAGATGAGCGCGACGCGCGCGTCGATTTCCCTCGTCAGCGACGCGTCGAGCACGTCCCCGAGCGATCGGTCCAGCCAGCCGTGCGTCCCGGCCGTCACGAGGCCGATGACCGGCAGCGCAACCAGCAGAAACCGGACGAGCAGCGAGCGCGGCGGCCGGAGACGGGGAAGCAGGGGCATTTGTCCCTTTGTTGCACACCGGACGCCGCCGGGCAACGGAAGGGCGGTCGTGTGCTCTCGGCAAACGTGAGCCCAGTCCCCGTGGAAGCGGGATTCTTCACCAAGAAAGCATCTTTCGTGCCGAGCAGAATCACCCGGTAATTGCAGGCTGGAACGCATCCGGGGGGGAGGAATCGCCGGCGATTCCTCCGCCGGTTCCGGCACCCGTGGACGACGTTGCGGGAGCCTGGCCGAAACGGCCCGCCCCCTCATGCCATCCAAGGCGTCCCCCTCCCCGAACCTCCAACCCGTGGACTCGCTTGACGCTCGCCGAAAAAAGCGCGGGGGAGGGAGATGGCGCCGGAGGCGCTTCCAGCGCACACTCCCTCCCCCGGGCTCTATCGCTGATCATTCATCACATCTCGTGCGACGAGACGGCGGCAACCGAGTTGGGTGCAGCCCGCGCGAGGCCCGATCTGCGGGGCGCGCACGGGGCCCTCACCCCCGCCCCCTCTCCACACGGGCCAGGGAGGCACAGCTCGTCTCACGGCAAAGCGGCCCGGTGGAGAGGGGAGGGCTGCCGCGCCTGGATTCGACGTCGGTCGCCGGTCCGGTACGGAGAACTCCCCCTCTCCACCGGGCCGCAACCACCAAGAGACGAGCAATGCGGCGCTGGCCCGTGTGGAGAGGGGGCCGGGGGGTGAGGGCGGCCGGCCGGTCGCAGAGGCTCGACGTGGCGCGAAATGCACCCTACCGACTTCAGGCCGGTTCCCGCCGGAGATGTGATGAATGATCAGAGCGACGGCAGAGGCGGAAACGGCGGGCACGGGCAGCGCGGAGATGTCCTGTTCTCCATTCTCGAGGAGATCAAGGGACTTCGCACGGAGTCGCGCGAGGGCCTTGCCGGTCTGCGAACGGAGATGCACGAGAACATCTCGGGCCTGCGGACGGAGGTGCACGAGAACATATCCGGCCTTCGCCATGAGATGCGAGACAACATCGGAGCCCTCCGTTCCGAGACCCAGCGCGAACTCGCCGCGGTGCGGGGCGAGATGCGGGCGGGTTTCGAAATCCTGAACGAGCGGATCGACAAAGTGCGAACGGATCTCTCCGAGCGCATGGACAAGATCATCGAGAACACGGGCGCACACTGGCGCACACTGGACACGCGCGTCACGCGCATCGAATTCCAGCTCGAGAACAGGCCGCGCTGAACCGGCTTCCGTTCGGGCACCGTTTACAGCTTCGTGCGCACGAACAATGCCTCTGGCACGTGTCGGATGATCAGCATGATCAGCCGCCAGAAGCCGGGCACGTACACCACCGGCCGGGGACGCAGCAGCGCCCGGTAGATGCTCTCGCCCACGGGTCCCACGGGCGCGAGCATCGGGCCCTTCTTCAGCGCGGCGGTCATGGGCGTGTCCACGGGGCCCGGCTTGATCGTCACGACCTTCACGCCCGACGGCGCGAGCCGGTGGCGCAGCCCGGCGGCGAACGCACTCACGCCGGCCTTGGCCGAGCCGTAGACGTAGTTGCTCTGGCGCCCGCGGTCGCCCGCGACCGACGAGAGCACCGCGATGACGCCGGCGCGGCGCGGCTCCATGCGGTTGGCGAGCGCGCCCATGAGCGACACGGCGCTCAGCAGATTCGTGCGGTAGTCGCGCTCGGCCACCGAGAAGTCGCGCCGCGCCGCGGGCTCGTCCGTCAGCACGCCGTGGGCGACGAGCGCCGCGTCGAGACCGCCGAGCGCGCGATCGGCCTCGTCGACGAGCGATTCGTGACGCGCCAGGTCGTCCAGATCCGCCTCGGCCGAATGCACGGCCGACGCCCCGCGCGTTCGCAGGTCGTCCGCCACGGCGGCGAGCCGCTGCGCATTGCGCCCCACGAGGAAGAGCGAGTCGCCGTGCCGGGCCGCCTCGCGCAGCGCCGCTCCCGCGATGGCCGATGTCGCCCCGAAGACCGCCAGCTTCACGGACGTGACTCCGCGCGCGCGTCGCCCGCGACGCGGCGCCAGAAACCCGAGGAAAAACGCGGATCCACGTACGGCACGATCCGCTCCCAGCCCGGGAACGAGAGCCGGAACATCTCGGGCGTCGTGCGCGCGTCCTTCGCGGGGTACAGCGCGCCGCCCGCCGCCGACACGATGCCGTCCAGCGTGCGCATGAGCGCCAACGTGCTCTCGCCGCAGTTGGCGAAGTCGAGCGCGAGCGTCGCGCCCGGCCGCGGGAACGAGAGCCACCCGGGGCTCGCCTTCGCGCCGAAGGTCTTGAGCACCGACAGGAACGACGCCTGGCGGCTTCGCGCGATGGCCTCCAGCATGTCGCGCACCACCGCTTCGCACCCCGTCATGGGGACGACGCTCTGGTACTGGAAAAAGCCGCGCTTGCCGTAGACCCGGTTCCAGCCGCGCACGCCGTCGAGCGGCCAGAAGAACGGCTCGAAGCGCACGAGTCCGCGGGCCGTGCGGCGCAACTGCCGGCGGTACCAGACGGCGTTGAAGAGGCCGACGGTGAGCGGGTTGAGCGCGAAGGACGGGGCGTCGAACGGCACGGCGAGCCGGCCGGTCGCGGGCTTCGCCTCTCCGGGTTCCGGCGCGTGGTTGCCGCGGATGTAGAGCCCGCGCCCGAGCGAACGCCCGCGCGCCAGGCAGTCGATCCACGCGACCGTGTACTCGAAGTCGCGCTCCGACGGGCAGTTCAGCTCGAAGAACTCGGACAGACTGCCGAAGCGCACGACCTCCTGCGCGATGAACGGCCCGGCGACGCGCCGCAGCCGGACGGTCGCCTCGGTCACCAGGCCCGTGAGGCCGAGCCCTCCGACGGTCGCGCCGAACCAGTCGGCGTTCTCGGAAGACGAGCACCGGCGTCGGGATCCGTCCGATCGTACGAGCTCGAACGATTCGACGTGGCACCCGAACGTGCCCGCGCGGTGGTGGTTCTTGCCGTGTACGTCGTTGGCGATGGCGCCGCCGACGGTGACGAAGCGCGTCCCCGGCACGACGGGCAGAAACCACCCGCGCGGCAGCGAGAAACGGTTCACCTCGTCCAGCGTGACGCCGGCCTCGCAGCGCAGCAGGCCCGTCCGGTCGTCGAACGACACGAACCGGTCCAGCCCTCGGGTGCGCAGCAGCGTGCCGCCGTCCACGAGACACGAGTCCCCGTAGCTGCGCCCGAGTCCGTACGGCAGCAGCGGCCCCGTGCCTCCCGCGTCCGGGAGCGGATCGCCGCGCCAGTGCAGGTCGAGCTCGCTCTGCCGGCACCGCGGCAGGCGCCCCCACGACTCCGCAGAAGAGGTCCGCGCCATGGCGTCGCGCACCTTGCCACGGAGCGGCGCGGCGGGGAAGACCCGGTGCGCGGAAACGGCTGAAATGGAGCACGGCACGGAACTGCCGGGGCATGGCAATGCCGCCGCCCGGATGGCCCGGCGATGCGCGGGCCACGCCGCCCGCCGGGGCGGACCTGCCGGCTGCCGCATGCCCCGGCACTGCCGTGCCGGGCTCCTTCCTCGCCCGCGACGGGGCAGCCGAAAGCCGGAGGGCGGCAAGGCACGCCGCCCACCTTGACGCGGCCGCGCCCGCTTCGTATGCCGGGCGGATGCTGGACCGCGACCGACTGCGCGAAGCCCTCACGTTCGACGATGTTCTGCTCGTGCCGGCCGCAAGCGACGTCCTGCCCCGGACGGCGGACGTGAGCGCGAGGCTGACGCGCCGGATTCGCCTTGGAATTCCGATAGTTGCGGCCGCCATGGACACCGTGACCGAGTCGCGGCTCGCCGTCGCGATGGCGCTGCACGGCGGCATCGGATTCGTCCACAAGAACCTTCCGGTCGACGCTCAGGCCGCCGAAGTGGCGAGGGTGAAGGCGCACACCGCGGACGCGCCCGGAGCGGCTCTGGACGCGCGCGGACGCCTGCTGTGCGGCGCCGCCGTGGGGGCGGGTCCCGACCGCGCGGCGCGCATCCGGGCGCTGCTCGCGGCGGGCGCGGACGTCGTCGCCATCGACACGGCGCACGGGCACAGCCGCGGCGTCGTCGACGCGGTCCGCGCGACCAAGGAGGAATTTCCCGGCGTCGAACTCGTCGCGGGCAACGTCGCCACCGCCGAGGGCGCCGACGCCCTGTGCCGGGCGGGCGCCGACGCCGTGAAGGTCGGCGTGGGACCGGGCTCCATCTGCACGACGCGCGTGGTGGCCGGCGTCGGCGTGCCGCAGCTCACGGCGGTGGCCGACTGCGCACAGGCCGCGGAGAAACACGGGGTTCCCGTCATCGCCGACGGGGGCGTGCGCTACTCCGGCGACGTGGCGAAGGCGCTCGCCGCGGGTGCCTCCATGGTGATGCTCGGCTCGCTGCTGGCCGGCACCGACGAGGCGCCCGGCGAGGTGCTGGAGCTGCGGGGCCGGCGCTTCAAGAGCTACCGCGGCATGGGCTCGCTCGTCGCCATGGAGCAGGGTTCGCGCGATCGCTATTTCCAGGACGGGACGAGGCAGACGGACAAGCTCGTGCCCGAGGGCGTCGAGGCGCGCGTGCCGGCCCGCGGGCCGCTGGCGCCCGTGCTCCACCAGCTCCTGGGCGGGCTGCGCGCGGGCATGGGCTACACGGGCTGCGCGAGCGTCGAGGAGCTGCGCACCCGGGCGCGCTTCGTGCGCATCACCGGTTCGGGCCTGCGCGAGAGCCACGTCCACGACGTGGAGATCGCCAACGAGGCGCCGAACTACCGGACGGACTAGGTGGACCTGCACTCCGAACGGATTCTGGTTCTGGACTTCGGCTCGCAGTACACGCAGCTCATCGCGCGGCGACTGCGCGAGCTGGGCGTCTACTGCGAAATCCGGCCGTGTACGGCGGGCCTCGGCGAGGTGAGGGCGTTCGCGCCGCGGGGCATCGTGCTCTCGGGCGGGCCCGCGAGCGTCCCGGCCGAGGGCAGCCCGCGCGCCGACGCCGGGATCTACTCCCTTGGCATTCCTATTCTCGGAATATGCTACGGACTCCAGCTCCTGGCGCACGAGCTGGGCGGGCGCGTGTCGGGCGCGGCCGCGCGCGAGTACGGACCCGCGACGGTGCAGGTGCGCGGCGGCGAGCTGCTGCGCGGGCTGCCTTCCTCCATGGACGCGTGGATGAGCCACGGCGACCGCGTCGAGGCGCTTCCCGCAGGATTCGAGGTCGTCGCGACGTCGCCGGGATCGCCCTTCGCTGCGGTCGAGGACCGCGCCCGCCGCATCTTCGGCGTGCAGTTCCACCCCGAGGTGTCGCACACGCCGCTGGGCACCGAGGTGCTGCGCAACTTCGCGCGGCACGTCTGCGGCTGCACGTGTACGTGGTCCATGCGCGCGTACGCGGAGGCGGCGACGGAGCAGATCCGCGCGCAGGTGGGCGACGCCCGCGCGGTGTGCGCGCTCTCGGGCGGCGTGGACTCGTCGGTCGCGGCGCTGCTCGTGCACCGGGCGATCGGAGACCGGCTGCACTGCGTCTTCGTGGACAACGGCCTGCTGCGCGAGGGCGAGCGCGGCCAGGTGGAGGAGGTGTTCGGGCGCCACTTCCGCCTGCCGCTCGTCACCGCGGACGCGCGCGGGCGCTTCCTCGCGGCGCTGCGCGAGGTCGAGGACCCGGAACGCAAGCGGCGGATCATCGGGCACGAGTTCATTTCGGTGTTCGAGGAGGAGGTCGAGCGGCTCGGCGACGGCGCGCGCTTCCTCGTGCAGGGCACGCTCTACCCGGACCTCATCGAGAGCGTGTCGTTCCGCGGCCCGTCGGCGACCATCAAGAGCCACCACAACGTGGGCGGGCTTCCGGAGCAGATGAAGCTGAAACTCGTCGAGCCCCTGCGCGAGCTGTTCAAGGACGAGGTGCGGCGGCTGGGTGCGGAACTTGGCCTTCCCGACGAGATTCTGCGCCGCCAGCCCTTCCCGGGGCCCGGCCTCGCCATCCGGGTCGTGGGCGCGGTGACCGAGGAGCGGCTCGCGGTGCTGCGGCGCGCCGACGCCGTCGTGCAGGAGGAGATCCGCGCGGCCGGTCTGCACGACAGCCTGTGGCAGGCCTTCGCGGTGCTGCTGCCCGTGCGCAGCGTCGGCGTCATGGGCGACGAGCGCACCTACGAGGCGACGTGCGCCGTGCGCGCCGTGGAGAGCACCGACGGCATGACGGGAGACTGGGCGCGGCTGCCCTGGGAGCTGCTCGCCCGCATTTCCACGCGGATCATCAACGAGGTGCGCGGCGTCAACCGGGTCGTGTACGACGTGTCGAGCAAGCCGCCGGCGACGATCGAGTGGGAGTAGGTATCCGCGGTCCCGCGCCGAGAAGCGGCCGTCCTGCCGCCCCTGCGCCAGCCGCTCGCAGAAGCGCGCCGCGACCGCCGCGGCCATTCCCGTGCCGGCGGTGACGCGCACGAACACGTTCTCGCCCCGTTGGAAAACAAGGCTCTCCGACAGAATCCGTGGGCGAAGAGCTGGGGCGCCGATGCGGATCGGAGGTCCAGACCGGGACAACTCGTGCCGCGTCTGGCTCGTCGTGTGCACGGCCCCCTCACCCCCGACCCCTCTCCACACGGGCCAGGGTGGCACTGCTCGTCACGCCGCACAGCGGCCCGGTGGAGAGGGGAGGGCTGCCGCGCCTGGATTCGGCGTCAGGCGTCGGTCCAGCACGGAGTTCTCCCCCTCTCCACCGGGCCGCACCAACGATGAGACGGGCGCAGGCGGCCGGGGCCCGTGTGGAGAGGGGGCCGGGGGGTGAGGGCGGCCGGCCGGTCGCGGGGGCCCAGTCCTGCCGCGAGCTGCACCCGACCGACTTCAGGCCGATTCGCCGCCGGAGATGTGATGGGTGATCGGGACAAGGTCCGGGGGAGGATTGCGGAGGGGGCCGCGGACTTCGCCCCCCGACTCCCGCCACCGCTTCCGCCCCTGTCGGGACGGTGACATCATCCGGCGCCGCAGGGCGCTGCCCGGCGGGGGCGGACCCGGGACGCGGATCGCCCTGCACACGGAGGGAAACGCCATGCGCAACGGCCCCCGCTCCGCCGCCATCGTCCTCTTCGTCCTCGGCATCGTCGCCGCCGCCGGCTGCCGCTTCGAGCTGAAGCGCGAGCTGGCCCCGGGCGAGCTGCGCGGCGTGCTCGTCATGCGCCGCCCCGACGGCACCGAGACGGTCGCCCGCGGCGCGCGCGTCGCCCTCGAGGGGACGCGGCTCGCCGTGCGCTCCGACCGCGACGGGCGCTTCGTGTTCCGCGGACTCCCCGGCGGCACCTACGTCCTGCGCGCCACGCTGGAACGACCCGGCGCCGAAGTGATCGGCGTCGTGCTGCGCAACCTGCGGCTCGACCCCGGCGGCGCCGCCGGCAAAGGCCGCGACCTCGGACACGTCGCCATCGCCGCCACCGGCACGCTTCGCGGCACCGCGACCCGCGGCGGCCAGCGCGTCGACGGCGTGCGCGTCGTGCTCGCCGGCGAGGGCGAGCGCACCACCGACGCCGGCGCGTTCGAATTCCCCGACCTGCTGCCCGGCGACTACGCGCTCTCCGCCGCGGATGCCACCGCGGGCACGACCGTGGTGCTCACCGGCCTTGCCGCGCACGTCGAGGCCCGCAAGGTCTCGGAAATGCCGCTGTCGCTCGACGTGGCCTCCACCGCATCCGCCGGCGCCGTGCGGGGCGCGGTGCGCCTCGCCGGACAGACGAGCCACGAGGGAACCGTCGTGCGCTTCGCACAGCAGCTCCGCGCGGCACCCGTCGAGGTCGTCACCGGCCCCGACGGCTCGTACTCGCAGGACCTTCCGACCGGCGTCTACGCCGTCGCCGCGCTGCACGATGGGTTCCTGCCCGTTTCGCTCGGCATCATCGTGGTCGGAGGAGATCCCGTGGACGTTTCCGACGCGCTGCTCAACCGCCGGGGCGCCGACTGCGGCATCGCCGGAGAGCCCGACTCGGACGGCGACGGGGTGGGCAACGCCTGCGACGTCTGCCCGCACGTCGTCGACCCGGACCAGGTCGACGGCGACGGCGACGGCGTGGGCGACGCGTGCCCGCAGGACCGCCGCGCGTGCGAGGCCGACTCCGAGTGCGAGGGCTCCGATCTGCGCTGCCTCGACGGCGCATGCGTGCCGACCGCTCCGCCCTGCACCGGGGCGGCCTGCGCGTGTACGTCGGACTTCAACTGCGGCCACGGAAAGTACTGCAACGCCGCGCGCGCCTGCACGGCCTGCGCCGCCGACGACGCGCTGCGTTGCGGCACGTCGGAATCGCCCGCCGGATGCGTTGCCTGCGCAGGATCCACGCCCGCGTGCAGCGCCGGCCGCTGCGTGTGTACGACGCATGCGGATTGCGGCACGGGGAAATACTGCGGCTCCGACGGGAAGTGTTCGACCTGCTCTGCGACCGATGCCGCGCACTGCGGCACGTTCGAGTCGGCGGCCGGATGCGCCGCGTGCTCGGGATCGACCCCCGCATGCGGCGCGGGCCGGTGCGTGTGCTCGGCCGACGCCGACTGCGGCGCGGGAAAGTGGTGTGGCAGCGACGGCGCATGCCGCGCTTGCGGCGAGTCGGATCCCGCGCGGTGCGGCACGGCCCTGTCGGCGGCGGGCTGCGCCGTGTGCTCGGGGACGACGCCCGCGTGCAACGCCGGGACGTGCGTGTGCAGCGCCGACTCGGACTGCGGCGCCGGATCCTGGTGTGGCGCGGACGGAGGCTGCCACGCGTGCGGCGATTCCGATCCCGCACGCTGCGGCGGCGCGACCACCGCGGCCGGGTGCGTGACGTGCGCGGCGACCGCTCCGGAATGTTCCGGCGGAACCTGCGTCTGCACCGCCGACTCGCAGTGCGGCGCAGGCGCCTGGTGCTTCGGCGGCGCGTGTACGACCTGCGGGATCGCGGACGCCCTGCACTGCGGCACGACCGGAACGCCCGCCGGATGCATGGTGTGTTCGGGCGAAACGCCGACCTGCAGCGCGGGCGCGTGCGTGTGTACCGCCGACGCGACCTGCGGCACGGGCAAGTACTGCAACGCGGGAGCGTGCGTTTCGTGCGGCCTGGAGGACGCGCAGCATTGCGGATATCCGCTCACTCCGGCCGGGTGCTCGGTGTGCTCGGGCGAAACCCCCGCGTGCAGCGAGGGCAAGTGCGTCTGCTCGGGCGATTCGGACTGCGGCAACGGGAAGTTCTGCTCGAACGGCGCGTGCCTTGCGTGCTCGACGTCGGACGCCGCGCACTGCGGCGCGGCGCAGACGGGCGCCGGGTGCGGGGTCTGCGCCGGCGAAACCCCGGTGTGCCGCGGCGGCACGTGCGATGCCTGCGAGACGGACGCCGAGTGTCCCGCCGGAAAGTACTGCAGCCGCGGTGCCTGCGCGGCCTGCTCGGAGACCGACTCGACGCACTGCGGCACCGCGACCTCGCCCCCGGGATGCAGCGTCTGCAACGCGCCCAAGTCGTGCCAGGGCGGAACGTGCGCGACGGACTGCTCGCTGGCCACCTACCCGGCGCCGTCCTGCAGCAACGGCCTGTGCCGCGTGCCGGCCGGTCCGTTCTGGCGCGGATGCCGCCCCGGCTGCGACCCCGGCTGCCAGCCCGAGGAGAAGCCCGGGAGCGTCGTCACGCTCGCCGCGTTCGACATCGACGAGACCGAGGTCACGCGGGCGGCGTTCGCCGGAGGCAGCAGCCTCCTGCCGCAGGGCAACGCGACCTGGAGCGACGCGAAGGCGTACTGCGAGAGCCGGGGCATGCGCCTGCCGACCGAGGCGGAGTGGGAGAAAGCCGCGCGCGGCACCGACGGACGCGTCTATCCCTGGGGCTACGACGCGCCGACGTGCGAGCACGCGAACTTCGGGACGTGCGGAGAAGCAGCCGTTCTCGTGGGCACGCTGTCGGGGAACAGCCCGTACGGCGCCAGGGACATGGCGGGCAACGTGTCGGAGTGGGTCGCCGACTGGTACGCGCCGGACGGCTACAGCGACGCGCCGCCGACCGATCCGCAGGGCCCGGGCGAAGGCAACACCCGCGTGCAGCGCGGCGGGTATTTCGGCGGCGACGCGGCCCTCGTGCGCACCGCCGCGCGTCTCAATGCGCCGCCCGAGGCGCAGGACCCGCGGCTGGGATTTCGCTGCGCGCGCTCCGTCGTCGAGCTGCGGCTGACGGCGCTGCCCTCGTCGCTGTCGTTCGGGACCCTGCCGGTCGGGTCGCGCACCGAGCGCCTCGTACGGGCGACCAACACCGGCACGCAGCCGCTGACCGTCCTGCAGGCGGCCGTCGCGGGGCCCTTCGCCGTCGTGGTGGGAGTCGTGCTGCCGATCGTCCTGGAGCCCGACGCCTACTTCGACCTCCTCGTGCAATTCGCCCCGACGGCGATGGAGTCGTCTTCGGGCACGCTGACGATCTACTCGGACGGCGCCAATCCCGCGGTCGTCGCCTTGTCTGGCGCGGGCGCGTGTACCGACGCGCTGTGCGAGTTCGGCTGCGACCCGCAGACCGGCGTGTGCAAGTCCGACCCCTGCCTCGGCATCTCGTGCAACAGCCCGCCCAACGGGTGCGTCCAGTCGCCGGGCTCCTGCCAGCTCGGTGCGTGCGTCTATCCCCCGGCCGACGGGTTGGAGTGCTCCGACGGCGATCCCTGCACCACCGGCGACCGCTGCCAGTCGGGCTCCTGCCGCGGCACGCCCATGACCTGCGACGCGCCTCCGGCGCCGTCCTGTCTCGACTCCACGACGTTGCGGCGCTGGGAAACGGCGGGCATGTGCGATCCCCTCGGTGCTTGCAGCTACCCGTACTCGGACACCTCGTGCAGCTTCGGGTGCCAGGCCGGCGCGTGCGCGCCCGGCTGCGAGCTGGCGGCGTACCCCGAGCCGGACTGCACCGACGAGGTCTGCCGCGTTCCCGCCGGATCTTTCTGGCGCGGGTGCAAGGAGGGCTGCGATGCGGTCTGCAACGAGGACGAGAAGCCCGGACGATCGATCGCGGTCTCCGCGTTCGAGATCGACCGCCACGAGGTCACTGTCGAGGCATGGGGCGGCGGGACGGGGAACCTGCTGCCGAAGACCGAGGTGACCTGGGACGAGGCGTCGTCGTTCTGTGCCCAACGCGGCAAGCGCCTTCCGACGGAGGCCGAGTGGGAGAAAGCCGCGCGCGGCATCGACGGGCGCCCGTTTCCGTGGGGCACGCGGCCTCCGACGTGCAGCGACGCCTACATGCAGGACTGCGCCGGCGCTCCGTCGCAGGTCGGGAGCCTGCCCGCGGGAGCGAGCCCCTACGGCCTGGCCGACATGGCGGGCAACGTGTCCGAGTGGGTGCTGGACGCCTACGACCCGGCCTACTACGCGACGGGACCGGAGTCCGATCCGTCCGGATCCGACGGCGGCACCGACCACGTCTACCGCGGAGGCAGCTTCGTCGATGTCGCGGCCGACATCCGCAGCGGCCGGCGCCGCCATCTGGCGCCGCCCGTCGCCGCGACCGACATCGGGTTCCGCTGCGCGCGATCGCTCGGAATGGTCTCGGTCGAACCGTCGCAGCTCTCGTTCCCGACGACGCCCGTCGGCATGTCGAGCGCGTCTCAGACCCTCTTCATCGGCAACACTGGCCGCGGAACGCTCACGCTCGGAGTCGTTTCCGCCGCCCCGCCGTTCCGGGCCACGTTCGGCGAGCTGCAGCCGCCGTTCGTGCTGGAGCCGGACGGGACGCAACCCGTGCAGATCTTCTACGAGCCGACCGCCATCGGCTCCGACTCGGGCACGCTGACCGTCGAGTCGGACGGTGTCGAGAGCGTCGTCATTGTGGCGCTGTCGGGGACATCGACCTGCACCGACGCGTACTGCGGTACGGGAACCTACTGCGACGCGACGGCCTCCACGTGCCGGCCATGCGAGAGCGACAACCCCGCCCACTGCGGCAACGCGGACTCGACGGCGGGTTGCACCGTGTGCGCGGACCCGATGCCCGTTTGCTCGGCGGGAGGCTGCACCCTTCCGTGACGCGCGGCGTCGGCGCGGCCCCCTCCCCAA
>Ga0172368_10003597_pt1 | contig 18663 bp, 22 predicted proteins | sample Lak11m_FD_114540 | JGI IMG/M metagenome (GOLD analysis project Ga0172368, IMG submission 114540) | Freshwater microbial communities from Kabuno Bay, South-Kivu, Congo - kab_022012_11m | ecosystem: Environmental > Aquatic > Freshwater > Lake | place: Democratic Republic of the Congo: South-Kivu...
GAAATGTTCATGAAAGGAATAGATTACTCATATTATTACGAAGAAAATTGATAAAGAATTCCCCTCCTACGGAGGGGTGTCAGCCCAAGGCTGACGGGGTGGTCTTATGAGAGCAACACAAAACTATAAATCCTTACCCTATAACCCCGGACTTCGCACACGAGCAAAAGAATTGCGCAAGGCGGGGATATTACATGAAGCACTTATTTGGAACCAGATTAAATCCGGTAAACTTAACGGACTGGATTTTGATAGACAGAAGATTATTGGCAACTATATCGTAGATTTTTATTGTGCGGAAAAAAATGCCATTATTGAGATTGATGGCTCGTCACATGATGGCAAGGAAGACTACGATAAACAACGGGATGACTTTTTGACATCCCTGAGACTAAACGTGATTCATATTGGCGTTGCAGAGGTGTTGAATAATATGGAGGCAGTTCTTGTATTTTTGAAGAACCACCCCGCCCTGACGGGCACCCCTCCGCAGGAGGGGAATAAAATATGAAACGGTATAATACCATTTCGGAAAATCCGCAAAGCACGGTGGTCGCGGAATACACGCCCGCTTACCGTACCGCCAAGGCATACCAGAGCGAGGCGGACCTGGAGCGCGCCTTTATTGAGCAGTTAAAGTCGCAGGCCTATGAGTATCTGCCCATTGCCACCGAGGCCGATCTGGTACTCAACCTGCGCCGACAACTGGAAACGCTCAACGACTTCACCTTTACCGATGCCGAATGGGAAAGGTTTTTTACCGGCGAGATCGCCAACCCCAACCAGAGCATTGCCGAAAAAACCGCCACTATTCAGGAAGATTACATCAAAAATCTAAAACAGGCAGACGGAACGGTTAAAAATATCTATCTGCTCCGCAAGGACCGGATCCACGAAAACCGTTTGCAGGTGATCAACCAATACACCGCTGAAGAGGGGCAAAGGGCCAACCGGTACGATGTCACGGTGCTGGTCAACGGCCTGCCGCTCGTGCATATCGAGCTGAAACGGCGCGGGGTGGCGATCCAGGAGGCCTTTAATCAGATCAACCGCTACCAGCGCGAGAGTTTCTGGGCAGGCTCGGGGCTTTTTGAATATGTGCAGATATTTGTCATCTCCAGCGGAAACAGGCCGTCTCGATGTCGGCGGGAAAGCGCTTGCCCAACGTGTTCGCCTCAAAATTGGGGATAATACCCGTCCCCTGTAACCGGTAGTCGAGAAACCAGCGGAGCGCCGCCACGAGCCCCAGATCGTCGAGGATGGAGGGCCGCAGGTCGTGAGAGAGACGGCGGATCTGCTGGAGGGTCTGCCCCAGGGCGTCGACGCTCTTCTCCAGCAGGGCCTGATGGGTCTCGGGATCGGGGGTCCGCCGGAGCTGTTGGAGGTTGACCTTGATAATGGAGAGCATCTGGCCGATCTCGTCGTGGAGCTCCCGGGCGATCCGCTTCCGCTCCGCCTCCTGAAGCTGGATAAGCTGGGGGGAAAGGGATTGCACCAGATCTTCCGTGTCTTGCCGCTTTCGCTCCTTATCCTTTCGCTGCGTGATGTCGCGGGCGTTGCAGACTACCGCCTCCACGTCTCCCCGCTCGCCGACGACGGGCGTCAGGACATATTCGTAGTTTCGGAGGCCTTCGGCGGTGGGGAAAAGCGTTTCGGCAACGACTGCTTTTCCTGAGCTCATGACGGCATGTCGATTCGTCTCGAAGGATTCCATCACGTTTTCGGGGAGCCCGAGCTGTCTCCAGTGTCTGCCGATGAGGTCCGCAGGCTTCATCCCGAGGGCCTTGGCCGCGGCGGGGTTTGCGTAGAGATAGCGCCCTGCGGCGTCATAGAGGTAGATATGGTCCGCCGAGGCGGCCAGAATGCATCCCAGCATTCGGGCCTCGGAGGCCAGTTGATCGATCATGCTCTGGGGCGTGGCGGTTTCCATCCGCACCTCCTCTGCTATTGGGTGCCGCCGGTCGCAACGCGGACCGTGAACGGTCCGTTTGGAATGAAGCGTGCATCGACGGCAACATGTCCCTGAAAAGGTCAGTCTATTTTCTACAATTACAGCAAATTGTCAAATTAATTTCCTTTTAAAGCGGGGATTGATCGAGGTAGGCAAGGTTCGCAACGGCCACCTGTTTGTGTCCGTCACGTCCCCTGCATCTTTCTCTCTCCCCCCTTCACCCCAAGGGGGAATTTTTGCCTGCCACCCCTCCGCCGCCAGGCCCGGGCGACGGCTTGTCTGAAGATCAGGATTCCGGGGCTCCTGTTCCATGACCTGCGGCGGAGCGCGGTGCGCAACATGGTGCGGGCGGGGATTCCCGAACGGGTGGCGATGACGATCTTTGGGCACAAGACGCGCAGCATCTTCGATCGGTACAACATCACCTCCCAGGACGACTTGCGGGAAGCGGCGCAAAAGCGTCGTGATTTATATATGCTGCAAGCCGGACGGTTACAATTGGCCCCAAAACGGACAAGGGGTCACAACCGTAAAGGCTGCAACCCCCTAATTTTGTTTGGTGGGTCGTGCGGGAATTGAACCCGCGACCAACGGATTAAAAGTACATAACTTAAAATAGGCGATTTCCCATCATAAATAATCGCTTATATCTCGTTCGGTTAGAAAGAGCATTTTGGATCAGGTTGAGTTTCAAGGGTTTGTCTTCGGATAGTACGGTTACATTTTAGTTACATCTCCGTTCGCCGTTTCCGCCTGTCACTCAATCCAATCCTTCACAAAAAATCGATCCGGTTTTTGAAATCCTCCCGGGTTGCCAACCCGACCTTCTTCAGCAGGCGCCGGAGCGTCTCGCCGATGGGCATCTGCCGGGAAACGATGATCCCCCAGTGTTCCCGGTTCTGTGCTGCATACTTATTGTGGAGGTGGGCAAAGTCCCGAACGTTGAAGGTAACGAGGCAGCGTTCTTCCTGGACGGCAAAGGCGAGCTGCTCGCTGTCCGATTTGCCTTTGCGCTTCAGATCCTGGGCGTGAACGACGTCATATCCCCGCTGCTGTAAGGCGTGCGATAAGCCGGTATGGATATCCTCGTCCAGAAACAATTTCAGTTTCATTGGTCGCCGTTACGCTATTGCCGCGCGGGATGGGCCTGAACCTGGCTCTTCCAGTATTCGACGTTTCCTGCCTCTTCCAGGTCCGCGTTGATTTCGTCCTGGTGGTCGAAGTAATAGGCCAGGGCGGAATGGACTTGGGACGGTGTCAGGTGGCGGAGGCTGCCCAGGATTTCGTCGATGCTCATGCCGAGCTGGTAATACCCGGCAATGCAGTTGACGGTGATCCTGGTCCCCGCGATCACCGGCCGTCCTTCGGCAATGCCGGGATCCGAGGTGATGTAGGGGTAATCCAGTTTTCTGGCGGTCAGCGACATAGGGCACCTTCTCTCTTCTAAGAACCGTTCCCTCCTCCACTCACCGAACATCTCAAGGAAACAGTTTGATTTTGCCTTCAGAATAGATGAGATCGGCGCATCTGTCAATTGAAAGTCATCTGCTAATCAACGCCTTCCGGATGACCTTCCAATGTTGCGCGATGGGGCGGATGAACCATTTTGACGAGCAGATAAAGTTCTTCCAGGACAAGATCGATATTCCCACGCGCAAGTGGGACGACCTCTGGAAGGATCAGCACGCCAAAGGATTCATGGTGGCCGGGGCTTACCGGGACGATATTCTGGCCGATTTTCATTCCGCCGTGGAAAAGGCCATTGCCAAAGGGACGACGTTGGAGAAATTCCGTCAGGACTTCGACAATATCGTCGCCAAACACGGATGGAGCTACAACGGATCACGAAATTGGCGAAGCGAGATCATCTACTCCACAAACGTCCGTCAGGCTTACAACGCCGGCCGCTGGGCGCAGTTGACCGACCCGGAGCAGTTGGAGGTCCTGCCGTATTTGACCTACAAGCACGGCGACAGCAAACGTCCCAGACCGCACCACCTGGCCTGGGACGGAACGACCCTTCCGGCGGCCGATCCCTGGTGGGATACGCACTATCCGCAGAACGGCTGGGGGTGCAAATGCCGGGTCTATGGCTCGACGAAAAAAGAATACGAGGCGGCCACAGCCGCCGGCAAGGGCAACGCGCCGAAATCGGAAATAGACCCGAAAACGGGCGAGCCGGTCGGGATCGACAAGGGCTTCGGCTGCAACGTCGGCTCGGCGGCCTTCGGCAAGAGCTGGGTGCGGGAATCGGGCGAATTTATCGAGCTTGGCCCGTGGCGGCCGTCAGCGTACCCCGAATTGCCGGCGAAATTGCCGGGCCTGTCGCCGCCTGTCGGACTTGGGCAACCCTGTCGAACGGAAGATGAATTGAGAAAAGCGGTTCCTGAAGGAATCTATAAAGATAGTCTTGGGGGCTACACGTCGGTGACTCAGGCGCTCGCGGATCACATCATCGAAAACAAAAAACGCTGGGACGGTCGGGAAAAATACTTTCCTTTGATCCCGGATGCCATTGAGAACAGTCAGGAGATATGGGTCGGGTTCATCCGGTTTGTGGATAGCGGCCGCGTCTCCCTGCGAAAACGATACGTAAAGGCATATGACATCGAGAAAGGCCGCATCATCGGCATTCTTGCAGATACCGTGAAAGGGCAAACAATCGCCTTTGACGTCATCAATAGCGACAACATGAAAGGCGGCAGATTACGGTCCGGCAGGTTGATTTTTCAGGATGGAAAATAAGCGCCTTCACGGTTCCGCACAACCGTGATGCACTACGCTTCGCCCTTCAAGGGATGCGGCCCAGGCGAGCCAGTTGAAAGCAGAATAGATCGAACCATGACCGTTGTCAAGAGGAAAGTAAATGCCTGGAATCATCATCACAATGGACGGCGCCGATGCGATCCGGGAACGGCTGCGGGAGATCTCCGCGCGGACATCGAACCTGTCGCCCATCCTGAAGGCCATCGGCGACCGGATCGTCGAGCAGACCAAGCGCCGCTTCGAGGCCGGTGGTCCCGCTCCGGACGGCTCGCCCTGGAAAGATCCCAAAACGCCGAACCCGAAGCGCGTCCGCACCCTGACGGTTACCGGCCACCTTCGGGACAGCATCCGCGCTCAAATGATGGGCCCAAATGCCGTAATGGTCGGAACGAACAAGGAGTATGCGGCCATTCACCAGAAGGGCGGACGGACGGCGGCGGCGATCATCCTGCCGCGTCGGAAAAAAGCGCTCAAGACGCCCTATGGCTTGTTCAAAAAGGTGAATCATCCCGGTTCTGTGATTCCCGCCCGCCCCTTCCTGGGCGTGAGCGCGGAAAACAGCCGGGAGATTATCGACATGATTAACGATTACATCGCAACGAGGTAACACCATGAACCATTTGATCTTGTCGGTTTTGAAGGAGATGACCGGCGCGCCGACGGAGTTCCAGTTGCTCCCCTGGGGGAAGATCGATATCTCCGGCGACGAACCGGCCTATCTCTACGACCAGGAGGCTGCTGCCCTGATTGAAGAATTCAAGAAGCGGGGCAATGACATGGTCATCGATTACGAGCACCAGACCATGCAGGACGTCCAGGCCCCGGCGGCCGGTTGGATCAAGCGCCTGGTCTGGAAGGGAACGGAAGGGTTATGGGTGGCGGTTGAGTGGACGGCAAAAGCAGCAGAATACCTTAAAAACCGGGAGTATCGTTATTTCTCCCCGGTGATTTGGGTCTCGGCGAAAGAGCGGCGCATCGTGCTGCTGGAAAACGTTGCCCTCACCAACCAGCCGAAGATTAACAACTTGAAACCGCTCATGGCCAAAATGCGCCACGAGGACGAAAACAAAAAACAGGAAAGGGAGGCAATTATGTTCGAGAAACTGAAAAAGCTGTTGGGGTTGGCCAATGAAGCCGGGGATGACAAGATCGAGGAAGCTGTGACCCAACTCGTGGCCAAGAATGTGAAACTGGAGGGCGATGCCGCGAAAGTCGTCGCCTGCAAAGAGGTCATGGACGCCCTGGGCGCAAAAGAGGGTGCGGGGAAAGACGAGATCGTTCAAATCGTCGCCTCCCTCAAGGCCCCGCTGGACGTGGCCAAAACCCTCAGCCTCGAAGTCGCGGCCCTGAAAACGAAGATCGCCGCGATGGAGCAGGAAGATCTGGTTGCCCTGGCCCTGAAGGAAGGCAAGACGAGCCCTGAGGAGCTGGACAAATGGGGCCGGGACCTGGCGGGTAAAGCGCCGGAGCAGTTCCGGCAGATCGTTCTCGCCATCCTCTCGTTGCGCGCCTTTCTGGAGAACAAGACGCCTGGCGCGGAAAGTTGGAAGTTCTACAAACTCGGTCACGGCCCATCGATTCCTGTCATGGAGGAGATGCTCCTCGCGCCCTACGAGGTCTGGCTGACGCCGCAGAAAAACGAGTCCGGGCAGATCCGACTTTCCAAACGCTACATCGGCTTCTGGAAAACGGCCGACCGGGAAAGAATCGGCGGTTTAGGGGTTTATGAAGTGGTGGACGGTGTTTTTCAGGGAGTGACGAACTTCACGCCTTTGAAGGTCAAGAAGGGAAAGGCGCTTCCGGATATCGGATATGTGGAAAAACAACGTGCGGGGATTTTGCTTTACGGGAAAGGGCGGTGACCGGTCCGGCTCACGAACCGGTCGCCTGCGACTGTTCAGGCCAGGGTGAGCCCCCCTACGCCGCAGACGCCCTTCAAGGAAGAATTAAACCGGGAAATCAAGAAAGTCAAGGAAAATATGCAGATTCACGTTCACGTCAACGACACGGAAGTCAACAAGGCCCTGGCCGATCTCACGGCCCGCATGCGAAATCTTCAGCCGGTCATGCGGGAAATCGGCGAGATTGTGCGCACCTCCGTGGAGCGGAACTTCGCCGCCTCCGGCCGCCCGAAGTGGAGCGAATCGGCGCGGATAAAGCGCGAGGGAGGGCAGACCCTGTCTTTGACGGGCCGTCTCCGTCGCTCCTTTGCGCGCCCCGGCGCTGTTCAGGCAGGCTCGGATCGCGTCGCCGTCGGCACCAACGTCGTCTACGCCGCCATTCACCAGTCGGGCGGAACGACAGGCGCCCATATCATCAAGCCGAAGAAGGCCAAAGCCCTCTTTTGGCCGGGCGCCCGGCATCCCGTGAAGTCGGTGAATCATCCCGGATCGGTGATTCCGCCCCGCCCCTTTCTGATGGTTCAGAACGAGGACTGGACGGAGGTCAAGAATGTCATCAACCATTATTTGTCGATGAGGTAACATCATGAAACATTTGATCTTGTCTGTTTTAAAGGAGATGACCGGCGCGCCGTCCGAGTTTCAGGTTTTGCCGGAAGGTAAAATTGAGATCAACGGTGAAGATCCAGCCTTCATGGATGAAACCGCCGCTGCCGAAATCATCGAGGCCTGGAAAAATCGCGGTAACGACATGGTCATCGACTATGAGCATCAGTCATTGACGGACGGACAGTCTCCGGCGGCGGGATGGATTAAAAACCTGATTTGGAAAGGCAAAGATGGACTGTGGGCGGTGGTGGAATGGACGGTGAAGGCGACAGAATATTTGAAAAATCGGGAGTACCGCTATTTTTCTCCAGTCATGTTCATCAGCAAGAACGATCGGCGGGTTGCAGTCCTGGTGAATGTCGCGTTGACCAACAATCCGGCGATCAACAACCTAAAGCCGATTATGGCAAAATTGACGGATATAACTAAAAAACAAGAAGAAAAGGAGGTTCCCATGTTTACAAAGTTGAAAAAGTTGATGGGCCTGGCCGACGACGCCGGGGAAGACAAGGTTCTGGAGGCGGCAACACTTTTGGTGAACAAGAACAAAGAGCTGGAAGCGCAGGCGGGCAAGGCCGCTATCGTCGCCTGCAAAGAGGTCATGGACGCCCTGGGTGCAAAAGAGGGTGCGGGGAAAGACGAGGTCGTTCAGATCGTCGCCTCCCTCAAGGCACCGGCGGACGTGGCCAAAACCCTGAGCCTCGAAGTCGCGGAGCTTAAAAAGAAAATCTCCGGGATGGAGCAGGATGACCTGATCTCCCTGGCTTTGAAAGAAGGCAAGACGAGCCCTGAGGAGCTGGACAAATGGGGCCGGGACCTGGCGGGTAAAGCGCCGGAGCAGTTCCGGCAGATCGTTCTCGCTCGCCCGGCGGGCAGCGTGATCCCCGTGGACGGGATCAGGATCGCCGCCAAAGATACCCAGGGAGCCGTTGATGCCGCGCAGCGAACCATCAACGAGATGATGGGCATCGAAGAGGAAACCTTCAAGAAATACAACAAATAAACCCATCCTTGACAGAAAGGAAAAGGAGGAAAACATGGCCATATTATCTGAAGACAAGAAAACCGAATACCGGGAAGGTGTGGACATCTCCATTCCCGTGGACGACGGGGACAAAATTTACGCCGGAGCGATGGTCAGCGTCAACGCCGACGGGTACGCCGTATCGGCGGGAGACACCGCAAGCACGCTCTTTGTGGGCATTGCCCGCGAACAGGCGGACAATAGTTCCGGAAGCGACGGCGACATCAATGTCACGGTGCGCCGCTGGGGCCTGTTCAAGATGTCCTTCGCCACGCCGATCACCATCGCCAACGTGGGCGACAGCGTCTATATCGCCGACGACAACAACGTGGATCTCGTCGGGAACGTTACCAACGACGTCTTTGCCGGGATCGTCGCGGAATACATCGATACGACCCACGCCTGGATCGATATCGAGCCTGCCATCCGCCAGTCCGACGCCGCCGCGCATATCGCCGACGGGAGCGCCGCCCATGCCGCCAGCGCGATCTCCGTCGCCGACGCGGGAACTTTCACGGCCCAGACCGAAGTCGAAGCGGCCCTCCAGGAGATTTACCAGAGCTTGCTTACGGCTAAAGGGGTCATCAACATCCCCACGCCGGTCATCACCGACGCGGGTGTCGCCCTGGCCGCATTCTCCGACGGAGACAGCACGGTGCCCGGCTACTGCGTCACGGCGAAGGGGCTGGGGATTCGCTGGAACAACCATGCCACCCCCGGAGCGGTGGGAACGAAGGTGATCGTCCCGCCCGACATGGATGTGACCGCCAACGCGGTGCTCCATATCCTGGCGGCCAAAATCGGAGCGACCGTCGGCGACGCCACGAAATTCACCGTGGCCGCCTACAACAACGTGAAGGCTGCCGCGTATGACGCCGACAGCGATTTCGGCGGCGATACCAGCGCCATGACCGGCGATGCCACGACCAAGCACGTCCAGGAAGTGACGCTCACCCTGGCCCTGGCCAACCTCGCAGCCTATCCGGCGGCAGTGGAATTGACCATCCACCCGAAGGACGGCACCCTCGGCACCGATGACGTGATCCTGCTGGCAGCGTGGATCGAGTACAAGAAGAAGCTGCTGGCGGCGTAAATCGAATTCCAACCGGGGACAGATTTCAAATCTGTCCCCATTAGAAACAAACAAAAAGAAGGAGGCTTAAAATGATTGTCAATCAAGCGAATTTGCAGGGAATCTATAAATCGTTCAGCACTGTCTTCAACCAGGCGTTCGATTCCGCTCCCAGCCAGTGGCCCCTGGTGGCCATGCAGACGCCTTCCACCGGACGGAGCGTCGATTACAAGTGGCTGGGCGACTTCCCCATGATGCGGGAATGGCTGGGCGACCGGGTACTGAAGGACCTCAGCGCCTTCAAGTACGAGATCACCAACAAGGACTACGAGTCCACCATCGAGGTGGATCGAAACGACATCGAGGACGACCAGATCGGCGTCTATACGCCCATGATCCAGGGGCTGGCCCAGGCGGCGAAGGTGCATCCCGACATCCTGGTCTTTGCCCTCCTCAAGGCCGGATTTGACACGGCTTGCTTCGACGGGCAGTATTTCTTCGATACCGACCACAGCGTCAACGGCGCGTCCGTTTCCAATACCGGCGGCGGCGCGGGTACACCCTGGTACCTCCTCGATCTGTCCAGGCCCATCAAGCCCATAGTCCTCCAGATCCGGAAGCGTCCCCAATTCGTATCGATGGACAAGCCGGACGACGAAAACGTCTTCATGCGGAAGAAATTCCGCTACGGCGTCGATGACCGGAAAAACGTCGGATACGGGCTGTGGCAGCTTGGTTACGGAAGCAAGCAGACCCTGAACGCCACTTACTATGCGGCTGCCAGGGCGGCCATGATGGCCTTCACCAACGACGAGGGCGTGCCGCTGGGCATCACGCCGACCCACCTGGTCGTTCCTCCGACCCTGGAATCCTACGGCCGGGCCGTAGTGGAGGCGCAGTTCGACTCCGCCGGGGCAAGCAACGTCTGGTACAACACCGCGAAGCTGGTGGTCGTGCCCTGGCTTGCATAACGAAAACCTTGCGGGTGAGCGGGCCCGCCCCGCTCCCCCCCCCGGTTGAACGGACCGGATGAAGGGGGAGCGGGAAAAACGCTCATCAAGGAGGAACGGCAATGATCAGAATCAAGAGCAAAAAAGACGGGTTCAGGCGGTGCGGAATCGCCCATCCGAAAGAGGCTGTGCAGTATCCCGATGACCGGTTCAGCGAGAAGGAACTGGCTATTCTCAAGGCGGAACCGGTGCTGATCGTGGAGATCGTCAAGGAGAAGAAAGATGCCGGTGTATCAACGGCCACGGAAGCGGATGAAACCGGCAAAGAATCGGCCAAAACCGGGAAGAAAGGCAAACGGTAATGGCTTACTGCACCCAGGACGATATCCTGAATCTGCTCAATGAAACTGCGCTGATTCAGTTGACGGACGATGATGGCGCGGGTGAGATCGATACCGATAAAGTCACCCGCGCCATCGCCGATGCCGATGCCACCATCGATGCGTATTGCCAGGATCGATATGCCATTCCTCTGTCCCCCGTGCCTTCGAAGGTTCGCCAGATCAGCGTGGATATTGCGGCCTACAACCTCTACTCCCGCAGCGACCTGGAAATGCCTGAAATCCGGGCGGACAGGAACAAGGAGGCGATTCGTTTTCTGGAAAAGGTGGCTGAAGGGAGAATCAAGCTCGGATCGGCGACGCCTTCTCCCGCCAATACGGACAACACGGTGGATGTGGTTTCTAACACCCGGATATTCGACCGGGAAAAGATGTCGGGGTTCTAATGATCGAGACGATTCAGGATGACATCATTACGCAACTGCAGAAGATCTCCGCTGTGGCAAGCGTGGGCGTCTGGCAGGGCGATGTTGAGGATCTCCTCAAGTCGCCCCAGCGCCTGCCTGCCCTGAATGTGATCTACCACGGTGCGGATTTCGATGAGAAAAAGGTCATCGGGACGAACCGGGCCGATCACCAGATGGACTTCCTCATCGTCCTGGTCGGGAGGAACCTCAAAAGCAGGGAGGCCGGTGCATCCGAAGCCTACACCATCATCGAGGCGGTCAGAAACTACCTCATCGGCCACCAGATCAGCCATTATGGGTGGCTCTGGCCTGTCAAGGAGGATTTGGTGACGGCTGAGGGTGGGCTGCTGGTTTATGGCCTAAATTATCGTCTGAAGACGAATGTCATCGCAACTGAGCCGGGCCCCTGAACCGGAACCGTAAAAGGAGGATCCATGAAAAAACTATATTATGAAGACGGCCCGAAAATCATGGGCTGCGGAATCGCCGGGCAGTTCAAACTCGGCGTCCCCAAAGAGGTCCCTGATGACCTGGCGGAAGTCCTGCTCCGTAAGGGGAGGTTAAAGGAATTTCAGGAAAATCAGCCGGAGTTCGTATCCAGCAAAGGCAAGAAGGGAAAGGAGGAATAACCCATGTCTCAGCAATCAGGAGCTAATGCCGTATTGATCTTCGACACCGAGACGACGTTCAAGAGCACCCCCGGTTCTCCGGACGCCCATGTCCTGCCGTTCACAACCGAATCTCTGCGGCTGAACCGGAATCTCGTGTCGTCCAATACGATTCGTTCGAACCGCAATCCCCAGGCGCCCGTCCGGGGAAACGTGGACGTCGCCGGTGATATCAATTTTGAGTTGACCCCGCAGTATGGAAAGCTCTTCAAGCATATTTTCGGCAGCTACGGCGTCGCGGGCGCTTCGGCACCCTACACGCACACCTACAAGGTCGGCGCATTGCCGGTCGGGATGTGCATCGAGAAGCAGTTCACCGACCTGGCCACGGACAAGTACTTCCTCTACAACGGCTGCCGTGTGAACAGCTTCAGGCTGGCTGCCAAGCCGGAAGGGATGATCGACTGCTCCGTCTCCATCATGGGAGCGAAGGAAACCATCGGGGCGGCAACTTTCGACGGAACGGCGACCGACAACGGCCACACGCCGTTCGACGGCTTCTCCGGGTCCATACAGCGTGGGGGATCCCCCCTGGGGACGGTCACCGAGATCGATTTCACCCTGGACAACGCCCTGGACGGCAATAACTACGTCATCGACGGGACCGGCCAACGCTACAGCCTCCCCGAGGGGCGGGCGAAGGTGACCGGTACGGCCAAGATCCTCTTCGAGGACGATGTTCTCTATGCCCTGGCCATCGCGCACACCGAGACCACCATCGAGCTGCACTTCACGAAGGGCGCTGGCGACGGCAGCGCGGCGGGCAAGGAGAAGATGAGCTTCTACTTCGATGAGGCCATTTTCAAGCCTCAGTCTCCGGTCATCTCGGGGCCGACCGGCCTGCTGGTGGAGCTGCCATTCGAAAGCTACTACAACGACGATGCCGACGCATCGGCCCTGCGGATGGTGCTTCTGAGCCCGATAGCGACATTCTAAGCGCAGAAAGGACGTGACATGGAAAAAGAAATCGACGGGAAAAAATTCGAGATACGGCCCCTTACCAGGGGCGAGGTCAAGTCCCTGCGCAAGAAGGGCTACAACATCGGCAACCTGTCCCTCGAAAACGCGGACGATGCGGCCGACGAGATTCTGGAGATGGTCTGCGGATCGGAGCAGATCCGCGAGGTCGATGCGCTCCCGAACGACAAGGCCCTGGAACTGTTCAAGGCCATCATCGACCTGAGCTACGGCAAGGGCGACGATGAAAAAAACTTGAAGCCATCTGGCAGTGGTACGAAGGCGGCGGACCGGCCAGATGCAGCGGATGCGTAGAGAGGTCTCGATGCGACCAGTGCCGGAATGCCCCGCCCGCTTTATTGCCGGAAAACGAAGACGCCTGGGATTTATGGACGAACGTCTTGACGCAATGGCGGGTGGGGCCGAACGGCGTGATCGGTCTCGATTACAACGCCGCCGCCATGATCGCGGGCGTTATCGAGATCGAATTTGACAAGGTGATCTTGCGGAAGCTCAGGACCCTTGAACGGAGCGTGTTGAAAGGGATCAATGAAAAGCAGGGAGACAGGCAGCAAAAAGACCCGAAATCGGCTTTTTGCCGGGCCTGCCGGGCGGCAAAGAAGAACGTGGACTGCTCGTCCTGCAATATCGACCAGATAGTGGTGAAGAGCCCAAATGACGAAACTCGAAATCATCATCGCAGCTAAAGACCTGGCCACCGGCGTTGTGCAGACGGTGAATTCGGCGACGCGCGCCTATAAGCAGACGTTGCAGGAGGCCAACGGTGCCGCGAATGAGTTTTCCGGGACAATCCGCAACCTGTTCCTGTCATTCGGCGGCTATGCGGTCATCAAGAACGCGGTCAGCGCCGGTTACAGTTTTAACTCCACAATGGAGGAAACCCGCGTCGGTTTGGGCTCTCTGATTTATTCCATGAGGGAATTCCGGGACAAGGCCGGAGACATCGTTACCGGGCAGCGGGCCTTTGAGGCCGCCCTTGCCTTGAGCGTCGGGACGCAGAACCGGTTGCGCATCGCCGGGCTGGAGACGGCCGCAACCTACGAGCAACTGACGAAGGCATATACGCAGTCTTATGTTCCGGCCCTCAAGGCCGGTTTCGATGAAAAAATGGTCGTGAATTTCTCCACGGCTATCGTCCAGGCTGCCACCTCCATGCGGGTGCCGCTGGATATGCTGGGCGAAGAGGTTCGCAGCATCCTCAGCGGCAACATGACGCCGAGAACGACCATGCTGCAGCCGCTCATGGAGGCGGCCGGACTGACCAACGAGAAGATCCGCCAACTGAACGCCGAAGGGAAGCTCTATCCTGCCGTCATGAAGGCCCTGGAAGGGGCCACAGTGGGCGCTGCAGAGGCATCAAAGAACTTGTCCGTGCAGTTGTCGAACTTGAAGGACGCCGCCACCCAGGCCCTCGGAAAGGGCATGGAAATCGGCTTCCAGAAGACGAAGGGCATCATCAAGGACATGACTGATTCCATCGTCACGTTCAACAAGGAAACCGGGGAGATCAAATGGAATGAAAGCCTGATCGTCTCCCTGCAGAAGATGGACGAGAAGGTTTTCTCGATCATCGACGGCATCAGGGGCATGAGCAAGGCGATCAGCGATTTCACGAAGAATCATCCCGCCATCGTCGGCTCTGTGTCGATGATCGGCGAAATTGCCGTCAAAGCGTGGCTGAGCGTCCTGGCCCTGCGCGGTCTCGGCTCCATTTTTACTTGGTTAAAAGCCCATGCCCTCGCCAACATCGTCTTCATCGGCACGCTCTTCTCCGGGATCGCGGGGGCCATATCCTCCATAACCGTCCAGACGGGAGTCTTATCCGGCGCCTTCCTCACTTTAGCCGGTACACTGCAGGTTGTGGGCGCTGCGGCGGGCGTGATCGGCGCCGCAATGGCCGGCTGGATGATAGGCAAGAAAATTGCCGAAATAGAGATTCTGGGGCTGACCATCGGAGAAGCCATGCAGGCAGGATACGCCTCCATCGCAAAGTTCGGCGCATATGCCGTTTATACCTGGGATATGATCGGGGCAACGGCGAAATCGGTCTGGGGGCAGGTCAAAGAGTCCGGAAAAATCCTTTTTTACGAATTCATTGCCACCATTCAGGAATCTATCCCGAAAATGGCGCAGTTCTTCGGCCTGACGGAGGATTACCGGAAAAAGGCCGATTCCGCCAGATCGTCTCAAAGCGCCATCTATCAGGACTTTATAAAAAACCAGACGGCAGCCGAGGATAAGTTAAAACAGGAGTTGAACGTCCAGGAATCGATCCGCGAGGAGATCTTCCGGGGAGCCGATGCCAGGAACAAGATCAAGAACGCCACGGACAGCGCCACGAAGAGTACAGAAGAGTTTACTGCCGGAAGCCGCGAGGGAAAGGCCGCTGCCGTTGAATATAACCTTGCCCATAGCGCCGTGAATTCTACCCTGGACCGGATGAGCGACATTCTCAAGGGCGCGAAGGAAAAGGTTTTCGAATTCGCCTCGGAAATTAAAAAATTAACGGCGACGTCTCATGGGGCCAAGCTGATCGACATCGAGGACGCCTATCGGAAGGACATGGCGGCCATCGAAAAATACAAGACGGACATGGACAAGGCCGTTCGGGAGCTGCAGGAGAAGATCACCAAAGCTCAGAGCGATGCCGCGAAAAAGAACGCAAAAAGGGACGCCAATGACCCTATCACTGCCGTCGATCCGGCGCTCCAGGCCGACCTGCAGAACATGCTCAAGGCAAAAGCGGAATTATATGCGAATGCCGAGATCCTCGAAAGGCAGGCAATCGAGAAAAGGGATCTCGCTCTCGCCAAAGAAAATTCCGGGAATTTGGTTTCCATCCGCTCCTTCGTCGCTGCCCAGACGCAGGAATACACCCAACTGACCGGAAACGTCCGGGCCGGGTACAAGGCGGAAGCCGATGCGCTACGGACAGCGCTGGCCGAGGAACTGGAGGCGGTTAAAGGTGAGAAGGAGAAAGAGGCGGCCATAACGCTTCTGTACAACGAGAAGATCCGCCAGGCCGAGGTGGTGAAGCCCGCCGAGTATGACCGGGCTGCCCGCGAGGCGGAAATAAACAACCGTCTGGCCGGCCTGGATCTGATCGAGGCCGAGGGCACGGCACATCGGAATACAATCAACGAGCGGATCCGCCTGACGGAAGAACTGATCTCCCTGCAGCGTCAATCGCTTGCGGCGATGCCCAAGACTGGCAACGAGCAGGCATGGAACGCCCAGATGGACAAGATCATCGCCGATCAGAAAAAACGGGCAGAACTGGTGCGCGAGCAGTTGATGAATTCGCCCATCGAGGCGATGAAGCTCGGTTTCAAGGATCTTTTGAACAAGTGGGCCGATGTCGGACAGCAGATGTACGACATCTCACAGACAACGGCAACGGCCATGCGTGATGCCTTCAGCGATATCTTCTTTGACGCCTTCCAGGGAAAGCTCAAAAGCGTCGGCGATTATATTACGTCCTTCGTCAACAGCGTCAACCGGGCCATCGCCAATTATCTGGCAAACATGGCTGCCGCTGGCCTGATTGGTGCGGTAAGGGGCTATTTTCCTGGAGGGACTCCCATGAACAACGGGACGGCGCCGATACACACCGGCGCGGATATGGGAGGCGGCGCTACTACCGCCTTCGGAATGCATTCCGGAGGCATTGCCGGTGGGCAAGCCACCTTCTACCGCATGGTTCCGAACCTCGCTTTTGCCGGAGCCCCTCGTTTTCACGGCGGTTTTGCTCCTGACGAATATCCCGCCGTCCTGCAGCGCGGAGAAGGTGTTTTCACCTCTGGGCAGATGAAGGCCCTGGGGCTCATGGCGAATAATAGCTCTCTTCCGAATGTGATCGTCAATATAGACAATCAAGGTGATGGAAAGATGGAGGCAAAGACAACCGATGTCCGGTTCGATCACGAGCAGCTGATCATCAACGTGGTGGCCAAAAAGGCAAAGAGCAGCCCCGAGTTTAGAAGTCTCTTGGCTACCGGCGGGAGGGGTTAGATGAGCGCCGTTTACGACAACATCGAATACGATCTGATACCAGCGCCCCAGGGTGGATACAAGCCGACGATTGTCTCACCGAAAGTCCGTTTCCAGGCTACGGCTGGCTATGTGCATCAGCGGAACCTTTATCCGGCGCGAAGCAAGCAGATCGTTATCGAGTGGCCAGCCATGACTGCTGCTGAATATGAGATGCTCCTCGCCTGGCTCGATGAGGTTGGCTCGGGCGCCTTTTGGTATGTTCTGCCGACTTCCCTGGAGCCCAGACCGGACGGCCAGGTCATTCCCAGGGCTATTCTGGCAAGGATCATCGATGAAGAAATCCCGGAAGACCCTGTCGAGTATGGCGACTGCTATCTCTACCACGCCAGGATTACGCTGGAATCTATCGGACCGGAGGTGGAGTGATGGCCAGGACAATTCCGGATAACGATCATCGAAACTTTAATAAGCCCTCTGTCTGGGCGCCGCTTTTTGAAATCACCCTGGAAACGCAGACGCTTTATTACACGCCGAACCAGGCAGAGATCGTTGTGGACGGCAATACCTATTCGCCATTCCCGGTTATGCTGGACGAAATCCGGGACGACGGCAAGGGCGAGATCGCTACGGTTCAGTTGACCATCTCCAATATTGACGGCGTCCTGGGAACCTATCTGAAACAGTCCGGATCCGTGGATGGTCAGACGATTGTTTTTTCGCTCTATTCCTTCGAGAAGGACGATATCGTCTATCAGGAAACACTGGAAATCCTTAAATGCGGGCCGATCACGGACGCCGCCATTGTCCTTGAGTTGGGGACGTTCAATCCCTTCATGGCGTCGCTCCTTCAGGAGAAATACCTGACCGATTTCTGCTGGAACCGCTACAGGGGAAAGGGCTGCTATATCAAGCAAATAGACGGCACTTATGCACAGCCGTCCGGATTTACAATCGGATCTCCAGATTCCTGCAGCCATACCCTGGCGGATTGCGAGCGGCACATGAACGTGCTGCGGTTCAATTCATTTCCCGGCATCCCCGGATCGGCCTATGTAGGAGGTGGCGGCTTTGTATAATCACCCTGTCCCTGTCCCGGCGAAGATCGCGGCCACCCCGGTCGAGTGGAAAGACCTGATCGGCATCCAGTATGCTCTGAGAGGAGAAAGCGAGCCGCTCAGGCTGAATTGCTACGGCCTTGTCAGGGAGGTGTATGACAGGCTAAACATCGAATTGCCGTCCAGAAGTGAAGACGGAATTGACGAGGAGCTGATCGCTTCTGAAGGTCAAAACTGGATCAAGATCGCCCATCCTCAGCCCTATTCAGTAGCCCTTTTGCAGATGCCCTCCGGAAATTATCATCTCGGCATTGTGACCCCGGGAATGACACTGCTGCATTCATTGCCTCATAAGGGCGTCGTCCTGTCGCGTCTCTCCCGGTACGCGTCATATATCGTCGGCTACTATGCCTATAAGCCCGGCGGTGGGGAATCGTTGCCGGACGCCGGTGGCGGCGACGTGGGGCGCGTTTTGGGGAGCCTGTTGGTTACGGTAGCGGCGTTTGCTCTGGCCCCTGTGACGATGGGAGGATCTCTGGCCGGCTGGGGCGCCCTATCGGGATGGCAGCTGGTCGGAGCTGTCGTCGCCGCGTCGGCGATCTCAATGGTCGGCAATATGGTCATCAATGCCATATTCCCTCTTCCCCTCCCCGAAATTCCCCAAATCTCCGGCTACAGCGGCGATATTGCCTCATCGAGCGTTTACAGCCGCTATGACTGGAGCGGGATCTCGAACGAAGCCGGCCAGGGCCTGGTGAAGCCGATGATCTTCGGGCGGATCAGAACCGCAGGCCAGATCATCAGTGAGAAGACCTGGTATGATTCCAGCGAGAATGAATATCTCGACATGCTGATCTGCCCGGCAGGCCACCGGATCACCCGCTTTGA
>Ga0172368_10003601_pt1 | contig 18656 bp, 13 predicted proteins | sample Lak11m_FD_114540 | JGI IMG/M metagenome (GOLD analysis project Ga0172368, IMG submission 114540) | Freshwater microbial communities from Kabuno Bay, South-Kivu, Congo - kab_022012_11m | ecosystem: Environmental > Aquatic > Freshwater > Lake | place: Democratic Republic of the Congo: South-Kivu...
GCTTGATATCGGCCGCCTTCCACCATGGCTGCGCCCCGCTGTCGCCACTCACCGAGCGCACCTGCTCGCCTGCCGCCATCCGGAATCCCCGCCGCAACACGGCCGGTTTCGGCTCATCCGGGAGCGCCGGCAACTCGATGCGGTTCGGGGCTGTATTGACAACAGTCCGCGCGTCACCCCAGGGACGACACAGCGGATCGCCCACGATCAACAACTGGTAGGGAGCGGCCACGGATTGATAGAAAGCCTCGGCCAGCGATGCGCCGCGGGCATAGTGCACCTGCAGGAACGGATCGGGAAACTTGGCCTGGATCGCATAGGGCTCCATCACCGTTCCGGAGGAACCCGCCGCGCCGGCGCGGAGGAATTCCGTCAGCGCCGACTGTTCCGCCCCCCAGGTCATGATGCCTCCAAAACTGGTCAGGTGTTCGCAAATGGCGCCCGGCAGAATGCGGCTGCCCGAAGCTGCAAAGTCAAAAGTGGCTGTACCGACCATAGCGCCAGCAATATCCGATCGTCCCTGCGGCAGCGTGCCTTCCTCGATGACCGCCGTCACGTCTTCCTCCTTGAGCATGCGTATTGCTGCCTCGAATCCCCAGCGGCGTGTGCGCGAACGGACATCATTATTGATCATGTAATAGATCGTGCCGGCCGGGCGCGTGCCATCAGCCGCCGCTGCACGTTCCAACGCCGCCACGGCTTCTTGCACCGAAGTGCCCCGCCCGCTGGTGACGCCCAGCATAGTAGAAAGCATGTAGCGTGTGCCCTCGTTTCCGGTGGTAGGCATGCCCGCCGTGTCCCAGGCGGTCTGCGCCCGGAACCGGCATGTTTGCTGGAGAGAATAGTCCGGGTGCTCCTGTTTACCCGTGGATTGCTCCGCCGCACGCACGGGTACGACTTCCGCTTCAGAGGGGGCTTCGGCTGTGACGGCGACGGCACGGCGCACATAGCGATTGCTCTTCAGCGAAGTGTATTCATGCAGCGTGCCGGCGAGCACCGCCGCATATAGATACGTCATTCCCGTCAGCGAGCCATAGTCGCCCACCTCGGGATCGACCGCGTCGTCGCCGAGATCGGCACGGAAATCGATCTCATAGGGAATGTCTGATGAATAGGCAATGCAGTCGATGGTGTTTTGCAGCCCGCGCGCCTGAATGGCGGATAATACCGGGGTCAGGATCTGCCGGCGAAACGCCTCCACCCCGATCGTTTCGAAGTGGAGCAATCCCTTCAGGAAAATGACATTGCGCGCCGGAATACCGCGCAAGCGCACATAGGCATCCGCGAGCGTCATGGAGGCCCAGCTCTCCTCGTTCACCACCACTACCACATTTTCAGGCCGCAATGCATCTGTCACCGGTGCTCCAATCGCGGTGCCCGCGGCAGCGATGCACACGCATACCCATAGTAGATACTTCATTCAGGCTCTCTCCTGGCGACAAACCGGCTGTCCGTATACAGCACGGTGTCTGGCCAGCCCAGGTCGTGCACACTCCTCAAGCGTTGCTCTTGCATATTACATTTTATCCATTCCGCTGTAACACCTTTTCGCTTTCTTCTAAAACGAATTCACTATCTCGCCCCCTGCATGGAACGCGGTAAGGCATGAAAATCATGCAACCGTTCACGGGGGGCCTGCCGCGTCTCCCCCTCACCACGGATGGCCAGGATGGACAGCCCCCCGACCCCCTCTCCCCGATGAGAGGGGGAGACACGGCAGGCCCCCAGTGAACGGTTACAAAATCACTTCGCCGGAAGAAGGTAGAGTAGACAGGTTCACGGAATTTGCTTGATACCAACCATTTTAACCCCGGAGGGAGAGAATCATCGTGCAGAGATGTTATCGTGCCATCTTCATGCTGCTGGTCTGTCTGGGCGTGTTTGCGGTGCTCCAGACGCTGGCGCCGCAACGGGCGCATGCCGCCTCACCCGGCAGCAAGTCAGCGGTCGTCACCGCATATCGCCAGCGGCTGAAATTCCTGCGCACTCAGATTCCGGACATCACCCGCTCCGCCGAAGCTGTCGCCAGGCGTTGGGCGGGCAGCGAGAAGACGCTGCTCCATCTTGTATACCGCGCCGACTGTATGGATTTTACCAGCGAATTGTGGAGCCGCGCCGGCGGATTCGACAACTTCGGCTCGACCGACATCCGCAAGGACCAGTGGTCGCCGAATGACGTGTTCGTGGGCGGCCCGCGCTCCTGGGAAAAGGGCGCGGAGACGCTGCGACCGCAACTGGCGCTGGCGAAGAAAAACGGGTGGATGACGATTGTTTTCGGATCCAAGAACGGCATGCCGGCCGACCTGCCGATCGATACGCTCGTCGACAACGGGGCGAAGGACGGCAGCGAGAACGAGGCGGCGATGAACCAGCTTATCAACAGCACCGCCAGTTGGCTGTGGTGCTGCGACCTGACGGCCGCTCTGACCCGCCAGGGCAAAGCGCCCGCCATCCTCAAGGGGATGATGCTGCCGGGCGCAACCGAGCATAACAAAACCTACCAGCATAACGCCCCGACCCTCTATCCGTGCGATACGCCGGTCCCCGCCGGCAAGCTGTCGACGATCTACCTGAAGGCGATCGACAAGGAGCTGGCCGACCTCGAATCATCAGCGTCGCGGAAACAGATCGCGCAAGCGGCGAAGTTTGCCGTCGAGCATCTCAACGCGGGCCATGCGGTCTGGTCGATCAGCCCCACGCACATCCTGAACGGCGAGGTGGCCTGGAACCTGAAGAGCCCCATGCAGGGATTCATCATCCCGGATGAAGGGTGGGAGCAGGCCATTCAGAATCATGTCAAACCGGGCGATCTGCTGTTCTTCTTCGGCGAGTGGTCGCTGAATTTGCCGTGGACCGATTACCTGGCCGGGATCCGCAATGCCAAGGTCGATTACATCGTGAGCTATCGCACGCCGGTCGAGGCGATGGAACCCTTCCCCGACGCGAAGGTAGATAGTTACGATTTCAAAACGCCGGATGCCCTGATGGTACTGGAGCAGCACTGGCCCTTCGAGAACGCCGTCGCGCCCATTCCCTTCGCGCCTGGCAAAATGGCCCCGGTGAGCGGCGTGTATGTGGGGTTGCAATTCCGGATGCTGGATGAGGCGATTGTGCAGGAGCTGGCGAAGCAGAAGACGACGGCCAAGCCGTAACGCGGAAAGAAACGAATGGGAAGTACAAGGACGCCATGCCATTTATTGCTCAGCAAATATCAAATGGTATGGTGTCCTTGACGGTAAATTCCCCTACCCTTCGCTTAACCATCTGATCACCGGTTACGTAAAATTCAACCCATGTGCCGCCAGCATCTCATCAACCAGACTTTCAGCCACCTTGAGATCGCCTACCAGCGGATGGTTCACCAGCGCCTGGACAGCCGATTTGCGTCTGCGGGTGACGGCGGCCTCCACCGTGAGGGTTTCATACGCCTTCACCGCCTGCACCAGTCCGCGGAAGGCCAACGGGATCGGGCCGACGGGCAGCGGGTGCGGGCCGTTCCCGTCGACCGTGCAGACGATCTCCACGCCGGCATCGGCATCGATCCCCTCCACGGCTCCCTGATTAGGCACAGTACAGACGAGCTCTTGCCCGGTGTTCCCGTGGATCGCCTGTAAAAATCGGAACGTGATGTCGGAATACCCGTCGCCGCCGCGAGATGCCAGCGCCGCCGGTTTGGCGGCCACCTGCGGGTCGCGCGCTTCCTCGAAGATCCGTTGCTCGATCTCCATGATCACCTCGGCCCGCGTCAGGCCGGCGGCCCGGGCATCCTCCACGCGCTGGCGGCGGTCGATGTAATACCCGAGATACCCCAGCGCCACCGCATCGAATGTCCGCAGCACGTCAGGATTGGGAAACCGGGCAGCAGCTTCCTGGGCTTCAGACAACTCGAGCAGGCGGTCAAGCGCTTCCCGGGTGACATTCCGGTCGCCGTCGAGAAATTTATGGATGAATCCCAGGTGGTTGAGCCCGACGCAAAAGGTGCGCAGGTGGGGATAGCGATCGGCCAGCAGCTTTTTCAGGCGTGTCTGAATATCCGGAATGCCCGAGCACAGCCCGATCAGCCGGGCATTAGTATGGTGGCGCACCGCCTCGGTAATGATCCCGCTCGGGTTGGTATAGTTGAGAATGAAGGCCTGCGGCGCCGCCCGTTCCACCGTGCGGGCGATCTCCAACATGGGCGGGATGGTGCGCAATGCTTTGAACATGCCCCCCGGCCCGGTGGTCTCCTGCCCGATAATCCCGTATTGCAGCGGGATTTTTTCATCGATGACGCGGGCCGCCATACCGCCGACGCGAATTTGCGTCACCACGAAATCCACGCCATCCAGCAGCGGCTCGAGCTCCCGCCCGGAGCGCACTGCGATGTCACGCCTGGCGTGGGCAATCATGCGCTGCGCCAGCCCGGCCATGACCGCCATGCGCTCTACATTCACGTCCTGCAGGCGGATCGCGACGATCGGCAACTCCTCGTGCGCAAACATCAACAGCCCTTCGATCAGCTCCGGCGTATAGGAGCTTCCCGCGCCAACGATACACAGCGTAATCGATTGTTTCATCAGTTCACCTCAACCGGCAATATCAGACCGGAAGCTGCCGCCTCATCGATCATCACCCGTGCTTGCCGTGCGCGTGCTGTTCGGCAGCCTTAACGTGAATCCAATGCCCGCTCATAGAGGCCCAGCGGATCAAGGCCGTGGTGAAATGCCGCCATATAGGCCGCGCCATGGGCCGGCGAGAGTCGGGGGCGCGACACGCGCGCTTCAGGATAGGCGGCATGGACACGCGCAGCGAGCAGATCGATAAAGGTATCAGGCGCGTGGTTGATCACCCCACCCCCGAAGGCCACATCGCAATGCGTATCACCGATGCGTGCCACGAGTGTCAGCGCCGTGCAGACATAATCGTCTGTGGCCTGTTCCACCAGGCGGACTGCCGCAGGATCGCCCGCCTGCCATGCCGAAAACACCACGCAGGTCCCGCAGTCAATGCGTTCCAGCGGGATACGTTTCCGGAACAGGGCTTCCGCATACTCGGCCGCTGTCACTCCGTAATGACGCAGCGCCGCTTCTTTCAATGCGGTCGTGGGGGCACGTCCATCGATCATGCGCGCGACCAGCCTGGTCAACGCCTGCCGGATGTCAAACATGCCCCCGACGTCGAGCTGGTCGAATATTTGCTCATTGCCATAGGCAGAGCGATAGGCATTGGTAAAGGCGGTGCCATGCTGCACGACGACGGACTTTGCGGACGGCGATGCCGCCCAGAGCCCCGCGATGCCATCGTTCGCCAATGCCAGATTCAGCCGTGCGATCTCCAGGCACTCGCTGAGTGCCGCGTGCTGCATCTCCATCTCGTCGGCGAAATCAATGCCGTTCAGCCCCAGGCCAATGGCGGTGATCTCTTCCGGCGAGATGCCGGCCTCGATGCACAATCGCCGCTTGAGCTCCACCAGCACCGCACACGATTCCGGTGCGGGATACCCGATAATCGACGATTTTCCGTTCCTGGCATTGGCCAGCACCGCCCCGCTCCCGTCAATCAGCACGCCGATAGTTTTAGTGCCGCCGCCGTCGATGCCAATAAAATACTGGCGCGTCATCGTTATCTCCGTCATTACGCTTGCACATCGCCCACTGACATTTCATGGGCATCCTGTCATTCTATCGCATGGTGCCTTTTGATACTCTAATACCAGATGGGCAAGTCATAAACCTTCCCAGGTCAGCGGGGGAAGGATGTATGGACCGGGACTGTCCCGACCCCACAGGACCGAAGCCGGTTTCGGACTTTACCGCTCGGAAACATAATCACGGGACTGTCGGGGTGTTGAATAGAGTAAGAGAATGATGGCTGTATACATTCACCCACCTTGTCATTTCTGCATTCCTTCCCGTATACTGTGAGCACCCTGACTTCGCCGCACGGATAATCGCCCATGTATTTGAAGCGCCTGGAGATATTCGGATTCAAGACCTTTGCAGAGCGCACCGACCTGGCGTTCGGACCCGGCATTACCGGCATCGTGGGGCCGAACGGCTCGGGGAAGAGCAACATCAGCGATTCCATCCTCTGGGTGCTGGGCGAGCAGTCGATGAAAAGCCTGCGCAGCAGCAAGTCCACCGACATCATCTTCAACGGCTCCGATGCGCGCAAGGCCCTGGGCATGGCCGAGGTACATCTGACGCTGGACAACTCCTCGGGCCGGCTGCCCACCGATTACACCGAAGTCACCGTCACCCGCCGTTTATTCCGCTCCGGCGACTCCGAATACCTGATCAACCGCGTGCCGGTGCGCCTGCGCGACGTGCACGACCTTTTCATGGACACCGGCATCGGCAAGCAGTCCTACTCGGTGATCAGCCAGGGTGAAGTGGACGCCATCCTCTCCACGCGTTCGGAGGACCGCCGCGCGCTGTTCGAGGAGGTGGCGGGCATCGCGAAGTATAAGTCACGCAAGAAGGAAGCGCTGCGCAAGCTGGATCAGACGCGGCAGAATCTGCTGCGCGCCAGCGATGTGATCGACGAGCTGGAAACGCAGCTCGGTCCGCTGACCGAGCAGTCGGAGCAGGCGCGACAGTATCGCGATATCCACGAAGAATTAATCCGGCTGCAGTTGTCGCTGCTGGTGGCGCAATACACCGGCCTGCAGAGCAGCCAGGGCCGCGCGAAGGAGCGAGAAGCGGAGCTGGAACAGGAGCTGGAGGAGTTGAAACATCAGCTCAACCAGGCGGGGTTGCGTGAGACGGCACAGCGCGCGGAGTTGCAGGTGCTGGAGGACGAGCTGGAGCAGCGACGGAATCACGAAAGCCGGCTGGGCAGCTCGGTGCAGGCAGCGGAGAACGCGCTGGCCTTGCTCAAGCAGCAGGAGGAGACCGCGCGGCAGGAGATCGAGCGCCTGCGGGCGGAACGGGCGGAGTGGGAAGGGGAATCGGGCCGCTTCGACGCGGAGATCGCCACCGCGGAGGCGGAAGGACAGCGCCTGCAGGGGGTCATCTCCAGCCTGGAAACCAAATTGGCGGAGACCGACGCGGCGCTAAAAGATGCCGCCGGCGCGGTGAACGAGCTGGCGAAGGATATCCAGGATCGCCGCGGCGCGTATCTCGACGTGCTGGACCGCACGGCGAAGGTGCGCAACGAGCTGGCGCGGGTGGAATCGCTGTTGCGCACCTCGGAAGGCCGCACGACGCGCATCACGGCGGAATTGGGAGAGATCGCGGCGAAGCTGGCGGAGCGTTCGACGGAGCTATCCGCGGCGCAGGCGGCTATCACCGAGCGGCAGGCCGCGCGCGAGCGGATCAACACCCAACGCGGTGAGGCGATGCGCGCGCGTAACGCTACTGCGGACAGGCAGGCGGAACTGCACAAGGCGGAGAACCGCGGTCGCGAAGCGCTGGCGGGCATGCGCTCGCGGCGGCAGGCGCTGCAGGAGTTGGAGGAGTCGCTGGAAGGCTATTTCCCCGGCGTGCGCGCGGTGATGGACGCCGCGGCGACCGGGCGATTGCGCGGGCAGTTTACCACCATGGCAGAGATCGTGGATGTGCCGGTGGAGATGGAGACCGCCATCGAGGTGGCGATGGGCGCCGGACTACAGGATGTGGTGACGGATTCCGAAACCTCGGCGCGGGCGGCGGTGGAGCTGCTAAAGAGCATGGGAGCCGGACGCGCCACCTTCCTGCCGCTCGATCTGCTCTCGCCCGACCGGCGCGCGTTGGTGCCGGGGGCGTCCGGCATCTTCGGGCTGGCGATCGACCTGGTGGCCTACGATCCGCAATATACGGCGGCGGTGCAGCACCACCTGGGGCGGGCCATCATCGCCCGCGATCTGGACGCCGCGCTGGCGCTGGCGAAAGCGAACACCGCGAAGGGGTGGAACCGCATCGTGACGGTGGACGGCGAAGTGATCACCCCCGCCCGCGCCATCACCGGCGGCTCGCAGGGCAAAGGCGGCGGGCTGCTCAAGCGCAAACGCGAATTGCGCGACCTGATCGAGGCAGTAGAAGAGAAGGAGCGCGAGGTGAACACGCTGCAGCGCCAGGCGCAGCAGGCCACCGCCGAGGTGGGACGGCTGGACACCGAGCTGACCGCGTTGGCGAAGGAGGCGGAGAAGGCGGTCTCTGCGTTAGCGGAAGCAGAGCGCCGGGCAGCGGGCATCGGTCACGAGGTAAAAACGCTGAACGAGCGCAAGGTCACGCTGGAGGTAGAGGCCGCGTGGATCGCCCGCGAGCTGGAATCCGTGCGGGCAGACGAGGCGAAGCACAACACAGCGCTGAACGTGCTGGAGACGGAGAAGGCGGGGGCGGAGGCAGCCATCATTGAAGCGGAATCCGCGCTGGCCGGCGGGCAAAGCGAGCGCGACGCCATCACCGAGCGTTATGCCGCGCTGCGCCTCAATATCAGCGAAGCGCGCGGCGCATTGGGGCAGCAGCAGGCTGCCGCGCGCAAGGCTGCCGAATTACGCGACTCGCTGGGCGAACGGCTGGCGCAAAACGAGAAGTTAGGCGAGGAGATGACCGGCAAGATCGCCGTCTTCGCGCAGCAGCAGCAGGAGGGGGAAGCGCAGCTTGCGCGCCTGCGTGAAGCACATGGCAAAGGCAGCGCCGAGGTAGAGGCCGCGCGCGACCGCCGGGCCGCCATGCTGGAGGCCATCGCCGCGCAGCTCGAACGCCAGAAGGCACTGCGCGAGGCGGTGGAGGACTGCCAGGCCCGCCTGCACCGCGCCAACCTGCGCACCACGCAGGTGGAGGCGGAGCTAGGTTTTCTGGAAGGGCAATTATTCGATGATTACCGCCTGACGCCCGACCAGGCGCTGGCCCGCGGGGAGCCGGTGGAGAACCGCGGCGCCGCCGTGGTCCGCCTGAAAGAGCTGCAGGCGGCGGAGGAGGAGCTGGGCCAGGTGAACCTGGGCGCCATTGAGGAGTGCGAACGCATCCGCGAGCGGCTGACCTTCCTCACCGTCCAGCGCCGGGATCTCGAGGAGGCGCGCGAGCGGCTGATGAAGGTGATCTCGGAGATCGATGCCACCTGCAAGGAGAAGTTCATCACCGCCTTCGAGGCCATCCGGCGCGAGTTCCAGGACCTGTTTGTGCGCCTCTTCGACGGCGGCGACACCCAGCTCAGCCTGGAGGACCCGTCCGATGTGCTGGAGAGCGGCATCGATGTGCATGTGACCATCCCCGGCAAGCGCAACCAGCACCTGCTGCAGCTTTCCGGCGGCGAGCGCGCCCTCACCGCGCTGGCGCTGCTCTTTGCTATGCTGCGGGTCAAGCCCAGCCCCTTCGTTGTCCTCGACGAGATCGATGCCCCGCTGGACGAGGCGAACGTGGGTCGTTACTGCGACGTGCTGCGCGACTTCACCGCCGACACACAATTCCTCATCGTCACCCACAACAAAGGCACTATGGAAGCCGCCGACGTGCTCTACGGCGTGACGATGGAAAAAGCCGGTGTGTCGAAGATCGTCAGCGTCAGGCTGGCAGATCATCATAAGGAAGTGGTGAGTGGCTAGTGGCGAGTGGCGAGGACAAAGCCTTGGGGGCTGCCTCGAATCTCCACCCGTGTCCAAGTCTTCACTCGGCCGAGGGTCATTTCCCAGCTTCAGGGAAGCTTTCTTATACCCGGGGGCAGACCCGCAGACGGGCTTTGGCATTCATCAGCCGGGCGTTAAGGCGGGGTCAGTTCCCGACCTACAAAATGAGAAGCATGGTATAATTGAATCGTGATATTATCAAAGGAGCTCAATCCGGATGAAGCAGACCTTCAAAGCGAGCGTATGGCAGGAGGATGGCTGGTATGTCGCCTAATGCCTGGACGTTGATGTCGCCAGCCAGGGTGAAACACGCGAAGAGGCATTGGCGAATCTTCGTGAAGCATTACAATTGCATTTTACACCGCCCGTCGCAACCATCGTCCCCGAGGTGACGGCGATCGAGGTGGAGTTGCATGCCGCTTAAACCGCTGCCCTACCGGGAAGTCAAGCGAAAGCTGCTCTATCATCCGCCAGGCAAGCATTACTTCGGAAGAGTGGGAATCACTCTAACCTTTAGCCCTCCCCTATAGGCGTATCATTGCCTTTTCCAGTTACCCGTCGTATACTTTCCTTAGCAATGCGAACGGAAATCGATGGGAGGATACGATGAGAAAGTCTCACCTGTTGCTCGCGATCTGCATGGTGCTGTGTGCTGCCTGCGCGCTCGTGTGGAATGCGGGAATTGCCCTGGGGAAGGATAAATTACCGGGAACACCTACGGAAAAAGCGGTGCTCAAGACTGCCGTGCATGTAGCCGCCCTCGGACTGAGCGGCTCAGCCGTGAAAGAGGACGGAACCTATGATGCCGAACTCATCCGGAAATTCGTCAACAAGGTACGCTTTCTCGACGATCAAACGGGCTATTTCTACGTCTACGATTCCACCAATAACTTCTGCATCGCCCATGCCATCCTGAAGGATTTCGAAAGCAAGGACAAGTCCGACTATACGGATAGCCGCGGTATGAAAGTCATCCAGGAACTCTCGAAGCTCGCCACCGCCAAGCCTGACGGCGGATACCTTGTCTTTTACTGGATGAATCCCAGCACAAACAAGGAAGCAAAGAAGCTGGGGTATGTCGAAATAATACCGGGAACAAAATTATACGTCGGGTCCGGCATTTATGTGAAATAAGGATTGCCCATGCATCCTCTCGTGTTCTGGATCGCCTCCCCCCTTCTCTCCGCTGCGTGCGGCTACCTGCTCTGGCAGGCGATGAAAACGCGGGGAGAATTGCTGCGGATGCTGGGAGATGAGGGGACTATCGCGAGGCTGCTGGACGGGCGGGACTGGCGGAAAGCGGCGCTGACGGACAAGCGGGTGCGGAAAGCACTACGTGATATGACGCAGCTTTCCATCAACACGCCTATCCTCTTCCGCTCCTTCGAGCTCGACATGCTGCGGGTGGCGTGGATGATGACGATCCTCATCCTGGCCATTGCCGCCGCTTCCGCCGTGCTGGCCAGCCCCTGGCTCATCCTGCCGGTGGTGATTGCCGCGGGCTGCACCTGGTATATTCCTCTCCATCCCCTCGGCCTGCGCAAAGCCGGCGCCGATCTCACCGCGCTGGCGATGTCGCTGCATCTCTGGTATGAATACGATGCGGAGATCTGCGAGAGCGTCAACTCGCTCTCCCCGCGCTTCGAGAAGCTGTTCGGGTATGTGAAAGCGCATTTTCCGGAGAATAAACATGCTGTTCGATAAACTCACCCGCGGGGGCGCCGATTTCCTCGGTGAAAGATGGAGAAGCCGGCTCCCGAGTATTGATAGGCCTCCTTATTCCACCAGCTGAAGCTGGTGGCAAAGAGAGGGATTGCTTACAAACAACAGAGCAATAGCGATTTTCCGTCCTCTGTGCTCCAGGTTCACAACAACCGGAAGAAGAGCAATCACCTGTCTCTATGCAACAGGTTCATAACAATCGGAAGAAAAGCAATCACCCATCACTATACAGTAGGTCTACATCCAGATCGATCATCGTAACTGGTTAAGTAATAGCATTCGCCTTCTTTGCCACCAGCTTCAGCTGGTGGGACAGGTGAGGTGACCGATTCCCGTGAGCCGGCTTCCAGCCGGCTTCTCCACATCGGAAATCGAGATTACCTTTTCTTCAATAACTCACCTGCTGCCTGCTGCGCCAGCACATCGGCGCGTTCGTTGCCAGGGGCGCCGTTGTGACCGCGCAGCCAGCGCCACTCCACCGTGCCGCTATACGAGCTATTCAGCGAGTCCAGCTCGATCCACAGTTCCTGGTTTTCTACCGGCTTCTTCGTGCTGGTCATCCAGCCGTTGCGCTTCCAGCCGTGAATCCACGTGGTGATGCCGCGGTGGACATACTGGCTGTCGGTGAAGATCACAAGATCTGCCCTCTTGACGGCTTTCAGCGCGGCGATACAGGCGGACAGTTCCATGCGGTTGTTCGTCGTCTGCGGATAGGCCTTGACGAATTCGCTGACGATCTCGCCCTCCGGCGTGGTGATGACCACCGCCGCCGCGCCCGGGCCGGGGTTTTGCTTGCAAGAGCCGTCGGTGTAGACGTAATAAGTGAGCATATGATTGTGATTTGACTCCGTTTCGTTCATAAGTAGTGATAAGTGATAAGACATGCGGTTGGCCCGGTGGTTGAGTAGGCAGGTGAGCCTTCTCGCATTTTTCCATTGCTCCCATGCCGTATCGAAACCACCGCACTCATAGCTCCCGTTCCTCAAAGGCTTTCCTATGCCCACGGTGGTTTCGATACGGCAAGGGAACTGTGGAAAAATGCGAGAAGGCTTACCTGCCTACTCAACCACCGGGCTTAACTGATCTTACCACTCAATAATCAATCTTCCATCCTTCCACTCTTCCAACCTTCTATCACTTCTCCCGATAAACCACCACCGGCCCCAGCAGTCCGCCGGTGCCCACTTCGTTAAGGGTGGAGCGGGTGCTTTTGATGGTGAGCTGGTTCTCATCCTGTTTTGCAGCGGCGGTAATGTCGAAAGCGAGCGGTTTACAATAGTCCGTCACTTCGCCGATGGGCTGACCGTTGACGAAGACTTTGCAGGTATCATCGGCGCCGCTGACCCAGAGGAAGATCTTCTTCCCGGCGGGGAGGGCTGGTAAACTCACCTTCGCGCGGTACCAGGCGCTGCCGTAGTAGCTGAACAGGCCCAGATCGGCCCAGGTCTCGCGTCGCGGGTCGGTCGTTTTCCAGGCGGTGTCGTCGAAATTGGATCTCCCCCACCCCGCGGCCTCCCCCTGCTTCTCGCGGTCCACCTGGAAGCGCCAGGCGGGGACGGGGCCGGCCAGCAGCACGTCTTCCTTCGCGATGCGCGCGGCGTCGCGGTAGACGGGCGTGTTGAACCAGTCGAAGAAATCGCGGGCGATGGAGGGGAAAGCGGCGTTCCCGCGGTACTCCTCCATCCGGTAGGTATAGTCCGCCCTCCAGCGCGCGGCATCGTCCTCCAGCGTGGTGAATTTTCCTTCACAGAGGTTGCAGCGCATCTTCATATATAGCTCGAACCCGGAGAAACCGTCATCCGCCAGTTTCACGCGGCGGTACGCGGCGGCGGTGCGGACGGACTGCAGCGCCTCGTTCAGCGCGGCGCGCGCGGCGGCGGTCGTCTCCGGCGAGAAGCGATGGTAAAAGCCGAAGAGGCTGCCGGCATGCTCGGGTGTCTTCTCCCAGGCGTCGTCCATGATCTGCCAGTAGCGGCGCATGGGCGCGGCGGCGGCGCCAAAACAGCGGGTGTAAAATTCGTCGAGGATATCCGCCGGCTTCGCCTGCGGGTTCCACGCCAGCCGCATGCCCAGGTAGACACCGGGCAGCGTGCTCTCCAGGTTTTTCATCTCGTCCTGCACCCACCCCTGCGGCATCCAAAATTTCACGTGGTGGTCGAACAGGTAAGGGATGTCCACCGTCCAGCGCAGCAGCGGGTAAGGCGCCTCCACCTCGGCCAGGTTGTAGGCGAACTCATAGCCGATGAGGCGCGGGGAGAGTTTTGACCAGCCGTCGATGATGCCGCGCAGATCCTGGCGCGACGGGCAGGCCGGCTCATTCAGATTGTGCGCGCGGCAGGTGTTCACCGCCATGATGGCCGGTACCAGGTGCGGGTCGGGCTTCTCGCGCACCGGGGGATCGATGTAGTTCATGTTGAGCAGCACGCCGAAGAGCTCGTCGGGGTATTTTTTCAGCACCCGCTCGGCCACGCGGTTGCAGAACCAGATGTAGCGGTCGGTCATCGACGGCTCGTTCATCAGCTTGCACCAGGCGCCGGCGGCGTCCAGCGCTTTGCAGTTTGCGCACTCGCAGAAGGGGGCGTTGTAGGGCTGCGAGAGGGTGACAGAGGGTTCGTAGTGCGCATCCAGGCGGGCGATGATGCTGTCGGCCACGGCTGCCTGCACCTCCGGGTTGCTCCAACAATACAGACCGGTCACCTCGCGCTTACCGTTGACTTCCGTGTTCCACGTCGGGTGGGCTGCCAATTGCTCCTTGGTCAGGTACATCTTCAGACTGGTGCCCAGGTTGTTGATCTGTACCTGCAGCCCGCCGCAGCGGTTGCGCCGCTGGAAATCGGCATCCATACCGCCGATATTGCGCCCGAGGATCGGAGGCACAGCGGAGAGATCGGTCTTCGGCAGCACGATGGTGGGCAGCGAGGGGATGTCCGCGCCCATATCCCCCGGCAGGAACCAGCGGCAGCCCAGCCGGTCGAGCAGTTCGTAGATGGCGTAGCTGGCTGCCTCATCGGATTCACCCAGCAAGCCGATGCCTCTATCCGTCACCACCATGCGCCAACCTTGCTTCCACGGCGAGTGCTCCTTCGGCACCCCGAAGGCTTTTTGCGCGTAGTCACCGATGAGGATGGGGACGCGGGCATCGTCTTTGGCCGGTTCGGCGGTGGCGATCTCCACCTGTACCCCGGACATTTTGCCGAGGTAAAGCGCCAGGTCCTTCACCGACTCGCGTAGTGTCCGTCGTTCTTTCTCCTGCTCCGGCACCGCCTTCAACGCCGCCGCGTCGTCCGCCTTCATCACCGCCGGCTCAGCATAGATGGCGCACAACGCCTTGAAGTCCTTCACCAGGGTGAGGGCGAAGGAAGCGGAGGCAAATATTGCAATCACGAACACCAGCAATATACAGCGAATCATTGCAGCATCCTTTGTCCGATCATCAAGCCTGTCCGGTGATTGAGTAGGCAGGTGAGCCTTTTCGCTTCTTTCCGCCGCCCCCGTGCCGTATCGAAATCACCGCGGGTATGGGTAAACCTTGCATGAACGGGCGTTATGAGCGCGGTGGTTTCGATACGGCACGAGGGTTACGAAAAGAACTGAAACGCTCACTTGCCTACTCAACCACCAGAACGCGCGAATGTCTTATCACTTACCACTTATCACTTCTTACTATTACTCAATCCCTTGCCGTCTCATACATCGCCAGAATATTCTCATCCGAGATATCCGCCATAAACTCCTGGCTGGAGCAGAGGATGTAACTGCCGCGTTCTCGGGTCAACTCGCGATAGGAGCGTACCTGCTCGCGCACATCGTCCACCGTGCCGAAAGGGAGGGTATGCTGGGTGTCGATACCGCCGTGGAAGGCCAAGCGGTCGCCGAAGTCGGCCACCAGGCTGTCCAGGCTCATTCCTGCGGCGCGGATCTGAATTGGGTTCAATATGTCGGCGCCGTCTTCGATCAGCCAGGGAATGATATCGCGCACGGAGCCGCAACTGTGCTGCATGGTTTTACAACCGTAGTCATGCGCCAATGCAAAGAATTTGCGCAACCAGGGACGGATGAAGCGGTCATATTGTCCGGGAGAAAAATACAACCCGCGCTGGGTGCCGAAGTCGTTGCCGACGTAGGCGATATCCAGCTTGCCGCGGCAGGCGTCCAGAAAACGGCGCGTCACCTCCAGGTCGAAGTTGACTACACAGTCGGTCACCGCCTCCACGAGATCGGGCCGGGTATGCATCCACATCAACTGGTTTTCCTGCCCGATGAGCCAGCCCACTTCATGAAAGAACGGCGACCACGCGCAGCCGTAGGTGGCGTAAGTCTCATGATACCGCTCGCACTGCCCATAAATGCCGCTGTAGTCCACGTCGTCGGCCGAGGGCCAGGGATGGGCATATACGTCATTGACGGTGCTGTCCTCGGTGAAAGGCACCTCCTCGGCGCCCGAATCGAGCCGCAGCTTCTCCGGATGGTAGCGCATCCCCCACATGTTGGTCACGTAGCCGTCGGCGTCCGGCGGGCTGTCCGGCAGGCCGTACCCGAACCCGATCCGCCGCATGTCGATGCGCAGGTATTGCAGCAGCTCTTCCTCATCCTTCAGTCCGAGCCGCGCAATCAGTCGGTTGGTCACTTCCGGCAGCGACTGGTAATCGGCCGGTATCAAATCGCTCCGTTGGTGGTTCACTGCAGCCAGGACACGCTCGCGTGGGGTCATGATGGTTACTCCTGCGCGTACCGATGGAGAAGCCGGCTAAAGCCGGCTCTCTATATTACTAACAGTCCAGTTCTCGCCACTGCGCGCAGATTTGTGATTAGTTGCGGCGCAGCCGCCCTATACTTATTCAACTCACCTGTCCCACCAGCTGAAGCTGGTGGCAAAGAAGGCGGGTGGATGCATATAACACCGCAAAAAGAAGATTCAAGTGATACAGCTTATTGGAGATTTCGTCCAGCGATATGAATGCCACCACTTCTCCTTGCCACCAGCTTCAGCTGGTGGGACAGGTGAGCCTGCCGAAGAAAGGAAGCCGGCTTTCAGCCGGCTTCTCAACCTTATGCCGTGATTTTCGCTTCCGCCTTTGCTTTATTCACCAGCGCCATCATGCGGCGGCCATATTCCAGGTAGCTCTGCCACATGGCTTGCTCGCGGGCTTCGCCGCCGAGTTCGCCGGTGTGGACGATGGCGGCCAGGTGGGGCTCGATGGAAAAGCCGCCATCATAACCGTACTCGAAGAGGATACGGACGGCCTCGCTCACGCGGCAGGCGCCTTCACCGGGATAGGCGTAGATATTTTTCTCGTCATCGCCCAGCGTCCCGTCCTTGATATGCACGTGCAGTACCTGGTCCTTGATCTTCGTCACGAAGTCGATGGGGTCCTGACGGTGGGCGAAGACGTTGCCGGTGTCATACATCAGCTTCAGCGCCGGGTTGTCCACGCGTTCGAGGAGTTCCAGGCTGTGCTCGGGCGACTCGCCGCCCCAGCCTGTGCAGTTCTCGTGCAGCAGGATGATGCCGCCGTCCGCCGCCATCGCTGCCATCAGCTTCAGCCGCTTCACCGCTTCGTCGCGCCACTCATCTTCGCACGCCTCGCCCTGCACCCACGACATGATGCGGATGAATTTCGTGCCGAAGCGCCGCATGCGCGGAATGGCGGTCTTCAGCTCATTGAGGTCGAGTGCCACATCGCCGCGAATAGGACGGCTCCAGTTGCCCAGCGCGGAAGCGAAGCAACACACCGTCATGCCGGCGGCCGTCACCGCTTCATATGTCTTCTCGAAGACAGCGTCATCGATCAGCGTCAGGTTAGTGCCGTCGATCAAGCGCAGCTCGAGCGAATCCCAGCCCAGCTCTTTATGCGCCGCAATCTGTTTCGCTATAGACGACCCGGCTTCGTCGGAAATACCGGAAAAATACATGGCCATCTCCTTTCGGCAGCATCTGCCGTTAGTTAGGTTTCGTTGCAGGCGAGGCATTTCCTGCCGGTGCGTTAACCAATAAACAGGCAAGCCCCGGCGCCTAGTCGCGCCAGGGCTTGCCTCATAACCTGAACATCAGCTAAGGTAGCGAGCCTACCCGGCCTTTTGCATAAACGCCGGTTCGCTACACAACTGACCAATTACACCGTATTATTTGGTCAGCTTCGCAAATGGATAGTTGCCATGCGTCTGTATCTTTCGCGGATGGAACAAACCGTGCTGGCGGTGTTGCTGGTGGCCATCATCGGCGCCTTGCTCGCGCTGTCATATACCTATGGCCGCCGGCAGCGCGCCGCCGAAGCCGCACCGTTTCTCGAGCAGGCGCCGGTCGAGGGGGACGCGGCGGCTCCCCTGACGACCGCGCCGGTGGAGGAGATCGTGGTGCATGTCGCCGGCGCGGTGCAGCATCCCGGTGTCTATCGCTTTTTCCCCGGCGCCCGCGTGGATGACGCCGTGCGCCAGGCCGGCGGCGCACGGGAAGACGGGTATGCGGACGGGCTGAATCTGGCCGCGCACCTGGAGGACGGGGAGCGCATCTGCGTGCCGACGAAGGTGGAATGGGCGCGGCTGACCGCTGAGCGCGGGCCGTCACCGCTGGTCGTCGCCGGCACGCCCGACCCGCTGAGCACCAGGCCGGCGAGCACCACCGTCACGTCAAAACCGGACCCGAAAACCACCGGCGCCCCGGAGCACGAAACCGCCGGCCCCAAGCCGCTACCGGCGAAGAAGGTCAACCTCAATACCGCCACGCTGGACGATCTGATGACGCTGCCGAATATCGGCCCGGTGAGTGCCGGGCGCATCCTGGACTACCGCAAGGCCCAGGGCAAATTCACCGATCAGGCCCAGCTCCTCAACGTCCCCGGCATCGGCCCGAAGACCTACGAAAAAGTCGCGCCATACATCGTGCTGTAATCCTTAACCACGAAGACCCGAAGCGTCAAGGAAATTTCATAACCGGTGATCTCGTCCGGGGGGCACCTCTCCCCCAACCCCATTGGCGTCATGTTACGGTTACCGCACGGTCATTCCATGTAGTGAATCCGGTGGCGATTTTCCGCCAGTTGGCGGGCGTTGAATTCATCACCGCCGTCTACATTGGCACTGATGAAAACGGGCGGGGTCACGCCGCGCTCGACCAGCAGTTCCACGGTGGCGGCGACCAGCGCGTTGACCACGGCACAGCCGGTGACGGTGGAGAGAGGGCCGGTCTTCTGCGGAAAGCCGGGAACCTTCACCGCGGCGTCGCCGTAGGGGGCGCCGTTGTCGATGATAAGGTCGCAGAGATCCACTAATTTCTTTCCGGATGGGTGGCGGCTGCCGACGTCGCGGGTATAGGCGAGGGCGGTGATGCCGATGACATGCAGCCCTTTCGCCTTCGCGGCCAGCGCCATGTCGATGACCACCGCGTTGCGGCCCGAGGTGGAGGCGATGA
>Ga0172368_10003603_pt1 | contig 18655 bp, 9 predicted proteins | sample Lak11m_FD_114540 | JGI IMG/M metagenome (GOLD analysis project Ga0172368, IMG submission 114540) | Freshwater microbial communities from Kabuno Bay, South-Kivu, Congo - kab_022012_11m | ecosystem: Environmental > Aquatic > Freshwater > Lake | place: Democratic Republic of the Congo: South-Kivu...
CAATTACTATCAATCAAACGGTGCAGTATGATCAGATTCTAATTGAAAGCGGTGCGCAGGTTACTGTTAATGCCGGAGTTACTCACACGCTTTCGTCCGGTACTCCGAATATTGTTCGGGGAACATGGTTGAATCAAGGCGCTGCCTGGAACATGCAATCAAATTTACAGATTGAAAATGGAGGAGTATTCATTCAAAACTCCAACAGCGATCTTTCAACCACGGCGCCATTTGACGCGTTGACGCATTTGCAATTTAGTTCTGCAAGCACAATTATTTTTCGCGGAAGTTCAACGTTAACGCCCTACACTTTTTTTGCCGGAAAAACATTCGGCAATGTTTCATTTCAAAGTGAATCCGGCTCATGGTCTGCAACGCTTCCAGGCACGGGAGAAACCACCATCAACGGTGATTTTACAATTGACGCAAATGTAAGCATTACCAACAATGTTAGTCCATCATACCAAAACTATTTTGGAAATTTTACGGTAACCGGCTCGTTAACAAATGGGAGTTCTACTTTTTACAGATTTTACGGCAATGCAAAAACAATCTCTTCAAGTTCAAGTTTAGGATTTTATGACTTAAGTATAGAGACCGGTGCACAAGTTACTTTAAGCAGCAATATTACTGCCGTAAATAATGTAACAGTAAATGGACACTTGATTTTCGGAACTTCAATCGTCTCGGGTACAGCTTCTTTTACTGCATACGCCGGTTCAAAACTAAGCATTGGTTTAAGCGATGGACTTGCGGTTACCGGAAATATTCAAGTCACCGGTTTCCGTTCATTCCAATCAACAGAGTATATTTTTAACGGGGCAGCAGCGCAAACCACCGGAACCGACATGCCGAATTCGGTTAGCACATTAACTATCGATAACGCAAGCGGTGTTGAATTTTCAAACACGAACACAACAATTCAAAATCTTACGGTGCAGACAAACAGCTTGCTTAAAACAGGCAATAAAACATTCAGCGCAGCAGTAGTTGTAATTAACGGCGGTTTACAAATTGATTCGGGCGGAACCGTTAATCTAACTTCCATTACCTACGGACCAAACAGTTCATTAATTTATTCCGGTAATCAAACTTTCAATAGTTCAAACAATTTAACAAACGGTGCAGTGAAATTAATTCTAAAAAATAATGCAGTGCTTCAAGTAATAAATCCTACTCTTCTCCCCGACTCAGTTCTAGTAGAAAATACGGCAACATTAAAACTAATTGCCGCAGGCTTTACTAATTACAGAAGCATTTCGATCAACGGAACGCTTGAGTATTCAAACAGCGGTTCATATTCCGGTAATCTTATTTCTTATGGTGCAAACGGTACGTTGAACATTGCGAATTCTACTACCGTTACCGCTTCATCCGGATTTTGGCCGACAAGCAATTCGCCATACAATGTAATCGCTTCGAGTACAACCACACTTTCTGATGCAAGAACAATTAGCGGAACGTTAACTGCGGCTGCTTCAATATTTGGTGCGGGAAATTTAACAATCAACGGTGAATTGCAAATGAGCGCTAACAGTTCTCTTGATGCTGCGCCCGCGTATGGAGCCGGTGCAAAGCTGCGCTACAATTCAGGCAATTCATTTACCCGCGGAAATGAATGGAGTACAACTTTTCCAGATTCGGTAATTATCAATAATGGGACAGTACTCGATATGGGAAGTCTTTCTTCTCCTCTTTCATTAAATGGAAAAGTTAGCGTGCTTGCAAATTCGGAAATGAGGCTTTCCTTTGTAAATAATACTCTCAGCTTAGAAAATAATTTTACTAATGATGGGACGCTTACTCTAAGTACAAACTCTGCCGCAAGGTTGTTACTGAAAAGTAATTTTTCAAATAGCGGCACGCTAAATCAGTTGAACAGCACAATAGAATTAGGTGGAACTTCCATCCAAACAATTTCCGGAACGTTGAATCTGGCTAATCTTGCTATCAATAATGCAGCCGGTGTGGCGCTGAGCAATCCGCTTACCGTAACAAGTTTGTTAACCCTCACTAACGGTAATATTACCACGGGTTCAAACGCTGTAAGTATTGGAACTTCCGCTATTATTTCAAGAACAAACGGATATATTATTGGTAATCTGCAAAAGAGTTTGGGCTTGGGAAATTCTTCGGCTCTCTTTGAAACCGGCGACGCAAATTATTTCACTCCGGTTCAACTTGATTTTACTAATGTAACAACTCCGGGAAGTGTTACGGTTTCAACCAGACCCGGCGAAGCGACAGATTATAATTACTCAAATCTCGATGGCTCAAAAAGTGTGAACAGAGTATGGAGCGTTTCAAATAGCGGTACGGCATTTTCTTCTTATGATGCAACACTAAATTTTAATGCAGCAGATGTTGATCCGGGAGCGAATACAAATTCTTTGCAAGTTGGAAAGTATAACGCAGGCTGGTTGTATCCAACGGTTGGCGCGCGCACCGCTACCAGCGCTAAAGCCACCGGACTAACCTCATTTGGTAATTTTGTTGCGGCTGAATTTCAATCTTACACCATCACCGCTTCTATAAATTCAGCGAACGGTTCAATTTCTCCAAACGGAGTTACAACGTTGATTTACCAATCATCGCAAGCTTATTCCATTACGGCGAATTCAGGTTACCACATTGATAGCGTTACTGTGGATGGTGTAAATCAAGGGGCAATTTCGAGTTATACGTTTACCGGAATTGCATCTTCACATACAATTAACGCTTACGTTTCGGTAAACTTATATTCACTCTCTACTTCTGCAGTAAATGGAACGCTCGTTAAAAATCCTGATGCAGCATCTTACGCTCATGGAGCTGTAATTGAAGTTACAGCCGTGCCTAACACCGGTTATCATTTTGTAAATTTTGGCGGAGATATTACCGGCACAACAAATCCGCAATCCATCACGCTGGATGCAAACAGATCTGTTAGTGCAACGTTTGCGATTAATGCATTTACAATTACTTCTTCTGCCGGAGCGAATGGTTCAATTACTCCGCTCGGTGCGGCTTCAAAAGATTATGGATCAAGTCAGTCATATACAATTTCAGCATCAGCGGATTATCACGTTGCAGATGTAACGGTTGACGGTATAAGCGTTGGCGCGGTTTCATCCTACACGTTTAGCAGCATCACCTCTGATCATACGATTAACGCGACATTCGGAACGTACACAATAACAGCCTCTGCCGGCGCTAATGGTTCAATAAGTCCAAGCGGCACAACCAATAACAGCAGCGGTTCAAGCAGAACATATACCATCACGCCTTCTACATATTTCAAAGTTGCGAGTGTTACCGTTGATGGAGTAAATCAAGGAGCGGTTACGTCTTACACATTCAGCAGCATTGCAGCGAACCATACTATTTCAGCTACGTTTGAAGTTGATAACTTTGTGGTTAACTCTCTCAGCGATGATAACACCGGTTCCGGCAATTCGGGAACGCTCCGGTATGTTCTTAACACCATCAACACACTTGCGCCTTCCAATTCCATAACTGTGGATATGACCTCATTAAACGGTACGGTAACTCTCAGAAGCGATCTTCCCCCAATTAATTACAATCTTATTTTGAATGGACCCGGTTCTTCCGCATTATCAATATCTGGCAATCTAACCTACAGAGTTTTCTTTATCGGCTCGGGAACATCTCCTTTTTCGGAAAACTCTCCTGCCACTCCAACAGTAACAATAAGAAAAATAAAAATCACTAATGGTAAAGCGAAGGGAGGAGACGGTGGTTACGGCGGCGGTGGTGGCGGCACCGGAATGGGAGGAGGCATTTTTATTAATGCGGGAACCGTTACAATTGATAGCGTAAATTTTGATCTAAATATTGCGGTTGGAGGAACTGGGGGATACCAGAGTAATTCGAACGGTCTTTACCGCGGCGGCGGCGGCGGCGGATTTGGAAGTGACGGCGCTTCAAGCGGTATCAACGTAAGCGCTTCCGGCGCTAACGGTGGTTTGTTTGGAGGCGCAGCGGGCAGTGCCGGAGTTGAGCTAACAACTGACGGCGGCTCCGGAGGAACGGGCGGCGGTGGCGGCGGCGGTTATAATACAGCCGGCGGCAACGGCGGATTTGGCGGTGGTGGTGGCGGCGCAAATTTCCCGGTTAATTACGGTAGCTTAGGCGGATTCGGTGGAGGCGGGGGAACAATATGGTCTTATCCCGCCGGTACTGCCGGTTTTGGCGGAGGAAACGGCGCAGCTACATTTAGCGGTGGCGGCGGTGGCGGTGGATTCGGCGGAGCTATTTTTAATAGAAATGGTTCTGTATCGGTTTCAAATTCAATCTTCAACAATAACAGTTCAACCGGCGGCGGCAGTTTTGGAAGCGGCGGGAGTGGTACTAGTTACGGCGGAGCTATATTTAATTATTCCGGAAGCCTTACTACAACTACTGTAACAAACGGCGGAACAAACAGCGCGGTAAACGGCAGTTTTTCTTTTGATTATGCTGCAACGTATTTAGCTCCGGTTGCATCAATATCGAAAGCAACAAATCTTACCGCTACAAGTGCAACGCTCAACGGTACAGTTGATCCGAGAAATACTTCCGGCACTTATTATTTTATGTATGGCGTAGATGCTAATGCTTTATCTACAACAACTACCGCGCAAGCGATGAGCGGCAGCAGTGTTGTAAATGCTTCGGCAAATGTAAGCGGATTGACAAATACTTCACCTTTTTATGTAAAACTCATTGCGCAAAATTCCTATGGTTCTTCAACCACTGCGGCACAAATATTTTATCTCCAGCCTTCGGGGCAATCATCTTCCGTTACTTTCAGCAATGTAACTTCTTCTTCCATTACCGTAGCGGTTACAAAAGGGAATGGAACAAAAAGAATGATTCTAATAAAACAAGGAAGCTCTGTTGATGCGGTTATTACCAATGAACAGACTTATACAGCAAACACATCGTTTGGAAGCGGCTCACAAATAGGTACTGGAAATTATGTTGTCTATAGTGATAACGGAAATTCGGTTGTTGTTAACGGACTTCTTTCCAACACAGCGTACTATTTTGCCGTAGTTGAGTATAACGGAACTGCCGGTTATGAAAATTATCTTTCAACTTCTCCGGCAACAGGAAATCAATTAACGAATCCGCCGCCTCCGACAGTTGCAATCATTCCCGCAAGCGTAGTATCAACTACTTCGATAACTTTTAGGGGAACGGTAAACCCAAACGGATTGCCAACATCAGTACGGTTTGCGTATGGAACAAATGAGTCATCATTAACTGATACCACCGTTGTTCAAGTTACCGGTACAGGTATCGTTGCCGATACCGTATCAGCTATAGTTAGCGGATTAACAAGCAATACAATTTACAGCGCAAAACTACTCGCTACTAACAGCTCCGGTTCAACTTCCAGTTCAATTTCATCGATCATTCTTGATACGGTATCAATTTCTCGAACTAACCTTAAGGTATGGCTGCGTGGAGATGCCGGAAGTTCAACTACATCAAACGGAGTTGGAGTTTCTGATTGGCGGGATGTTTCCGGCTACGGAAATAATGCAGCGCAAAATAATCCAAGTTACCGGCCGCTTTATGGCGCAGGATCAATAAATGGAAATCCCGCAATGAACTTTACCGGGAATTCTTATTTTACTCTTCCATCAACTACAACTGTCGGATTGCAAAATTCGGATTATGAATTGTTTATCGTAGCTCGAACCTCAACTTCAGGAATACAATTTTTGTACAGCGCGCAAGTTGCTTACTTCGAAGCGCATCTGGATGTAAATCCAAGCGTTAGGTTTATCTTCAAATATACCAACGACTGGATGTTTTCCGATTTAGGAACCAATGGTGAATTCTCGAATGGAAGTCCGCACATCTTTTCAAGCAGAGTTTCTTCAACTTACGGTGTTGCGCGAGTTGATGGCGTGGATGGCTCTCCGTTAAATGCCGATATGCGTACCGGAACCGCAATGAATATCCAGCTTGGAATACGGCAGGATATTACTTACCCATTCCATGGCGATATTGCCGAGGTGATAATCTATAACCGAACGCTTACTTCAGATGAAAGAAGTGTAGTTGAACATTACCTTGCTAATAAATATGGAATAAGCGGTGCTGCTCTTCCGGTTGAGTTGACCTCGTTTACAGCGAACGTTAATGAGGGAAAAGTTCAACTTAATTGGCAGACGGCAACCGAAGTAAACAATTACGGATTTGAGGTAGAAGCAGCCTACCCCAAATCCCTTCCAAAGGAAGGGGCTTCTAAAGATTGGCTGAAAATTGCGTTTGTCCGTGGAAATGGAAATTCAAACTCTCCAAAGAATTATTCGTTTGTAGATTCAAATCTACCAAACGGAAAAATAGAATACCGGCTAAAACAAATTGATGCTGACGGCAAATATGAGTACAGCGATGTTGTTGAAATTAATGTAGAAAGACCGGCACAATTCAAGCTGGCGCAGAATTATCCTAATCCGTTTAATCCGGAAACCACGATCGACTATCAGCTGCCAATTAACGGTAATGTTACATTAAAAGTATTTGATATGCTGGGACGAGAGGTTGTTACTTTGGTTGATGAATTTAAACAAGCTGGAACATATAACTATAAATTCAGCGCTCAACGCTATTTACTTGCCTCCGGTGTTTATTTATACCAACTAAAAGCCGCCGGATTTACCGAGACAAAGAAATTTATTCTCATGAAATAAGTCTGGTTTGGACATCACTTGAAAAATTAACTAATTAGAAAAGGCGTCGGTCTGGCGCCTTTTTATTCTCTTTCTCTATTTAGTTGAAGACTCCGTTTGCGGGGACATATTGAGGAGAGGGTAGGGTGAGGTTGTATTACAACAGAACTACCAACCATTGATCCGCCGCCGCGGACATACATGTGATTTGCTTTTCCCGACTCGTCTTTTCCCAACTTGTACCTTTTCTTGTTTCTTTTCAAACCGTTGAAACGGTTAGTATTATTAGTTTCTGTTCCGTTACCCACGGATAAATCCGTGGGTTTGTGCTTCCTATGAAGACAACTGAAAATTGTTTTTTAGAACCCACGACTTTAGTCGTGGGAAAGTGAACCCAAAAACAATATGAAGAAACCGATTCATCGGGGACTCTTTCTCCACCTGTTTGCCAACTGCAGACTTTCATACGAAAAATTTAGTATGTTTTCTCCGTACCGCAGTCCGCAACGGGCTGAATTAATCTTCGTGCTTTTCATTTCCCATCTTTATTCGTATCACAAAATTAAAAACATTGAATCCCGCCGGGATTCTTTTTTAAGTTTTATTCTTTTGTTACAAATATTAAATCCCTACGGGATTTCTACAACCCCAAAAGGGGGTTGAATCTTTGTAGCATCTTGAGCTATTCACTCATTCCGCCATCAGTCATTAGCCATTGGTCATTCATTCCGCTGCAGCACATCAGTTATCACGCAATCGAGATGGTCCCAAAGGCGCTCATCGAAGGAATTCCATTCTGATCCGCTGTCGGCGGACTTACTTCTGACTCTGATTTCTAATTTTGAATTTTGAATTTCTAATTATCCTTAACGGTGATTGATCCAACTCCCCTAAAATTTTGAAACAATCTTCGATAAAAATATAAGCTGAAATAACATGCATCCCGTAATTTCGTATCAAGATTTTTTACTTGGTTTTCACCTTAAAGTGATTGATCTTTACTTCGTAAATGAAAAAACTTATTAAAAACATATCGCTGCTTACCCTTACCGCGTTGTTTGTAATTATCAACTCGGGCTTTACAACTACGTTGTATTTCTGCCGGATGGAGAAAAATACTTCATTCAGCAGTTGCGGAATGTGCGAAAAAGAAGTTGCCGTTGATGATTGCTGTGCTGATGAAGACTCCAATCCAACTGAACCTATTATTACTTCTCTCCCCATTAACTGCTGCGAAGTTATTCACGCTTCCATTTTGGGTACCGACGATTACTTCGTCTCCCGCGTTGAATCTGTTGCAAATAGCTTTCACCTTGATGCAATGCTTTCAAGTGATGAGTTGACAGAATATTCTGCCGGGCAAAAGACAGCGTTTAATTCAGATTCTTCTCCACCCAAAACCACAAACACAAAACTCTTTCTTTCCAACAAAAACTTCAGGATTTGATCCCGCTGATTTGTATTGATTAAGCGTAGTTCATTCGCTTAATCTTTCTTAAAATCACTGTGCACTCCACGTGATCCGTTATAATTTTATAAATTTATAAAGGTTAACTATCATGTTAAAATCAATTTTGATAACTGCATTGTTCGTTTTGGCGAACCTTAGTATAAATGCAAAAGAAAATACAATCCGTACTGTTGCGCTCACTTTAGATGACAGCAAAGAAAATATAACCGACACAATCTATGTGTGCCCCATGCATTCCGAAGTTAAATCACTCCAACCCGGAAAATGCCCGACGTGCGAAATGGATTTGATACCGGTTGAATATGAAAAAGTGAGTGCCTCATCCTCAACAAAAGAAGAGCCAAACATAACTTCTGAAGTTTATTATACGTGCTCAATGCATCCGGAAGTTCATTCCGATAAACCCGGCAACTGTCCCAAATGTGGAATGAAGTTAGTAAAAAATAGTGAAGCCGGAAGCGGAATGCACGGCATGATGGGAATGATGAATTACGGTTGGATGATACTCGGAATGGGTGCGGTGATGGTTGTTGCAATGGCAATTCATTTTATAAAATAAATATTGGAGTTTTTAATGATAGAAAAAATAATTGAATGGTCTTCGCAAAATAGATTTCTTGTAATTCTGATTTATCTGATAGTTATTGCCGCCGGAATTTATAGTGTAATCAATCTTCCGGTTGATGCCATCCCCGATCTTTCCGAAAACCAGGTTATCATCTTTACAGAGTGGATGGGAAGATCACCCCAGATAATTGAAGACCAAGTAACCTTTCCAATTGTTTCCGGTTTACAAGGATTGCCTCATGTAAAAGCTGTGCGAGCGACTTCGATGTTCGGCATGTCTTTCGTCTTCGTAATTTTCGAAGACGGGATCGATACTTACTTCGCACGAACACGCGTCCTCGAAAGAATGAACACCATTCAAGCCCAACTTCCTTCAGGTGTTGTGTCCTCCCTTGGTCCGGATGGAACCGGAGTCGGTCATGTCTATTGGTATACCGTAGAAGGAAAAGGATTCGATCTCGGTACTCTTCGTGCGGTTCAAGATTGGTACATACGTTACAAACTTTCTTCTGTGGATGGAGTCGCAGAAGTGGCAAGCATCGGCGGATTTGTTAAACAATATCAAGTTGACGTTAACCCGACTGATCTTCGCGCTTACAATTTAACGGTCTCTGATATTGTAAATGCCGTTCAAAGGAGCAATAACGAAGTTGGCGGAAAAATTTTAGAGGTAAGCGATGCAGAATATTTCGTGCGTGGACAAGGTTACATTCAATCAAAAGATGATGTTGAGAATACAGTTATAAAAACCTCTCCTAATGGAATTCCTATTCTCATTAAAAATGTTGCAATGGTTTCTTTAGGCGGAGATATACGTCGTGGCGCGATGGAAAAGAACGGAGAAGGTCAGGTTGTTGGTGGAATTGTAGTTATGCGAACCGGTGAGAATGCACAAAACGTAATTGACCGAATTAAAGAAAAAATTAAAGAAATCTCTCCCGGCCTTCCGCCTGGAGTTGAAATTATAACTTCCTACGATAGAAGCACATTAATTAAGGAAGCGGTAGGAACTCTTGAACGCGCATTAATTGAAGCGTCAATCACAGTTTCAATTATGGTAATGATTTTTCTTCTTCACTTCAGAAGTATCGTCAGAATTTTAATTGAACTACCGATAGCTATTCTTATCGCTTTCATTCTCATGTATGTATTTGAGATTTCATCCAACATTATGTCGCTCGGCGGAATAATTCTAGCGGTGGGAGTAATAGTTGATTCCTCCATTGTACTTGTGGAAAACGCCTACCGAAACCTTGCAAAGGCGCTTGAAGAAAAAGAGCATTTAACACCGGATGAGTACAAAAAAATTTCTGTTGATTCAGCAAAACAAGTTGGAAGAGCAATCTTCTTTTCTGAATTAATAATTCTCGTTTCTTTTCTACCGGTATTTTTGTTAACCGGGCAGGAAGGAAAATTGTTTCATCCGCTGGCTTACACAAAATCATTTGCACTGATCGGATCTGCGATTGTAGTTATTTCTCTAATTCCCGTTTTAATGACTATGCTGATGCGCGGTAAATTCAAACCGGAAGATAAAAATCCAACTACACGCTTTTTCATTAAACTTTATGCTCCGGTAATTCATTGGGTGCTCAAACACAGAAAAATTACAATTGCTATAAATGTGATAGCGTTACTTGTGACCATTCCTATGATACTAAATACAGGTTCAGAGTTTATGCCGCCGCTCGATGAAGGATCAATTCTTTATATGCCGGTTACTTTGCCCGGAGCTTCTATTGCTGAAGTGAACAGGATTTTACAGGAACAGGATAAAATTATTAAGTCTGTTCCGGAAGTTCATCACGTTCTTGGTAAAACCGGTAGAGCTGAAACTGCTACCGACAACGCCCCTCTCAGTATGATTGAAACAATCATCTTACTAAGACCAAAGAGTGAGTGGCGACCCGGCATGACCAAGCAAGATATTGTTGCAGAACTCGATTCAAAATTACAAATACCCGGTGTGCGTAATGGTTGGACTCAACCGATCATCAATAGAATTAATATGCTTTCCACCGGTGTTAGAACCGATATCGGTTTCAAAATATTTGGTCCCGATCTCGATACGCTCGAAATATATGCTATTCAAGCGGAAAAACTTCTGAAGAAAGTAAACGGCGCAGCAGATGTCGTTGCTGAGCGCGTACAGAATGGATATTATTTAGATATACAAGTTAAACGGAATATTACCGCACGTTACGGTGTAAATATCCGCGATCTTCAAGATATTATTGAAACTGCAATCGGCGGTCAGAATCTTGGAATTGTTATCGAAGGTAGAATGCGTTTCCCAATCAGAATGCGTTATCAAAAAGACTATCGTGATAACATTGAAGAACTGAGAAGTTTAATCGTTCCTGTTGCATTATCAAACCCCATGGCTTCTCAATCATCCTCAAGTTCGATGAACAGTGGTAAAAGTAACTCCGGCGGAATGTCTTCTTCGATGGGAAACTCAAACCTGCCTGCCGGACAGGCAGGCCAAGCAAGCATTATTCCGCAAGCATCATACACACAAAATGATTTTTCCCTTACAAGTACAAATCAAAACGCTGTTACTTATTTGCCTCTTGCCGAATTAGCTGATATAAATTTAGTGACCGGTCCTCCGATGATAAGCAGCGAAAACGGAATGCTTCGTTCAATAGTTTTTATGAACACACGCGGACGGGATATGGGCAGCGTAATGGTTGATGCTAAAAAAGTTATCGAAGATGGATTGATACTTCCGGCTGGTTACTCTTATACATGGAGCGGACAGTATGAAAGCAAAGTAAGAGCTCAACAAACAATTGAAATTATTATGCCTATAGTTTTTTTGTTGATCTTCCTTCTTCTCTATATGACACTAAAAAATTACGTGGAAGCCGGAGTTGTAATGCTTTCAGTTCCGTTTGCGCTTATCGGCGGGATGTATATGATCTACATTCTTGGTTACAATTTTTCGGTTGCCGTTTGGGTTGGATTCATTGCGCTCTACGGAATTGCAGTTGAAACCGGTGTTATCATGGTTGTTTATTTACATGAAGCTTTGGATAGAAGAATACGCGATCATCAAAAAGGAAAAAGAGGACCAATAACAGACGTTGATATTTATGAAGCAACAGTCGAAGGTTCAGTTTTAAGATTGAGACCAAAACTAATGACGGTTTTCACCGCAATGGTTGGACTCATCCCTGTAATGTGGTCTGCCGGCACAGGCTCGGATGTAATGAAACCGTTGACAGCCCCAATGATTGGGGGACTTTTAACATCTGCAGTCCATGTTCTCGTAGTTACTCCCATCTTGTTTGCAATTATGAAAGAACACGCACTTAAAAAAGGTAAACTCGAAATTTCCAAAATGGCAGATTGGATGAAGGAAGGAGAATGAAAATGAATGTAGAATTTAGATTGCAGAATGCAGAACAGATTATTTATCTGTTAGGTAATAAATTGATACTACTTTTGGTTTTATTGCTAAATGTTGGCTTGTATGCACAGCCTATTGATTCGTTAGTTGCGGAAGCGGTTAAAAATAATCCGCAGTTGAAATCATTTCAATACAAAATCACAGCATCGGAAAAGAGAACTGAATCAATCAACACTATACCGCCTCCTAATTTTTCTGTTGAGTTTTCTCAAGTTCCAACAAACACGTTCGATGTATTTAATCAATCCAACTCTAACAACTTCGCACTATCGCAAATGTTCCCTCTTGGTGGAAAGTTAAATGCAATGGCAGATGTTGAGAGAAAAAACACTCTGGTTGAACGCAACAATTATGAGATATATAAAATCAATCTTACCGCACAAGTTAAAATGACTTACTACACGATTTGGCTGATTGATAGAAAAATCGAAGTTCAGGAGAAAAATATCGGTCTCATAAACGATGTAATCAAATCAGTTGAATCATCTTACTACACAAACAAGATCAACCAGGCAGATGTGCTTACGCTTCAAAGTGAAATCGCTTCTAGTGAGACACAGCTTTTAATTCTTGAGAAACAAAAAGAAGCAGAGATTTATAAACTCAATAAACTTCTTGGACGTAATCTTGATTCAAAAAATGTTTATGCTGTAAAAGATTTTTCAGTCGAGACACTCAGTTCCGGACAATCAAAATTGGAAGAGGTGTTGAGTTCTTCAAATCCTTCTCTTAAGAAAATGGGAAACATGATTGAAATGAATAAAGCAATGATTAACGCGAACAACCGTGAGCTTATTCCCGATTTAATGGTTCAAGGTATGTTTATGAGAATGCCTCGTGGAATGATCTTAACATCCAAGAGTGATCTCTCAATGCTCGATCCAAAAACAGAAACGATGTATTCGTTGATGTTCTCGATTAATCTTCCATTTGCGCCCTGGTCAATTAACAAATACAAAGCTAAGGAGGAAGAACTTTACGCCGGAATCAACAGCATTGAATCTGAAAAGAATGATATGCAGCGGGAAATGACTTCTCAATTAAAAGCCGCTCTTGTCAAATATAACACTGCTGTTGATTTGACAAAACTCTACAACGAAAAAGTAATTCCGCTTTACACCAAAGCTGCTGAATCGCAAGTATCTGCTTATCAGAACAACAAAACCAGCGTTACAACCGTGATTGACTCTTACCGGATGTTATTGATGCAGCAAATGAACTACTATATGTCCAAAGCTGATACACAGATGTCACTTGCAGAAATAGAAATGATGGTTGGGACAACTCTAAAAAATAACGAGGTGTCGAAATGAAAAATATTGTAAGAATAAATAGAGGTAATAAAATGAATTTCACGAAATATTTATTGATTCCGTTGGCAGCGCTATCGTTAATCATTGCCGGTTGCTCTAAAACCGAAGATAAAGGAAAGCATGAACATGAAGTTGTAAAACAAAAAGATTATTGGACTTGCACAATGCACCCCCAAGTTCACATGGATAGACCAGGCGCCTGCCCGATCTGCGGAATGGATCTTATCAAAAAAGTTGTAGATGAAAAAGAAGAACCTACGACCGATAAAGATATGACGAACATGATTACACTCAGCAGCAGAAAACAAGCTCTCGCAAATGTTTCGACTGTTGTTGTGAAGAAAGAAAATCTTCAAGAACAAATTACCGCATACAGCTACCTGGATTTTGTTGAGAACAACCGCAAAACAATTTCAGCGCGATTCAACGGAAGAATTGAAAAACTCTTTGTTGATAAAACCGGTGACTATATTAAAAAAGGTCAGGCGCTATTTGAAATTTACAGTCCTGATTTAGTGCAAGCACAGAATGAATATTTGATTGCACTGGCTAACCGGACAACCACTTCTTCGCTCGTTTCTGCGGCAAAGATGAAATTGGAACTCTTTGGATTGACGGCGCAACAGATTCAAACACTTGAACAAAGCAAAGAAATTAAAATAACGCTAACATACTTTTCACCAATTAGCGGAACGGTGATAGAAAAGAAAGTTCAGGAAGGAGCATACGTAAATGAAGGTACAGCTATATATGACGTTGCCGAACTTTCCACTCTTTGGAATATTGCTGAAGTGTATGAGAACGATTTATCAAATGTAAAAATTGGAAGTCCGGTAAAACTTCACTTACGTGCTTATCCCGGTCAAGAATTTAATGGCAGAGTAACTTTTATTTATCCGGTAGTTAATGCACAAACAAGAACAGTAAAAGTCAGAAGCGAATTTTCAAGTAACGGCGGAAAGTTAAAACCGCAGATGTACGGCGAAACAATATTCAGCGCTTCCGGTGGACAAGGACTGCTTGTTCCCGTAGATGCTGTTATTATCGCGGGTCAAAGAACAGTGGTTTGGGTTAAAACCGGTGATGGAATGTTCGAAGCGCGCAGTGTCCAAATCGGTAATCGGTTCGGAGATAAATATCAAATCCTTTCCGGTTTAAATGAAGGTGATGAAATTGCTGCGACCGGAGGCTTTTTGATTGATTCCGAAAGTCAACTTAAAACCGGTTTACCAACCGGAAATCAACATGAGGGAACAAATCAAAAAAAATCTTCTTCCGATAAAATGAACGGAATGGAAATGTAAAATGTTTTTAAAGAATAACAACCAACAATCAATAAAAAGGAGTTCAATATGAACACACAAAAATCTCGAAATATTCTTGCTGTTTCTTTAATGGCAGCAGGATTAACTTTTTTCAGTCTATCAAACTTGTCTGCACAAGAGCATAAATCATGCTGCGGTGATGGAATGGAAAAAGATGTGGTAGCAATGAATGCGGTGTCAGGTGATTCAACAAAGAAAATGGATATGAAGCACGATATGCACAAAGACAGCAAAATGAAGATGGAAAAAGAAAAGACGGCAGTCTCCGCCTCTATCGTGCGTGAAGGAAAAATAGATTTGAAAGCTATCGATCAAAACAAAGACGGAAAAGTATTTCAATGCCCGATGGATTGGAATGTTGTTTCTGATGCCTCCGGTAAATGCCCGCTTTGTAAAATGACTTTGAAAGAAGTAACACTTTCCGGAGCTAAAAAAAATCTAAAAGAAAACGGTTTCAAGGTAAAGTAATGCCATAAATAATTTATAAAGGAACAACACAATGAACACGATTAAATCATTAGCTAAAACAGCTATGATGCTTTCAGTAATATTGATTTTCAGCATCACGGTATCCGCCCAGAATCAACATGGAAGCGGTAACAATATGGGAACCGGTTCTCAAATGCAGAATATGCAAAATATGGGGGCGAAAATGGGTGACATGCAGAACATGATGTCTCACATGAGTCAACTCATGGATAAGAGCGGTAAAATGCTCTCCATGATGCAGAACCAAAAAGATCAAATGGGAATGGGTTCTCAAATGACCGGTATGATGCAATACATGAACGCTATGTCAAAGAACATGAAAAACATGCTCGATCAAATGAACACCATAATGGGGGATAAGAAAATGATGGAGAACCAAGATATGAAAGAACATATGAAAGGCATGACCGATGACATGAAAACCATGATGAAAGATTATGACAACATGCTTGGTAAAATTCAAGAACTTCCAAATTCAATGAAGAAATAAGGTCAATTGAATGCAGCAGAAAATTAATAGCACGGTTCTGTTAATTTTTTCCGCGCTTCTTTTTAGTGGAGTAACTTTTGCTCAAGAAGGCTGGTCGGTTTCAACCGGACTTCAATACTCCGGCGGAAATTATTATTTCAACAATTATAGCAAACTCTTTTCGTTTTACGGTGGGCTGCGTTATCAAACAGAATATTTCAGTTTAAATGTTACCATACCGATTATTTTTAGCAATAAAAATCCCCTCAGTCAATCAGGCGGAATGATGCTGCCGATTGGAGGTAATTCTTCCAACAGCAATAACGTAATGGGCAGTAATTCTTCCGACACAAACACAGGAGGGATGATGGGCAACGGTGGAAGCAATTCTACCTCTATGTCCGGCTCTTCATCTTCTATGAACTCAAACATCGGACTTGGTGATATGTATCTTTCGGGTAATTATCAATTTTATTCTAACTATGAAAATAGTTTTTCTGCATTGATCAATTATCAAATTAAATTTCCAACCGCAAGTGGAATGACCAATATCGGCACCGGAAAATTTGATTATGGCGCTTCTGTAACACTTCGCAAAGGTTTTGATTCATATATCGCAATTGCAGACTTGGGATACCTTAACATCGGTGATCCAAGTGGATTTACTTACAACAATCCTTTTACCTATGGATTCGGTTTAGGCAAATTTTTTAATGATGGCAACTCATCGCTTCTGCTCTACTATCAAGGTTATACAGAAATTGTTTCCGGTTATGCTGCCCCACAGCAGTTATCTCTCGGATTGAATTATCAACTTAGTTCTAAACTAACTCTTACATTGACCGGTGGAGTTGGGTTGACTAAATTTTCTCCAGGTCTGTTAGCTTCCACCGGCATAACTTGGCATCTTTAAGTGGAATTTATAACAATGCAATAATGAAAGGAAATAAAATGAAATATTTATTAAGGTTAGGTATTGTAGTTGCAGTTCTGGTTGCCGCGAGTCTTGTTTTTATTTATTCAGGAATTTATAATGTAAGCGCAATGGATCATCACAACCAGATAACTCAATGGATGATGAATGCTGTAAAGGACAATTCTATTAAGTCTCATGCAAATGATCTTAAAGTACCGAATCTTTCCGATTCATCTTTGGTAAGAATGGGTTTCGTGCATTATAGAGAAATGTGTGTCGGATGCCATGGCGGTCCGGGCAGAGAACAGAGTGAGTTTGCAAAAGGGCTTTATCCCAATCCACCAATGCTTTCCAAAGTTGTTGGAGATTGGACTCCTCAACAACTTTTTTGGATAACTAAAAATGGTTTAAAAATGACAGGGATGCCTGCATTTGGACCAACACATACAGACGATATGATATGGGCAATTGTAGCCTTTACAAAAAAGCTTCCGACATTAACTAAGGAGCAATACCAAATCTTTGAAAATGAAACGAAAGGTGAAAGTGACGAAGCAGATTAACATACTCGTTAAATGTTCGTGAAATTAAAATGGATTGTGAAATCTTCTAGCAGAAAAATTTATAAGAGATACAATTTTTGTTCTACTTTAGTTGTCTCTTTATTTATTAAGAAAAAAAATAATTTAGCTGTGCAGGCAAATCCTACGCAGCTAATTTCTGTGCAAACATGATGTCTAATTTTTTTCTCTGTTCGGCAATGAAAGAGGGGATTGATTTGAGATTTTCATTTTTGTAAGGCTTCGCTGAAGATAGTTCAAGAATATAGTCCATTCCCGATTCAAGATTCTCTTTGAATGTTTTGAGATATGTTATTCCGGCTTCGTTGAGTTCTGTTGTCTTTAACAAATTCTCGAAATAATTAACATACAACTCTACTTCCTGGCAATACATGTGGGGACGTTCTTTAGAGACAAGCGATTCGCCCCTACCATAAATATGGTCAATCATTTCTTTTAAAGTGTATTCTTTATTCCACCAAACAATATTTGGTCCCGGGCAAATAGCTTGAGGAGCTAGTCCTTTCTTTTGAATTCCGAGAGCAAGCAGAGCGCTGTTTCCGAGATGAACGCACAAGCAAACTTTTTCAGCAGCCCTTTCTTTGAGTTCGTCTTTTTCAGAATAAGAAATTTCTGAGGAAGTAATCGAATCGTATTTCTTTACAAGGAATTCCGTTGAGGCTGTGCAGATCGGCTTTTCGGTAAATTGTTTGTTTGAAACAAGAAAACCTTTCGGGCAAGATGAACCGGGTTTTGCTTGAGTTGATTTTTCTTTCGTCCAAACTTCGGAACCGGTGTTTCTTAAATTGTTGAACGGAACGCCGAGCGGCGAAGCGTTGCTCAAATAAAGGTCATCCTTCTTCGCGTTTTTTAATAATTCAAGAGTTTCGCTGTCAACACAAGTTGCTTCGGGAACCAATAAAAACGGGCTTCCCCAGCCGACAGAATCGCATCCGAAATCTTCGATCAATCTCTTCGCCTCACCATCTGTTCCAACTCCGCCCTGTACGGTTATAAGCGGTTCGCTCTTTTTTGCAGTGTCGGGATAATCCCATCCAATCTTTTCATAGAAACTTTGAACGATAGGCTGAAGCTGCGTAGTTAATAATTCTTTCTTCTCGCGGAACTCTTTCAAAATTGATGGGAGTAAAAATCCTTGTGATGCAAAAGCATGTCCGCCGCAGTTCAGTCCTGATTCAATTCTAAACTCACTGATTTCTAATCCTTTTGAAGCTAAAAATTTTCCTTGAACCAAAGCCGAACGAAAATCGCTCACTTTAATAGTGATTTTCTTTTTCAGATCGCCGGTGGTGTCTCTATAAAAATCTTGAAATTTAGAAATATATCCGTAAAGCCCTCTGTTAAATCCGGCAGAAAAAACTACCGAGGAACTAAGACAACTATTTGCAAATCCACGCAGTGCAGCTTTAGCGTCGGTAAATTCCTCGCTAAGGATTTGTCC
>Ga0172368_10003604_pt1 | contig 18648 bp, 13 predicted proteins | sample Lak11m_FD_114540 | JGI IMG/M metagenome (GOLD analysis project Ga0172368, IMG submission 114540) | Freshwater microbial communities from Kabuno Bay, South-Kivu, Congo - kab_022012_11m | ecosystem: Environmental > Aquatic > Freshwater > Lake | place: Democratic Republic of the Congo: South-Kivu...
AAGCAGGTCTGATCAGTGTGAGGGATTTATCGGAGGAACCGACAAGCTTCAACCCCTTTCAATATATTCCAAAACCGGCGACCTTCTGTATCAGTATAACCCGGCGGATCTGGGAGTAGGCACATGTAAAGTTGAGCCAGGCGAAAATGAGGTCGGTATTCTCATCAATGGGCTCAATTCAAAATCGAACATGTATTTCGTTGATTTTAAATGGATTAAAATCAACTGCACAAAAATCGAATTATCTTTCTCTCCCAGTCTGATCTATACGGTGGCTGGTCAGACCTGCTTACTGACTGCCACCTCCAGCGGCACACTTCCATCGGATTACAAAACAGTATGGTCCTTTGGTGATAAAACAGGGGAGGTAACCGTCAATAACGGTCTTAGCGCCGATCACATTTATACGGAGGATGGCGGTTACCCGGTGGTTTGCTCGTTGTATGACAAGGCATCCAATACACTTTTAGCCAAGGCGAATGCCACGGTCTGGGTCATTCCTGCCCTGCTATCTGATCTGGTCAGCACCAGGAGCCTGTTCATATCATTTGATGCTTACATGGCTGCGGATAACGGAAGTCTTGTCAATCCGTTCCTGGTGAACGATGAGTACAGAAACCATCTGAAACAGAACCTTTCCTGGAATGGTACAGCTTTCCTTATCAATTTCCGGTATCCGAAACCCGGGAACGGCACCGATTCGCTGATCGTTACAGGAACACTGGAAGGTCTGGCCAGTTCTGATGGTCAGAAGATTGAGAGCCTGAAGGCAACCCAAAGGCAAGAGTTTAAATCCGGGACCGGATATTGGCGGACTGACGAAATCACCATGAAGGATATTCCCCTGATCATCAATGATGCATTTGGGGTGAAATATGGCGCCAACGGGCCATCTGTCAAGGATCACATCGTCGAAATAAAAATCTCAATGAACAGGTTTAATACAACCGCCGGCGAATATCAGGTTATTAATCTACAATCCATTGATTATACCCTCTCGCCATATCCTCAGTTAAGGGTTGACTTCTATCACTAAGGAAAAGGGAGTTTGACAATATAGGCTTTCCTGATAAGCCTTTTTCACGCCTGGACTAGATTCTAAAATTTTGTGGTGTTTTAACATTGTAGTTATCTTTGAATAAAGTTATGCCATGCCGGAAGTGTTCAGGGAATTCGGATTTGTGTTTTTCTTCTATTCGAATGAAGGACAAGAGCCTATGCATATTCATGCCAGGAAGGCCAATGGATTCGCAAAATTCTGGATCGAACCAGTGGATCTCGACTTTGCCCAGGGCATGAAAATTGCTGACCTTAAGCTAGCCGAGCAGCTTATTGTGGAGCATATTGAATTGATTAAAACCAAGTGGCATGAAGTACATGGTAGCTGAGTTGATGTTTACGGCCAGGAAAGCCTGGTTTGAAAACGGGATGGTTTGTGTGTTGCTGAATGATAATCGGGAAATAAGGTTCCCGGTCTATTTGAACAATAAACTCAGGAATGCCTCAGTCGAGGCGGTCAGCGATATTGAAATTATCTGTCAGGGCACAGGCTTACATTGGCCTCAATTAGATGAAGATCTCTCGGTCACGGGAATTCTTGAAGGCAGGTTTTAATATCGATTTTCTCCAGGTTACAACCAATATCCTACCCCAAACCACGTTACCCAAATCCCACCTTCACCAAAGGTTACACTGATTGAAAAAATTCTTAGCTTTGCACACCCTGCCCGAATTTGTGGCAGGAACGGGCCCATAGCTCAGTTGGTTAGCAGCACCTGACTCATAATCAGGGGGTCGCTGGTTCAAGCCCAGCTGGGCCCACGGAAGAAGACGGGGAGACTTGGAGAAGGGGAGACGAAGAGACTGGGAGACTTTGAGAGGCCAGGTTCGGAATGGGACCTGGCCTTTTCATTTGCATAGAACTTGCATAGTCCGGAGCCGAATTAAGGTTATCCGCCTTTATGCATATTTATTGAGGTTTCCGATGATTTAGATCATTAGGAGTTAAAAAAATCTCAACAAAATTAGGGTTCCATTCCACCCCATGAAAAGATTTTTGATTTTCAGCCTCTTATCAATGCTGACGCTTCAGAGTCGTGCCGTTATCTACAATGTCACCGTGCCCGGCACAACCAAGGTTTGTTATATCGCCGGTGAATTCAGCAATTGGTCACATGTGCAGATGAACCGCGTGGATGCTACCCATTACACGCTCGACATCCCCACCGCCACAGCCAGCCATCAGTACAAATATTGCTCGGGACCCAGCTGGACGTATGTGGAAAACCGGGACAATAACCGCACCTGGAGCGCCAGCGACGTGGTAACCAGCTGGGCACAGGTTTATGATCCCGGAGCCGTGGCGGCAGATGTGGTGTATTCGGTGGAGGTTCCGCAGGGAACCACCGTTTGCTATTTCGCCGGGGCCCCCACGGGCTGGGTTCACAAACAGATGGCCCGGGTGGACGAAACCCATTTCAGGCTCGTCCTGAACACCCGCGTAAGGGATAATTACAAGTACTGCGCGGGACCCGACTGGGCATTCGAGGAGGTGAATTCCAGCGGCCAGAAGATTCCCGACCGCACATACCAGACTTCCGATGTGGTGGTGCAGTGGCAGAATCCATACTTTTATTGCCCTGTCGGCATGACTTACAACGTTGCCGTGCCTTCGGACACCAAAGCCTGTTACTTTACAGGAGAAGCCAATAACTGGGATTATACCCCGATGGTCCGTCTGGATGAGAATCACTTCATGATCAATTTCCCCAACGGCAATCCCTACCAGCCCTACAAATACTCTTCCGGGCCCGGTGAGGGCTTTGTCGAAAAGGACGGAAACGGAAATCCGGTCGGCAACCGCAGCTACAAGATCAGCGATGTGGTCGCGGGCTGGACATCGGTTTATACCCCTACATCTTCGCTTACCCTCACCTCGGATTTTACCGGTCGCAGCTTTGAGATCGGTTCCGTTCTTCCCATCCGCTGGAGCGCGGTTGGCGTACAAAACGTGAACATCTCCTTCACTGGCGATTACGGACTTTCGTGGAGTGAGGTCGCCGCCTCCGTTCCGGCCTCATCAGGCCAGTTCGACTGGACACTGCCGGAAGAGGTCCGGTACCAATGCAAAATCAGAATAACCGATGCCTCCAACAACCAAATGACGGAGGCTACCCCGGGTATGTTCGTCATATACAACCACTTACCTGCCAAGGTAGAACCCTTGCTCAGGGCAAACTTCACGGTATTCCTTTGGCCGTACAATTCACAGTATCCGGTAACCAATTCATCAGACAGTGAGTTTATCAATGGCCGGGTGGGTAATGCGTGCGGACCTACAGCAGTGGCTAATATCATGGCATACTGGGAGTTCCCACGGATAGGATTCGGCAAGAAAACGTTTACCGATTCGCATAACTGTGTATGGTCGGCCGATTTTGCGGAGAGTGAGTATAATTACGATCTGGTTCGGGATAACCTCCTGCCCAACAGTCCGCAGACCCTGATTGATGCCAACGCCCGGCTCATGTACCATGCAGGCGTCGCCATGCACAATATTTACCGCAGCGGGAACTCATGGGATGTGATGAACGGATTAACGCAACACCTCGGATACAGTACCCGGCTGAAAGAGCTTTGCCGGGATGATTATAATCCCGAACAGTGGGAAAAGATCATGAAATCCGAGCTGAGCCTTGGCCGCCCGCAGATGATGCAGGGCTGGGCCAGCCTGTTCTCCGACGGCAACTATGCGGGTCACTGGTACATGTGCGACGGCTATAACGAAAAGAATGAGTTCCATGTCAACCTTGATTACGGAGGTGCCGAAAATCGGCTCTATTGCCCTCTGTACAACTTCAAGGATTATGGGTTCCGTAACTGGATCTTTGCCTATCTCGAACCCGAAAAGAACGGGAAAAACATCGAACTGGCGAGTCCGGCCGGCGAGGAGAGCTGGCAGCAGGCCACCGTGAAGCGCATTACCTGGACTAGCACCGGGGTTTCCAATGTGAAAATCGAGTTTTCCGATAACGGCGGCGCAACCTGGACTACCTTGATCGAGAACACTCCGGCGGCACCCGGCGGCTGCGATATAGCCCTTCCGCAGGTGATATCGTCTGACTGCAAGATCCGTGTCACCGATGCGGATGACATTAACATCTTCGACCGCAACCGGACCCCTTTCCAGGTTTACGACACCAAATCGTTGGAAATCACCTCCACCTTCCCGGCCAATCTGCAGTCGGGAGTGGTACAGCCGATCCGCTGGATCGCCCGGGGTATGGTAAATGTTACAGTGGAATACACCGTCAACGACGGCGCCCAGTGGAACCCGATCTCCGAAGTTCCTGCCAGTCAGTCGGTCTGCCTGTGGACCGTGCCGGCTGTGAATGCCTCAGCATGCAAGATCCGGGTGACAGAAAAAGGGAACACCGGCGTTAACGCCGTCAGCAGCACCTTTGGGATCGTGCCCGGCGAGATCCTCGGAGGGCCTTATGCCCATGACAACCAAACCATGGCTTTATATCACTTTAATACCGATTTTGGCAACCTCTGTAATCTGCAGGCGCAGGCCCAAACGGTCAACCTCACCAGTCTGATATCCTCCGGGATACCCGGAATGGACAATGCGGCGCGCATTGAAAACACGAACACATCGGGATCGAGCTGCATGGCGCTGCCCCACGAGAGCGGACTGAGCATGACGGGCAGCTGGACGATTGAATTCTGGTTCAAGATCAACTCCTGGGGTGGCAGCACCACGGCCTATCCGTATATGTTTATCAAGCCCGGCGCCAACTATTTTGTATTTCTGGAAGTAGCCTCGCGGACGGTTCGCGTGGGTTGGGATTACCAGGGGGGTGCCGAGGTGCTCAATCTCCCGAATAACTCACTGGAAACCAACAAGTGGTATCACCTTATATACATTCGGAACACGGCTAATTCCACCATGAAGTGCGAACTGCGGGATGTCAACCGGCAACTGCTCAAAGAGGCCTCCCGGTCCTTTCCTGCCAGCCATACACCCAAAACCAACACGGATCCGATCCAGGTCGGCGGCTTCGGTGGTGGATCCAACGTCCAGTTCGACGGTCTGGTGGATGAGATCCGGATCAGCAATGTGGTCAGGACCTTCACTTCATCGATCCCGGATGAGCCCTTACCGGACGCCCGGTTCAACATCTGGCCCAACCCGGCCAGCGGCACGCTTCATATCGGATTTCCCTCCCTGCCCGAACCAGGCTCCGTCATCCGGGTCCTCAACACTCAGGGTCAGGTTATTTACATCGCTCACCTCACCGGCAACACCCAGATGACCCTCGACATCAGCGGATACCCCGCAGGCATCTACTTAGTTCAAACGGTGTCGGCAAACGGGCTGGAAACCAGGAGGCTGGTGGTGGAATAAAAGCCACAAGGAAGAGGGCTATGGACCAACTCGTGAATAAAGGAATGATGACTATTAAAAACTTGGTTGGTTGGGATAATTTTCTATCAGCCAGGTAATATATTCCGGAATCATTGTACCGAGGTAATAAGGGAGATTCATTAACCAGTAGGGCTTTCCGGCCGGGGTTTTTGTCTTGATCACAGAAAACATACCGGCATAAACCCTCACGGCATAGGAGTGGCTGCATTGATCGACAAACTGGTGGAGCGACCGGAGAGTACCGTCAGCACCAGATTTAATTTCAATGGGGATCACCTTGTCTCGATACGTATAAACCAGATCAACCTCCGAAGTGGATTGCTTCTTTTCCCGGACCCAAAAACAAGGCCTCTGCATATTCAGCCCACTGATCGAAATCAACTCCTGTGAAACTAAATGGGGGATGACAGCACCCCGAAAAATTGGGCTGAGATCATTTAATGAAAGCATTTCCGCCTGAATTCCAAGTTCGTGATTAATCAGGCCTGTATCCAGGAACTGTAGTCGGGGCGACTTCCTCAGATCGGGTTTTACAGGCACCTCCAGATCGGTTGTCGGATAGATCAGCTGAATTACCTGGGCTTCGCCAAGAGTTTGGAAAGCTTCACTAACCTCTCTCGACCGATAGTTTGACTGGCCAAAATTCTGAAACCGGATTCTTTTATCAAGATACATGGGTGCCGTTTCCATTATATGACGGATCACTTTCCGGTCGGAATCATGGGTAGCATATTTTTCGACATCCTTTTTGTAGGTTCCCCAGATGCTTTCATAAACTTGGGGCAATCCGGTGTAACTGTCCATTCCGATGTATGTACTGATAACTTCTGGCATACCACCCAAGATGACATATTGGTTGAATAGACTCATTAACACCGTGTGAGCGTAAGGTTCAGCCGGTATCTTTTTTATTTGCTCTTTGGCTGCCTGATGGTCAATAGCATTGAGGAACTCTGGAAAATTGAGCGGATACAGGTTCAGATATGCAACCCGACCGACCGGAAAACTCCTGACTTTTTTAAGGGCGAATTCCAGGAGTGATCCGGCTGCTATCACGCTTAACTGCGGATAATCCTCGTAAAAATAGCGGAGCATTGATATAGCTTCGGGTGACTCCTGAATCTCGTCGATGAACAATAGAGTTTCTGCCGTTTGGGTAATCGAAAGGTTATTCAGGAGGAAGAGAGCTTCTACAATAGACCGGACATCCTTAGTTTGCTTAAAAAGCAGGGCATCCTTTTCCTTTTCGAGGTTTAGGAGAATGGTGTGTTTAAATTGTCCTGCAAACTTTTTAACTAAAGTTGTTTTACCCACCTGACGGGCTCCCCGTATAATAAGGGGCTTCCTGTTAGGTCTTTTTTTCCAATCCTCAAGATTGGCTTCCGCTATTCGGTTAAAAATCATCACAACCTATCCTTGTTACTGAAGTCAGGGCTAATTTAAAGAAACTTTGTATCAAAGTCAAGGCAAATTTTTCGTTTTTTTGTAACAAAGTCAGGTTCGAAATGGGACCTGGCCTTTTTGCTCCTTTCGCCGGAATTGAGTATATTGAAACCTGGATGATCAAACTAAAGCAAATGCAATGGATGGGGCAATTGTTAACCGTTTGGATTTTGAACGAATAAAAAAGTGCATCAGCGATGCCCGATATTTCAAATCCATTAACAAGGTGGAAGCTGAGCGATTGATTCATGAACTGAATTCAGCCACGATTGTGGAACCGGAATCAATACCCGCTAATGTGGTGACCATGAACTCAATCGTAAAAATGAGCTTCCTGAATAATAATTTGCAGGTCCAGTTTCAGATCGTCTATCCCGATCAGGCTGATTTAAAAGAAAATAAGATCTCGATTTTTTCCCCAATCGCCACGGCACTCATCGGATACAAGGTGAATGATGAGATCGAATGGATCGTGCCGTCAGGCCTGACAAAGATCCGAATTGATGAAATCATTTACCAGCCTGAGGCGGCAGGACATTACAACCTATGACCGGGACTTTTCATTTGCTATTCATTACAGGGGCTTATTCCGGTTCATGTCTTTTTTGTAATTCTTCATCCTCTTCCCGAAATCCTTGTCCTTTTGTCGCCTTTCCAAAACGGTCGATTCAAAATGGGCTTTCTCCCGTTGCATTTTCCGGTAATTCTCAAAAGAATCCTGATCGATTTCCCCTTTATTAACGGCTTCAAGCACCGTACAGCCCACTTCATTCGTATGCGTACAGTCTTTGAACCTGCAGTTCTGAGCAAGCCGGATAATCAGGTCGAATGTGGTTTCCAATCCACCGGATGAATCGGCAATCCCCACCTCCCTCATTCCCGGATTGTCGATCAGAATTCCGCCATTATCGAGGATGATCAGCTCCCGGTGACTGGTCACATGCTTGCCCCGGTTCGCACTCTGGCTGATAACATCGGTACGCATGACCGACCTGCCTGCGAGATTATTGAGGAGAGTGGATTTTCCAACCCCCGAGGAGCCCAGCATGCAATAGGTCTTGCCCTTCTGGATTAATGATTGTATTTCGGCATATCCCTCTTTTGACTCATTGCTGATGGCAATTACCGGGACATCCTTAATCCGTTGCCGGATATGATCCAATATCTCTGCTATGCGATCCTCATCGGATAAGTCGATCTTGCTGAGGACAATGACCGGACGAACCTTTGATGAATAACAGAGGGTCAGGTAACGCTCAAGCCTGTTGATATTGAAGTCTCTGTCGGCGGCCTGCAATATCAATGCATAATCGATATTGGCAGCGATGACCTGCACTTCGCCGTGTTTGCCTACCGCTTGCCTTGAAATGACGGAGAATCTCGGCAAAATGCCATGAATAACGGAAAACTCCGGATCAAAAACAGTGAGTGCCACCCAATCCCCGACGGCCGGAAAATCTTCCCGACCTGTTGCTGCGAAACGCAGGTTCCCGGTTATCTCCGCGGTCAGCTCACCCTGTTCGGTCCTGACTATGTACCGCTCTTTATGTTCCGAAATGACCCTTCCGATTTCAAAATCCTGAAGGTTATTCCCGATCCTTGATTGTTCAAGGTCGTCGTTGTATCCTAAATCCTGAAGCTTCATTTGGTTACAGGGACCTGATTATCCCGGTACTTTTTATAGGTTTCCTTATCCAGCAGGATCATTTCCTGCACGACCAGCCCGTACCCGCTTCCCGGAGGGTTCACCAAAATCTTTCAGGTAGGTCACCAGCTTCTTCATGTGTCATTGTTTTATCCGTGGAATCGATTCTTTTGCTCCGCCCTAAATTCAGACTATAAGAAGAATGAGATCAGGTACACTGAAATGGCCAGAATCCAAAATCCGGTAACATTCTTCCTGGCTCTCATTTTCTTTACCTGGTCATTATACCTTTTACGATAAAAAATATATACCCCCGTAAAAGATGCTGCAAGGAAGATCAGTATTAAGGACGGAATGGTGAGTGGATTATTCATTTTCCAGTAAGTGAGTCAGGAAACCAATTTAATGATTTTGGCGAATAACTGAAGCACCTGAACTGCCGAAAAGCCGCATTATGTCATGATTTAAGTGCCCGGCGCCTTTTAATTTTATGGACATGAAATCACTTATCTTATGGGTTGCCATGCTGTCTATGGCAATATTATCCAACGCCCAGAATGTAAACATTCCGGATGCAAATTTTCTTAATGCGCTGTTAACAGCTGGCATCGACACCAATGGGGACGGGAAGATCAGCACGGCCGAATGTGAGGCGGTACGTGACCTCAATGTCATTGGAAAACACATTTCCGACCTCACCGGCATTGAAGCGTTTATCAATCTGGAAAACCTTCTCTGCAAGGACAATGATCTGACAACCCTGGACATATCGAAGAACACAGCGTTAACCTATCTGCATTGCGGGGACAACCGCCTGTCGGGACTGGATCTTTCGAAAAACACCCGGATCAGCTGGCTGAGGTGCGGTAATAATCTGCTGACGAGCCTCAATATTTCAGCCAATACGGCTCTTGACAATCTCGAATGCTTCGGCAACCAGTTATCCGCCCTGGATGTATCGGCCAATGTGGTCCTGGCTGAACTGTACTGTCAGCTGAACCGGCTGACCAGCCTCCAGGTTCCGGGTAATGCCGCACTGACCGTGCTGATCTGCGCCGGCAATCAATTGACCACACTCGACCTTGGCGGCTGCTCTGGCCTGGTAACACTGGAATGCAACGACAATCAACTTACCAGCCTGGTACTATCGGGATGCACCAGTTTGAAGAAACTCTATTGCAGCGATAACCAATTGCCTGAGCTGGACGCTTCCGGACTGACCGCCTTGGAATCCCTCGACTGCCCGCACAATCAGCTGGCCAGACTGAATGTTGCCGGATGCCAGGCTCTTTCGGGGCTGCATTGCTCCTACAATCAACTGACCAGCATTGACTTATCCACCAATACATTGCTGCAAAACCTGGTGTGTGCAAACAACCAGCTTGCCGTCCTGGACATTTCGCACAATCCCTCACTGAGAGAGATCAACTGTCCCAATAACCTGCTGACTACGCTGGATCTCACCGGCAATCCTGCCCTCCAGTTCCTGTTCTGCGGAAACAACCAGCTGGCGGTTCTGAATGTTTCAAACCTGACGGAAATGGTAAGCCTGTCGTGCAATGGAAACCTGCTTTCCCGACTGAACCTCTCGACTAACAGCCGGCTGATGTCAAGTATGGGAGGAACTATGAATGGCTTCCTCGACCTCTCGGGGATGCCATCCCTGTTTGAGGTTTGCGTGTGGGAAATGCCGTTCCCGCCCGCCGGCATGGGATCCAGGATCAATACATCTGGCAGTCCGAACCTCTTCTTCACCACCAATTGCTCCTCGCATGCCGGTATGGATCCAATCCCCACCGTGCATATCTTTCCAAATCCTTCCGGTGAAACCCTGAATATCGACCTCGGAAATGCAACACTGGCCACGATCTCGATTCTCGGCATCAACGGTCAGACAATGTTCCGGGAAACCATGAATTCCGGATCGCTCAAACTGGACATCTCAGCCTATCCCAAAGGAGTTTACCTGCTGAAGGTGCAACTGGAAAGGTCGGTGGTAGTCAGGAGGGTGGTTGTTGGAGGACTATGAGACTTTGGGACTTGGAGACTTGGAGACTATGAAACGGGTAGCATGTGGTTTTTTCAGCCCAATTCATTGAAGGACATTCTCAGATCATTTACCGGCACCCGAAATGACTCACTGATTACAGTTAATATGGGCCTCCAGTGTTACACTGGAACCAGGATCTATTACGTAATAAGCTGGTTCCGGTACCCATTCCTGATCATAAAGGACCTGCAGCTCATATATTTCCTTGCCGAGTATCCCCTTTGCCGGAAGAGGTACCGATACCGAACCGTTCACCACATTTGCGTAATGCCAGCAATTCCAGGTTCTGTTTCTGTATCGGCCCAATAAGGTGGATTGGGGAATAAACTGCACGCCGGTATCATCACAAACAACCCTTACGGAGACATTGACCATAGTTTCAAAGGTTTGGGGTTGAAGTGTAATGGTATATGGCGTTCTTTCATAATCTTGCCAGTTTTCCGTGAAGAAACCCGGATTTAACCAAAAGGTAATACCGCACTGATTGGTATTTCGGATGGTGAGTTCATCAAACCATGACGGTCTGATCTCTATGGTAGTTCCATTGGGGTTTGTCGGCTTGCCAGTGACCCTGTACATCCGGTAACTTAATTCGATAATAAAATCAAACGGCTTTTTATCCGGGTCCCTTAGCTTATCAGGTGGTAAAAATTTAAGTTGCACGTATGGATGTGTTACATTCCAGGCGTTTCGCATGATTTGATCCCAATTATTCTGCATTGCAGCAATGGTTCTGAGCATTTCATTGTATACAGCAAGAAATGCCGGGTCCACCTTCAGACGGCCAGGTTCGCCGTAAACAAACTCGGCATATTTCACCCAGGTTCCGGTGGTTTGATCAAAACCCAAATGTGCCAAAGTATCACCAATTGCGAACTTTTCATTTGTAAATTCATTGATCGCATCCTGATCAATCTGAATATCCATACTTGCCTTACCGTTTATTATGCGGTCTGCTATACGGCCCTCATCATCGGTTAAACTTACCTTAAACAGAATGGCAGGGGAAATGGGTGTGGTTAATAATTCACCGCCTCCGGTTTTAACCTGCCAGATGTCAACTTCATTGCAGGCCCTTCTGGACTTAGCCTCTGAAGGTTGTATATAAACAATGCGGGCATGAACAGGTCCCTGCAAAGGCGTATTATTTTGATCAATAAGACTAGCTCCCTCTGCGATGGTCAGATGAAACTCATTTCCTGGGGTTTGAATGTCAATTGGTGATACCAGACCGGCAGAATTTATTGTGCTTATCTGTGGCATATCAATGATAGTTGTTCCTTTGGGAGGATTGTCCATGTCAATCATCGGAACGATAAACTCAAAGTCCCCTTCTTCAGCAATTTCAATTGGAAAGGCTTTCTCCAGGTACCCGGGAGCCTTTGCAATGATTACCAGATTTAAGGGCTTGTCAGCAGTAGGCTTTACCCTATAGGGATCAAGTGACAGAACCACGAAACCATCAACTGATCTGTATTTTTCATATCTCTTACCGGACGGGTCGACGACAAAATTCTTTGCCTCACCCACAATTTCAACGGTTATTTCCGGAATGTCGCCGCTTTGCCCCGGTTCGGGGAACTCTGACGTCATGAATAATAAAGTCAGATTAGTTTTGATGATGTTTACGGCAAGTTCAAGATCCAAATCCTCTGTATTAAGCTGAAACTTTTGACAGGATTGGATTCCTGAAAGGGCAAAAAGAAGAATCACTACCAGGAGAAATATTCTTTTCATACCTATTTGAATTAACCAACTGGCTACCAGTTTACTTTTAAAGGTATGAAAAACTATTGGTTGAGACTTCAGCGGATGAGACGGTTAAATTTTGAGACTTTGAGACTATGGGACTATGAAACCATGAAACCATGAAACTTTGAAACCCTGAACATTTCCGGATTAAGTTTCCAGTCGGCGAACCCGATATCAGGCTTACTGGGAAAAAGTCCTAAAAAATTGCTCAATCGTTGCAACAAACAGATTATCACCGATCAGATAGGAGGCCTGACACTCGGGGACAATAACAAAGGCTTGTTTCGGTTTCAGATCCTGTTGGGTGATAAACATTGATTTGGTGCGGGTTATCCGTGGTGCAAATTTCGTTTCCACAGTAGCCAGGCACACTCCGCCCCCAATAATTACGAGGTCGCATTCTGCGCCGTCGGCTGTGCGGTAAAAGAAATACTGATAATCGGCCCCAAGTGTGTTAATTATATTTTCAATAACAAAACCTTCCCAAAGTTGACCCACCAGCGGATTGCGGAGCATCTCCTGGTAGGTTCCCAATCCCAGCAGATAATTTATTATGCCGGAATCACGGACATAGACTTTCGGGGATTTCACCAACCTTTTGCCAATATTGGAATGCCAGGGCTTTAGCAGCCGGATCATAAAGGATCGCTCCAAAAAGGAGAGTGCTGTATTGACCGTCGGGGCTGTTACTCCCAGGGAATTAGCAAGAGCGCTGCTGTTCAGCAGTCCGCCCTGCATGGTAACAAGCATTTGTAACAGACGCGTAAGGACCTCCGGGGCGAGACTGAGTCCAAGCAACCGCAGATCCCTTTCAGTGTAGGCTAAAACAAAGGATTTAAACCACTCTCTGCGGATATCTGGATGTTCCTGCAGGAAAGGGGAAGGAAATCCCCCTCGCAGCCAATGATCACGAAAGTCCTTCAGTTGACAAATCTCTGAGGGTTGAAAAGGATGAAGTTCAAGGTAAACTATGCGGCCGGCAATGGTCTCATTGCTGAGAAAAAGTAATTGCGGACTGGCCGAACCGAGCAGGATAAACCTGCCAGGAGAAGGGCTTTCATCAATAACCGAGCGCAGAACAGGGAAAAGATCCGGTTTTCGTTGGATTTCATCAATGAAAACTGTCTTCTCCGCAACCGCCCTCAGAAATTCAGTGGGATGATCAAGGGCACCGGCATCCACAGGATTTTCAAGATCCAGATAGATACTCTCCCGGAGCAATTCCTTACGGATTTTTTTTCCAAGGGTAGTCTTACCTACCTGCCTTGGGCCCAGAACGGCAATAGCCGGAAAATGATCCAGCAGAGTTCTGACCTTGTTCTCGAGTTCTCTTTTGACATACATCACTAAGAGCATTTATTCCCGTAAATTTAAAGTAAAATTTTCAAATTACGGGAATAATTCACATTAAGCTATCCTCTTAACGCGAAGCATCTTACCGCGAAGCATCTTAACTAGTATCTTAACAAAAAATTTCCACCTTCTCCATGTCAAAACAACTGCTGGTTTCACTGGCCGTCCTCCTTTCCCTTGCCAGTTGTGCCACTTCGGAAAAAATCGGCTCGGGATCAGACCGCTTACTGAATCCTGCCCGACTTCGGCATGACGTTGACCGGGCATACGGACAACTGAAAAAGCTGCATCCCCATCTGTACGACTATACCTCTAAGGAAATACTTGATTACCAGTTCGACAGCCTGAAATCGGTGATCGTGCGGCCGATGAGTCAGAGGGATTTTTATTTCGCGCTCACCCCGGTGATCGGTCAGATCCGGCAGGGACATACCCAGTTGATCATGCATCAGAATACCAGCTATCGCTTGTTCCAAATCCCAACGGACCTGTCTGTAACGCCCTTGCATTCAATGAACTGTGAGTGGATTGAGAATCAGCTTTTTATTACCGAAAGTAATTCAGGGAATCCCTCCCTGACCCCCGGAACTGAAATTCTGTCCATTGATGGCAGGTCGCCCAATGAGTGGGTAAAACCCTTCAGAGGCCAGGTATTTCAGGAAGGGTATTCAGATGTTTTTTCCAACTGGAAGGTCAATCAGGGGTTTCCCGACTTCTTCCTTCAAGTTCATGGGCCTGCCAAAATTCTTGACCTGCAGGTGAGGAAAGGTGATTCGGTATGGATGCAAAAAATCGGAATACCTCCAAAAAATACAAATAAGGCCAAGGATGCAGCCGGAAAGATCCCTTCGAAAATCCGCAATCTGCAAGGGTTTGATGACACTAAAAACAGGCTCAGCAAAGAGTTTCAGATTCTGGGACCCGACAGCAGTGTCGGATTGCTGGTGGTGCGGGATTTCTTCTACGGGAATTATCTGGGTTATTACAGCCAGATCTTTCAAAAAATTGATTCCCTCAAAATAAAACATCTGATCCTCGATCTCCGGGGCAATGAGGGCGGTCGGGCCGCGGATGCACGCACCCTGTACTCCTTTCTTGCCGACAGCTCCTTCCGGTTCATTAACGGGTATGAACCGACCTCCAGAAATAGCATTTTCCACAGGAACTACTTTTATCCCTTTCCAGCCTTTACCTGGCCCATCCTCTTGCTGGGATATCCTCCACAATTATTGGTCAATTCGCTGGTTGCCCTTTTAACACAACCGGATGAGAATGGTCAGTTCAAGGTGATGGGATTGGAGGATCCCTTTCATGATCAGGGTAAACCATCCTTTTCAGGCAATCTGTATGTCCTCACTGACTCCGGAACCTTTTCGGCAGCGGCAATCCTGGCCTCTGTGATCCGGTACGGGCGTAAAGCCACCTTTATCGGAACCGAGACCGGAGGTGCCGCCAACGGTTGCGTTGCCTACTTTTTCACTCACACCCGGCTGCCTGAATCCCGCCTGGTTCTTGTTTATGGACTGTACTACATAGAACCAGCAATTGAAACCAGCATTTTCGGCCATGGCATTCAGCCAGATATCGAAATCCGCCCCACCCTTAACGACCGCCTGACCGGCCAGGATCCGGAACTCAACGCGGCGCTTGAATGTATCAGGAAGAAGTAAACATGTTGACTATTCAGAGATTTTTTACAACTTCCGGTACCCGTTTAAGATGATTGTCTGAGCAGAGAAATAAAACATAAAAGTCCATAAATCCAACTGTATGAACGCACTCCTCGGTGTCATTTTTCATTCGATCGGTGGGTTTGCCTCCGGTAGTTTTTACATGCCTTACAACAAGGTAAAGGGCTGGGCCTGGGAAAGTTACTGGATCATTGGCGGACTCTTCTCCTGGCTGATCGTACCACCGCTGGCCGCCTGGCTTACGGTGCCCGGTTTTGCAGAGATCATTTCGGCCACCTCCGGCAGGGTGATCGGCTTTACCATTCTGATGGGCCTGCTCTGGGGCATCGGAGGGCTCACCTACGGCCTGGGAGTGCGCTATCTGGGCATGTCGCTCGGAAATTCGGTGATCCTGGGTCTATGCTCGGCGTTCGGTGCCCTGGTGCCGCCGATCTATTATACCCTCAACCCGACCCCCGGAAAGGTTTCATTCACCGAAATGCTCAGCAATACTGGCGGCCAGCTGGTACTGGCCGGCGTGGCGATTTGCCTGGCCGGGATTGCCATTACCGGACGATCCGGCATGATGAAGGAGAAGGAAATCGCCGGCAACGGCACCCGTCAGGCCGATCAGGAATTCAATATTGTCAAGGGCCTGATCATTGCCGTGGTCTCCGGCGTGCTCAGCTCATTCTTCAATTTCGGGATCGAAGCCGGTAAGCCGATGGCCGCAGAGGCTGTGCGACTTGGGTTCAATCCCCTGTTCCAGAATAACGTCACCTACGTGGTACTTTTGTGGGGCGGACTTACCACAAACCTGGTATGGACCACCATCCTGAATCTGAAAAACAAAACCTACGGCAATTTCGTCGATTCCAAAACACCGCTGGTTAAAAATTACCTGTTCTCGGCACTGGCCGGAACCATGTGGTTTGCACAGTTCTTCTTCTACGGAATGGGCGAGAGCAAGCTCGGTAACGGCGCCAGCTCCTGGATCCTCCACATGTCAACCATCATCATCACCGCCAATATGTGGGGTGTGTACCGGAAAGAGTGGAAGGCCGTGTCGCCCAGGACCATCCGGACTTTCATCATCGGGATCCTGGTACTGGTGGCATCAGTCTTTATCGTGGGAATCGGGAATTCTGCCAAATGATAATTATTATGTAAATTTGTCACGCTATGGCAAATTTACATAATCCTATCTACATACCCCGCCTGGCAGAGGATCGGGTTAATGAGTATCTTTCTGCATTTCCGGTGGTTGGAATCACAGGACCCAGGCAGTCGGGTAAATCGACACTGCTCAAAGAGATGCTGGGAGATTCCTTCAGGTATGTCAGTTTTGATGATTTTCGCAACCGGCAGCTCCTTGCCGAAGATCCGGTACGTTTCATGAAAACATGGCCCGATCCGGTAATTTTCGATGAAGCTCAGCAAGTACCTGAACTGTTTTCCTGGATAAAAATGGCAGTTGATTCAGACAGGCAGCGGTATGGCCGGTTTGTGATTACAGGCTCAGGTCAGTTTATGCTCAATCAAAACATATCCGAAAGCCTTGCAGGCAGGATCGGTCTGCTTACCCTCCTTCCTTTTCAATATCAGGAGATCCCCGCAGTACAAAGGATTGACTCGGTCTGGGCAGGAGGGTATCCTGAACCGGTGATCCGGGGCTATCAATACAGATCTCAATGGTATCAGGCGTATCTGGAAACCTATCTGCAAAAGGATGTCAGGCAAATTATCAACATTGGGGACCTGGCCGGATTCACCGCATTTATCAGAACATTGGCCGGACAGGTGGGCCAAGTGCTTAACCTGTCGGGCATATCAAGAGAGCTGGGCATTTCAGTCAGCACGCTCAGCAGATGGTTATCGGTTCTGGAATCATCGTACATCGTATTTCGGCTGCAGCCCTACTTCAACAACCTCGGTAAGAGACTGGTTAAAAGCCCAAAGGTCTATTTTTATGATACCGGTCTGGTTTCTTTGCTGACAGGGATTGAGAACCGTCAGGAATGGGAAAAAAGCATCCTTTTCGGATCTCTGTTCGAGAACTATATCATCTCAGAAATCATTAAGCGCAAATACCACGAAAACAAGCGCATGGATCTGTATTACCTCCGGACCAGCAATGGCGATGAGATTGATCTGATTATCGACCGGGGACTCGCAATTGAACTGATTGAAATCAAAGCTACCATGACCTGGCGTTCAGATCATCTGAAAATTCTGAAAAAATACCTCAGCCATGCCGAAGCTGCCCGATTAGTGTATCTGGGCGAATCCCATTCCGAAGTTGAAGGGCTTCAGATAATCAATTACCAGGAGTATTTAACAACCTGAAAGGTCACTTTCCATCCCGGCCAAAACTCCCAGGATCTCAGCGGAGCGGCCTTGCATACCGGTTAATTTTCCGGAGAACAGATCCTGATAATACCGGATCCCATCCCGGATATTATCCCTGAAGGTATCAATGATCTTTTTCTCTTTGGGATTTGCGGCATCAAGTTTAGGTATCAGTCTGGTTTTCAGGTAATCAATGTAAATCCTCAACTCCTTGATAAATACATGGGGCCGGTCGGCAACCTCGATAACATTATTGCGGCCATAAATATGACCGACCATCTCAGGCAAGCTTACCGTGTGATTGAAATAGGCCAGATTGGGGCCGGGGCAAACGGAAACGCCCGGACCTTCGACCTTATGGTTCAGATCATTGGCCAGCAGGGTAGGCGTGCCCAATCCCACACAGATACATGATTTTTCCACGATGGAATCATAGCGCTGCCGGTATTCCTTCTGAGGGAGATCCTCCTCCTCCAGCTGCCGGATCTTTAGTTGCTGATACTCCCTGGAGGCCGTGCATAGTGGCCTTTCGGTAAATTCCGTATCGAGACAGGCGTATCTTTTAGGACAGGGACTGCCCGGCTCTCCCTGTTCAATCCACTGAGCCTTTTCCACATCCTTGGTGTTCCCTCTCATAGAGTAGAAAGGCACGCCCAGCGGTGAAATTCCGCTCAGATATACCTCCTCCTCTCCGGCGGAGCAAAGCTGACTGCGGGTCTCTTCATCCATGCCAACCGCCTCGGGAACCAGCAGGAAAGGACTTCCCCAGCCTACCGAGTCGAGGTTGTAGTAGCCGAGCAGGAACTCATGTTCTTCGGCAGTTCCCACGCCTCCCTGAGCGGTAACGCGGATTCTTGGCGCACTCCCGGGGACGGGGCGCCCCTTTGCTTTCAATGCATGGCTCCAGATCTCATAAACATCCTGCTCCAGCTCCTGCCTGGAATTTTTAAATGCC
>Ga0172368_10003606_pt1 | contig 18646 bp, 13 predicted proteins | sample Lak11m_FD_114540 | JGI IMG/M metagenome (GOLD analysis project Ga0172368, IMG submission 114540) | Freshwater microbial communities from Kabuno Bay, South-Kivu, Congo - kab_022012_11m | ecosystem: Environmental > Aquatic > Freshwater > Lake | place: Democratic Republic of the Congo: South-Kivu...
ATGTCGGAACTGACGATTTGGTCTTCGGTATAGGCGAGCACGTCTTTCAACGAGCCGTGGGCGGCTTCCTTCATCATGGCGTTAAGATCTTTTTCCGAGGTCGGTTTAGCCAAAATCAGGCTCAGGTCGACCAAGCTCCCGTCGATGACCGGGACGCGGAGGGCTCCGCCTTGCATGCGGCCCTTAAGCGCCGGGATGACGAGGTGGATGGCCTTGGCGGCGCCGGTGGAGGAAGGAACGATGTTGGCGGCGGCGGCACGGCCGCGGCGGAAATCGCCTTTCTTGACGAGGTCAAGCGTCGTTTGGTCGTTGGTATAGGCGTGGACGGTGGTCATGTAACCGCCTTCGATGCCGAGTTTGTCATGTAAGACTTTGACCACGGGGGCTAGGCAGTTGGTGGTGCAGCTGGCGCCGGAAATGACGGTCATGTCTTTGGTAAGCTTGTTATCGTTGACGCCGTAGACGAAGGTCGGGGTGTCGGCATCGGCCGGGGCCGAGATGATGACGCCCTTGGCGCCGCCGACTTTGACGTGGACGTATGCGTCTTCTTTGCCTTTGAATCTTCCGGTGCATTCAAGCACGATGTCGACGCCGTAATCGGACCATTTGATGAGGTTCGGGTCGGGTTGGCCAAGGACGGGGATCGCCTTGCCCTTATAAACGATGGCTTTGCCGTCTTCGGAGACGGACAAATCGTTGCCGCCGAAACGCCGGTGGGTCGTGTCGTATTTGAGTAGATAGACCAACGTCGCCGCATCGGTCAAGTCGTTGATGGCGACGATTTCGAATTCGCCGGTTTCCACGGCACGGCGGAACGAAAGACGTCCAATGCGTCCAAAGCCGTTGATTGCTAACTTAATTGCCATAAATATACTCCTTGTTGTTTTTACGAAGTAATTATACTACATTGGCTCATTCGTCTATAGTAGTTACATCTTGTAAGCGGTTTTACATAGGAAAAAACGAATGTTATTCGACGTCGACTCCTTTGAGCAACGTCGATAAATCGATGCCGAACGCCGTCGCCAAGCGGGCTAAGACAAGCAAGGTCGGATTGCGGCGCCCTTTTTCGATGTCGCAGATGTAGTTTTTATTGATGCCGCTTTCGAAACTAAGCTGTTCCTGCGTCCAGCCTTTTTTCTGCCGCAGAAAGGTAATACGGCGTCCCAAGGCGAATTTGGCGTTCATTTTGGCTGATACCTTTCCGCCAGCTGTTTGATGGCGCGGAACACGTGGTTGACGTTGCTTTTGGATACCGGTTTTCCCAGCGTCGCGCTCATCCGTTCGGCCAGTTCGATCAGCGAGGCGCTTTCGTCTTCGAGACGGAGCCGCGCCAATAAGGTCATCTTCTCATTAGGCAGTTTATCGATGCCGACTAGTCCGTCGAGAAACTTGATCGCCTCGATGTGCCCGGCAGCTGCCTTGATCGTCTTTTCCATGTTCGCCGTCTCGCAAATCTGCCACCTGTTGTCGGAATTGGCGAAGTCGCGGCTGACGCGGATATTTTCATACTCCAAAGTGGCATCCGTTGCCCCGATCATAATCAGGAAATCGGCGATCTGATCGGATTTTTTGATGTAGATGACATGCTGCTGACGCCGCATGGTGATCTTGGGTTCGAACTTGACCTTTTTGTAGCGCACCAAAATCTTGGACACCTCGCCGATGAAAGAAGGATCGGGGGAAGCCATCTCCAGATGGTAGTTCGAACTTTCGGGATGATTGACCGAGCCGGTGGCCAAAAACACGCCTGATAGGTAGCCGGCGATCTGATCGTCGTTACGAAGGAAATCGCGTAACGTGAACGTTCCGGTAAACGACAAATTCAAATCGTCCAGCAGGCGGTCGATGTCGGACTCGATGATGACGTGATATGTCGTCTTCTTGCCGAAACGCGAGGTTTGGGTATAGGCAAAGCGCGGATCGAGCCCGTAGAGCCGTTTGATCTGCATGTAAAGGTATTTGGCGATTTTGGCATATTCGCTCTTGAGTTCGAGGCGGGTTTCCCGATTGGAAATGAAATAGCGGCCGTTCGCTTTGAAAAAAGCCGCCAGAAGCGCTTTAACGCGCGCATCCTCGAACGGCTTGGAGATGATTTCTTCCTTGACGGTCCCGGTGAATGAATGCAGCGGATCTTTCATTCGCTGTCCTTCACCGATTCAAGATGGATGTCGCGATGGGTAACCATCGTCTTCAGCTGCTTGGCAAACCGCTTCGAGAGATGCTCGGCCACGGCGACGGAACGATGCTGGCCGCCGGTACACCCGATCCCAATCGTATAGAAAGGACGTGATTCCTTAATGAAAAACGACAAGTAGTAGCGGATATATTGTTCGACCTGGAACAAGAACTCGCGGCCGACGTCATGGTTAAACACATAGCGGACGACCGCGGCATCGTGTCCGGTCAGCCCTTTCAGCTCGCTGACCCAAAACGGATTCGGGAGTACGCGGGCGTCGATGATTAAATCGACGTCAACGGGAATGCCGTGTTTATAACCAAACGAGACGAAGTTCAGCGTCAATGAATCATTGGCGTTTTCAAGAAAGGCATTGAAAAGCTTGCCGCGGAATTCGGCCACGGTCAGGTTGGTGGAATCGATCACGATGTCGAATAGGCTATGGGTTTCGTTGAACAAGGCGTGTTCGGCTTTGATCGCTTCAAGAAGCGGCGTCCCCTTCGGCTGAAGCGGGTGAGCATGGCGCGTCAGTTTGTAGCGTGACAATAGCGAATCGATGGAAGCCGTCAAACCGATGACGGTCACTTTCAGTCCTTGTTGGGCTCGCGCGGCCTCGATGGCCTGTTTGGCTTCGGTCAAATTGACGGCGATGACCGATTTCTGATATTGGGCGTCGCCTTGGTTAATCAAGGCGAACAATTGTCCGTATAGGGGCGTGGGGATATTCTCGATGCAGTAATAGGCCATTTCCTCAAAGGCGAAAAGCGCCGTTGATTTTCCGGCACCCGACATTCCGGTTAGAATAACTACTTGAGCCATAAATATCCTCTTGGATATTTTATATCATTAATAGCCTTATTTAAACCTTTTACGCCCCTTCGGCTGTTCCGAGGGTCAATTTGCGCACGATTTTGTTGGCGTTATGGGCGGCGATGGCCCCGTCGCTGGTCGCCGTCACGATTTGCCGTAAACCCTTGAGTATGACATCGCCGGCCCCGAACAAGCCCGGTATCGCCGTCTCCATGTTGCCGTTGACGATCATGTAGCCATTTGGATCAAGCACTGAGGAAAAGGTGAGAAAACTCGTGTTGGGAACCGAGCCGATGAAGGGGAACACGGCGCTGACGGGCAGCAAAGTGTCTTCCTTCGCGCGCAGTTTGATCCCGGTGACCACCTGATCGCCGATAATTTGGTAAGGAATCGTGTTTGGAACGTGGATCATGTTCGGATATTCGCTCATCTTGGCCATGATGGCCGGATTTGCCAATAGCTTATCGCCTCTAGATATGATATAAACGCGCTTGACAAGCGTCGCCAGGAAAATCGACTCTTCGACGGCTTTGCTGCTATGGCCGATGACGGCGACGTCTTTGTCTTTGAAGAAAGCCCCGTCGCAGGTGGCGCAGTAGCTGACGCCACGCCCGATGAAGGCTTCTTCGCCTGGGATGCCCATCTTCTTTTCGCTTGTACCGGTGGCCACGATGACTGTTTTTGATTTGATGACGCCTTCGTCGGTTTCCACCGCAAAGATTTCGCCATCTTTGGTGATTTTGATAATGTCGCCGTAAGTGACGTCAAGACCCAAGCCGCGCACTTGTTCGTATAACTTATAAGCCAGGTCTTGGGCGGTCATATCGGTGACGCCGGGATAATTCTCGAGCTTGGTGTATAAATTGAGCTTGCCGCCCGGGGCCGCTTTCTCGATGATCAATATTTTGTTGTTGGACCGTTTGGCGTAGATGGCCGCGGTCAGTCCGGCCGGGCCGGCTCCCAAAATCAAGATGTCATAAATCGTTTCCATCGGTGACTACCTCCAGTAATTGCGGATAATTGTTTAGCCAATGCGTCGGAGTAATTTGCGGCGGAAATTTCCGAAGTGTCCACGCCGTCAAGGCGACGGGTACGCCGGCCGCTGTCGCCGCTTGGTAATCGTAGATGGTATCACCCACGAACAGCATTTTTTCTTTGGCGACATGATAGTGTTTCAAACATGCGAACAAGCCCTCGGGATCCGGTTTCGGTTTCTTGACGTCGTCGTAACCGACGACATAATCGAAATAGCTTTCCAATCCGAGCATTTGTAGCGTGGCCAAGGTTCGGTCGCGATGTTTATTGGTAAAAATACCGAGATGGACGCCGCGTTCGCGCAGTTTGCTTAACGTGCTGATCGTGTCCGGGAACAGCATCGCGTTTTTGGCGTAATAATCGAGTGACACGTCCTTGAATTCCTGGATAATCGCTTTATGGTCCAGGCCGGGAAAATAGGTCGCCAGCGTGTCTTCGATCGGCGGTCCGGAAAAGTATATCAGCGTCGAAAGGCTGACCTTGTATCCGGGCCGGTATTTGCGGAACAGCACCATCATCGTTTCCACCAGCATCAAATCGGTGTCGATGAGCGTCCCGTCCATGTCGAAGACGACGTGCGTGTATTTCATGATGCGGTTTTGCTTTGGCGTTTTTTCTTAAGATAATCAAGCACGTGCAGGGCGACGATGCCAAGAATGCCTATGCCGGCAAATATGCCGCCCCAATAATAGGACCAGAGATTATCCATGATGTAGGTCGGATCGCGCATCGGTTCCATAATAACGCGGGTAAGACCATACCAGATTGGATAGACCATCGCCAAATCGCCGGGAACGATGTACTTCTTCAATCCCTTGCCGATGGCGAACCTAATGACTAAATAACCGGTGATGTTGATGATGCTTTCAATCAAAAACAGCGGCACGCGGAAATATCCGTCCACGGTCATCTGTTCTTTGATGAAAGTTGGAAGAAATGACCAGTCGGCCACGTCGGCTTTGGCACCAAACACTTCCTGGTTGAAGAAGTTGCCCCAACGCCCGATGCCTTGGGCAACCAATATGACGGGAACGCCGATGTCCATCGCGTGCCGGAGCGTGATCTCCTTGCGGCGGAAAATGATGAATAGCACGCCGGCTAAAGCGCCGAACAAGGCGCCGCCCATGATGGCCAGGCCGCCTTCCCAGATCATGAATATTTTCCAGAATGACTGTCCGGCGAACTCGCTGTTCCACTGACCGACGACATACCATAAGCGGGCGCCGAGGATACCGGCGGGGAAAGCGACGTAGAACACGTTTTCGCCGTAGCCTTTGCGATAACCTTCAGCCTGCAGCTGCAAATCGCTAAGATAGTAAACGAAGACGGCTCCGCTGAGGATGAATACGGCATAGAAGGTTACCATCGGATCGTCAAACGGAATGCCTTTCGGCAGCGGGAAGGTGATGACCGGGACCAAACCTTCGGTCATGACCCAGAAGGAGACGATCAGCGGCAGAATCGAGAATATGAGCGAAACCAAGACGACCGGCTTGTATTTCTCATGCAAATCTTTCTTGTAGTTATAAAGGGCAAAGGAAGCATAAATCCATTCGAAGAAGAAAATGGTCAGAAACCCTCCGAAGGCCGCCTGCAAGACGAATTCGCTATCTAAAGCCGGCGCGTGATTCAACGTAACGCCTAATAACGACAATCCGAGACCGAGCGAGGATAAAGCCATCCACCCGACATGAATCAGCAATTGTTTCTTATAGTCGACTTTGCCCGCTAATTTCAGTTTGAGAAATTGGCTGACGGCACCGGCGAAAAGGACGAATCCGCCTAGGGCGAGTAGCGCCCCTCCGTAGATGAGAATTTGATTGAACATCGGCTGATCTCCTTATTGTTTTTTCTTGGCTTGGCATTCATCGGCAAGGATTTGCCGCAGATACTGCCCCGTATAGGATTTCGAGACGTTGACGATCTGCTCGGGCGTTCCCTCGGCGATGACGGTGCCGCCGCGATGGCCGCCTTCGGGACCGAGATCGATGATGTAGTCGCTGACTTTGATGACGTCGAGGTTATGTTCGATGACGATGACCGAATCGCCGTGGTCGACGATGGAACGAAGCACGTCGAGCAGATGGGCGACGTCATGGATGTGCAAGCCTGTCGTCGGTTCGTCCAGGATGTATAGCGTCTTGCCCGTCGGCCGCTTTTGCAGTTCGAACGCCAACTTGACGCGCTGGGCTTCGCCGCCCGACAGCGTCGGGGCCGGTTGTCCTAGTTTAATATATCCGAGGCCGACATTGTACAATGTTTGGACTTTCCGAAGCAAACCCGCCCTGTTTTCAAAGAACGACAAGGCTTGTTCGACCGTCATTTCCAACACGTCGTGGATGTTCTTGCCTTTGTAAGTGACTAGGAGCGTCTCGTCGTTATACCGTTTGCCCTGGCATTCGTCGCACTTGACGTAGACGTCGGGCAGGAAATTCATCGGAATGCGTTTGACCCCGTCGCCTTGGCAGTGTTCGCACCGTCCGCCGGGGACGTTGAACGAGAAGCGGCCTTTGTCGAATCCGCGCGATTTGGCCTCGATCGTTTCCGCAAACAAAGCGCGGATGTCGTCGAACAGTTTCGTGTAGGTGGCCGGGTTGCTTCTAGGCGTGCGGCCGATCGGATCTTGCGATATATTGATGCATTTGTCGATGTTTTCGAGGCCGATGATGCGGTCATGTTCTCCCGGGTAGACATCGGTCTTCTTCAGTTCTTTTTCAATCGATTTGAAAAGGATTTCCGTGATTAACGATGATTTGCCGCTGCCCGAAACGCCGGTCACGGCCACGAAACAGCCAAGTGGGATCCGGACGTCGATGTTCTTCAAATTGTTGCAGCGGGCCCCTTGGATCGTAATCGCCAACCCGTTTCCTTTGTTACGGACCGGCGGACAGGAAATATATTTGCGGCGCGCCAAATAGTCGCCTGTTAGGGAGCGGGGGCAAGCCATGATGTCGTCAAGTTGGCCGACGGCGACGATTTCCCCGCCATGCATGCCGGCGCCCGGACCGATGTCGACGATGTAGTCGGCCGCTCGGATCGTTTCTTCGTCATGTTCGACCACGATAAGCGTGTTACCCAAGTCGCGCATTTGCCGTAAAGCGCCGATGAGTCTTTGGTTGTCGCGTTGGTGCAAACCGATGCTCGGTTCGTCAAGTACGTATAAGACACCGCTCAGTTGCGAGCCGATTTGGGTCGCCAGGCGGATCCGTTGGGCTTCCCCGCCCGATAAAGTCATGGCCAAGCGTGCCAACGTCAGATAATCCAAGCCGACGTTGATGAGAAATTCGCACCGATGGCGGATTTCCTTGATGATTAACCGGGCGATTTCCTGCTCCGTGGGAGTCAGTTTTTCCGTTAATGCCTTAATCCAGACATATAGTTCTTCGATCGGCAGTTCCGTCGTTTCGTAAATGTTCTTGCCATCGACGAGGACCGAAAGGACTTGTGGGTTCAAGCGCGCCCCTCGGCACGTGGTGCAGGTGCGGTCGCGCATGTATTTCTCGTAATGCTCGCGCATGAAATCGCTGCTCGTTTCGCGATAGAGCCGTTCGATGCGCGTCTTGACGCCTTCGATGAAGTTATAGCGGTGGATGAGATTGCCCGAAGAGGACTTCAAGACATAGCGGTGCATCTTCGGGGAACCGGAGAAAATGATGTCGCGCTGATTGGCCGTTAATTGGCTGAAGGGAACATTCAAGGGAATGTCGTATTCCTTGCAAAGATACGAAAAGTCCTGCCACTCGAGATTGGAAGTGCCGACGATGTTTTTATAATAGTCGATTGCCCCTTGATTGATCGTCAACGTCTGGTTGGGAACGATTAAGTCTGGGTCGGCCTCGCGTTTGAAGCCGAGACCGGTGCAATCGGGACACGAGCCGAGCGGGGCGTTGAAGGAAAATAGGCGCGGTTCCAGCTTCGGGACCGAAAAACCGCAGTACTTGCATGAATGGTGCTGACTAAGCAGCCGTTCTTCCTGGTTGATCAAGGCGATGATGTAACCATGGCCCCAGTCGAGCGCCAGCTCAAGGCTGTCGAACAGACGCGAGCGGATGTCGTCTTTGATGACGAGGCGGTCGACGATGATCTCGATCGTGTGTTTTTTGTTCTTGTCGAGCTCGCCGACTTCGTCGATGCGCTTCAATTCGCCGTCGACGCGGAGCCGCTCGAAACCCTGGGCTTTGATTTTGGCCAAGGTGTCTTTATGAGTGCCTTTTTCGTCGTTGACGAGGGGAGCCAATAGCTGCAAGCGGCTCCCTTCGGGATATTGCATGATGATGTTGGCCATTTGCGTGGTCGAAAAGGCGATGATCGGTTCATGGTGAATCGGGCAATAGGGAACGCCGACGCGGGCGTAAAGCAAACGTAGATAATCATAAATCTCGGTGACCGTGCCGACGGTCGACCGAGGATTGTGCGAGGTCGTTTTTTGGTCGATGGCGATCGAGGGCGACAGTCCTTCGATCGATTCGACGTCGGGTTTTTCGATGTTACCCAAAAACTGGCGGGCATAGCTTGAAAGCGATTCGACATAGCGGCGCTGTCCTTCCATGTAAATGGTGTCAAACGCCAACGTCGTCTTGCCCGAACCGGACACACCCGTGAATACCACCAGCTTTTCTTTGGGTATTTCGAGGCTGACCGCCTTCAGGTTATTTTCACGCGCTTCTTTGATGATGATCTTCTTTTGATCCAAAATAAAAAACCTCAAGTTATCATTATATGATAAATGAGGTTTGATGTGTAGAGCCGCGCTTGGCTTACATGATGTAGACGGGCGACTGGCCGTACATCAAGTCGAGGAACTGGACTTGGGTGTAGCTGTTGGTGATCGCGTGAGAACTGACGCCGAGGTTACTGACGGCAAATAGATAATTTCCGACGGTGACCGCGCGATCGATGCTGGCATACCAGTAATAGCCATAGTAGTCGCGGGTGTCCTGTTGTTCGATGATGTAGTTGCCATGACTGATCGCTGTGGCGACCACGATCGGAGTGGCCGACTCCGGATCGATGTCGAAGATAACATAGTCATTGACGTTCCAGTAATTGTAATTGTCCCAGTACGAGCGGCTAATCATAAAGCCGAGGATATCGAACTCATGGGATACCAGAAGCGCTTTGTGGTTGTATAAGGCCTCGCTGTAGACCCAGCCGTTTTCTTCGTTGAGCAAGACGAGCGGTTCGCCGACGACGACGGGATTTTGAATGTCGGAGACGTCGAACATCGTCATCTTGAGCCCGAGGATGCGATTGCCTTCGGCTTCATAGCCGATGCCGATGATCAGGGTGCTCGTCCAAATGTGCTGATAGGTACTGAAGCCGCTGATTTCGATGCCGGCTTCGATGGTCGGATGGGCCGGATCGCTCAAGTCGATGGTATAAAAGGGGTCGGTCTGTTCATAGGTGACCACCGTGGCCATCGCCCCGTTGAAGCGGACCGAGCGGACCGTTTCGCCTGGTTTGCCTAGTCCCTCGGACAATACGGACACTTGAGTCAACGCGCGTTTTCCTTCATCGAATGTGCGGGTGAAAACATAGAGACGGTTGTCGATTTTGCCGTCGACTCCGCCCCACCATTCGGTGGTGACCAGACGGATGCATCCGTCATATTCGTCGATGGCGAACTGGTTGATGACGTATCCTTCATAGAAAGCGGCGCCGCCGTAGGTGACCGTTCCGTCTTCCTCGAACATAAACGACATCAATAAACCTTCATAGGTATATTCCGCGTTCAGCGTGCTGTAGAAATAGAAGTAGGAAGCCAAATAGATCGATTCGCGGCTGACGTAGATCTGACCCCAGCTCGAAGCGCCAAGGAAGATGTCGAATTCCAGCCGCGGCGTTTCTTCGAGGAACACCGTGGTGATGATCGTAAACGTTTCCGTCGGCATGTCTGTCAAGTACTTGATGTCGGCGAAATCCGGGACGATGATGTCTTCGTCATACCGGAACACGGGTCGCGGATCGTCATTTTCGTCCAGCATCACCGGGTAATGGTTGGATATGACGTACAGCCGATCGTCGATGCGTCTTGACGAGAGGATGTAGCCGTTGATTTCGATTTCGTGAGCCAGTTCAAGCGAGTCGATTTCGTATAATAGGACGACCGTCTGCGGGACGCCCCACCAATAGCCGATCCAATAGACATCGCTGTCGCTGCCGCCACTGTCTTGATTCTCATAGGTGAAATAGGTATACCGCTGCCCGATGACGACCAGATAGCTGTCGGTCAAGTAGATGTCGGAAAAATAGGTGTATGAGTTGGATTCCGTTTCGCTGTTGAGCGCCTGATCGAGGGCGATTTCCATCGCTCCGTCAGCCAACACGTCGACGACTTGGAGGCGGTTGTAGTTGATCTTGTAGATCCGATCGCCGTCGGTCTTGATGATGTCGCCTTCGTCGACACCTTCGACTTGGACGTTGGTGGTCGAGAACGAATCGCCTTCGCCTCTGGCATCATGCGTGTTGGCATCATCGGCCCCATTGGTTGTTTCGTAAAAATCCGGTCCGCCGCCGGTTTGGCGGTAATAATCGTTATTGATCAGATCGCGCAGTTCGTTGACGTCGCGAATCTGCGATAAACCGTAGTCGGTGGGATTCAGATCGGGGACTCTTGAAGTCAATATGATGGCCCCGATGGCGACCGAGGCAGCCAACGTCGTCAGCATGCTTGATCCGAGCCAGGCGATCGGTACCCATTTCTTTTTCGGCTGCATCTGCGGCGTTTCAACCTTATTGAAGGCTAGTTTGCCGCGGAAATCAGCCTCGGGCGTCGCCTTTTTAAAATACGCGCGTCCGTTTTCCTTAATGTCTTTCTTATAATCTTTCATGGTGTGTCCTCACTTTGCCCCATAATGGGTCTTCAGTTTCTGGAGCGCCTGCCGATAGGTCAGGTAGACGGAGGCCAACGGGCGCTCCGTTAACTTGCTTATCTCGGCGAAGGTCAGCTCGTAAACAATTTTGTAGGCAATGATGAGGTTTTCCTGTTCGTTGAGGAATGAATGCCATGCGCTGATGAAGTCGTCTTGCCGCACATTATCGGCCACCTGGTCCCACTGTTCCGGTTCCAATAGCGACTCATGTAGTTCTTTTTTGGCGTTGAGGGCGCCGTTACGGGCGATGGCGATGATCCAGGGATGAAATTTGGCTGGGTCGGCCAACGTCGCAATTTTCGAGTACATGGTCAGGAACGTGTCTTGGAGCACGTCTTTGCTCCGTTCGGGGTCTTTGGTGATCGACGAGATGATGACGAACAACAGATCGGCGTAATGGACATAGACCTCGTTGAAGGAAGTCTCATCGCCCTGCTGAAGGAGAAGAATCACGTTGGCGGGTAGGTGTGCGAACATCATGCTCTTTCTGCCTTCACTTATTAAGACAAGCGAAGACGCCGATATTTTTAACAATTCGATTTATTAACTTATATTATAGTGATTTCTTAGGTCGTTGGACGCCCTTATATCATGTTGTTGCTTTATGGCTCTTTGTCGTTATAATTAATACGAGTCGGGACGTAGCACAGCTTGGTAGTGCACTACCTTGGGGTGGTAGGGGTCGTGAGTTCAAATCTCACCGTTCCGACCATTGGATTTTTAAGGCCTCATTAAGAGGTCTTTTTTTAATTAGAGAGTATGGTGCCTATATGCGTATAGTGCGACGGCACACTCTTTTATGAAATCCGGAAATCGGTGATGGCGGCTTATCATCGGTTTCTTTCGCTTGATAGTTACTACTCTGGCAGATTAAGGAAATCGATAAGATTAATATGCTGAATGCCTTGATCTGAAAAATCGAATGTATCCAACGATAAAACATACTTAGGGTATTGATCGGGAATCGATCGCAGCGAACGGAATTCCCGTTTTCTCGTATCTTCAGTTGCAAGCAAATACGAAACTTGGTAGTAGCTGCGGGATTTGTCCGGGTGCATGCAGACAAAATCGACTTCATAATCTTTATTCTTCCCGACATATACGGTGTAACCTTTACGAATGAGTTGGTTGAAAACGATGTTTTCCAGGACGAGTTCAATGTCTTTCTGGTTGCCGCCGACGACTGCCTCTCGGATCCCGTGGTCTTCAATATAGTATTTTTCATCGGTCTTTAAAATAATTTTGCCATTCAGATCTTGTCGTTTGACTTTGGTGATCAAATACGCTTCTTCGATGAATTGCAAATAACTCAGAATCGTATCCACGCTCGCGGTGATGCGTTCGGCCTTAAAAAAATGGGAGATGCTCAAAGCCGAGAATGTTTTTCCGGTGTTCGACAGTAAATAGTTGATTAAACGATCTAAGACAACCGTGTTGCGAATCTGGTTTTTCAAGACCACGTCCCGGAAAAAAGCCGATTTAAACGAGTCCCGTAGAGTACTCATCGAAACATCGTAATCAAGATCAAAAACACCGATGGAAGGGATTCCGCCAAAGACAAGGTATTGGTTGAAGTATGCTGTTTCATCGTAGTGTTTCCTGACGTGGAGCATTTTAAACTCCTGGTAGCTGAATGGATGTACTTTGATTTCAACATAGCGCCCAGCTAAATAGGTTGATAACTGACTGGAAAGCAAATCGGCATTAGATCCAGTGATATATATATCAAAGGAATTCAATGCATGGAACCCATTGACGGCCTTTTCCCAATCTTTGATACGCTGGATTTCGTCAAGAAAGAGATAGACTGTTTGTTTGTTCTTTCCTTTAAAATCAAGTACCTTGCGGGTCAACGTTTGGTAATCAACCAAGTCAAAGCTCGTCGGCAACTCGAAATTGATTTTGCAGATTCGTGTTTCGGAAACCCCTTTTTCTTTAAGTGCTTCGATGAATTGATCCATTAGTACCGATTTACCGACACGGCGCATTCCGGTAATGACTTTAATAAAAGGTTTGTCCTTATATTCGAACAAATGGTTTAAATAGTTTTTTCGGATAATCATAATAATCACCTCGTGTTTCTATTGTAGTCGAAACGTTTTGACATAACAACACTTATTTCGTTTATATTCGAAATGACCGAAGACGGATGTAAGCAAACAAAAATGCTAATTTGGTATGAAATACCGACCATTTGCCGCCATTAACGACATAAAATCCCATTTTTGAGAGCTTATTCAATGATTGAAAGGCATGATGAATCATCAAATATTAAATGTGACGCCCGTCAGTCGTTCCGATAAAATCCACAGCGTTGCGGCATCCGCAAGCGAATGGGACGCTTTGTTGGATTCGACGACCACCGGCTGCCGCCTGGTGGCCTTAAGGCGGCTCGGGCCATAGTATTGACCATTGACGGCTTCTATGTCCATGCAGGCGCGGATTTCCGGCAGCGCTCCGACATAAGGCGTCGAAGCTAATTTAAAGAACAACTGGAACAAGGGGCGCGTCAAAGCGTTTTGGGTCATGTAACGGCCAAGTTCCGTGTTGGCGACGCCGGGGTGGGCGGCCAATACCTTTATGTCCAAATGCTTGGCTTCCACGCGGCGCGCCAATTCATAAGTAAAGAGTAGATTCGATAATTTACTTCGGCCGTAAGAACCAAGTTTGGAGTATTTTCCATGCTCGTATAAATAATTGGCAAAATCCATTTTTCCGAAGCGATGGGCGTTGCTGCTCACGTTGACGATGCGCGATGATGGCGTTTTGATGAGTAATTCAAACAGTCTAGCCGTTAAGGCAAAATGGCCCAGATGGTTTACTCCGTTTTGTTTTTCAAATCCGTCCTCGGTTTTTTGATAGGGAATCGTCATGATACCGGCGTTATTGAGCAAAGTGTCCAAGCGCGTAAACTTATTTTTGAAATCTTTGGCGAAAGCGTCGATCGAGGATAGACTGCCTAAATCCAATTTCATAATGGCGACTTGGGCGTCGGGTGCTGCTGCGATTATCTTCTTTTTTGCCATCTCGGCCCGTTCGAGCGAACGGCACGCCAAGATGACCAGGGCGCCTTTAGTGGCGAACACGCGCGCGGCTTCATAGCCGAGGCCCGTATTGCCCCCGGTGACGATGATGACTTTGCCGGATAGAGACGGTGAGGTTTCAAGATTCCAAGTTTGATTTTGCATGTTTACGCTCGTTTCGCACGCCATTGAATGGCTTATAAACTAAATTATGCCACACATTTTATCAGTCAAGTGTTTGATTACTTAAGGATCGGGACCCGGATGATCCAAAGAAAAACCGCGATTTGGCAACCGCGGTTAAATTGTAACTATCAGCCGAACCGTTTGATCAGTTCCCAGCGTTGCCGCGCGTGGCGGGCGCTTGAGGTGAGAATTTCTTCGGCATGGTCCGGATTGACGATCGGAAGGGCCGAGAAGCGCGTTTCTTCCATCAGGAAGTCGCGGAATTTCTCGAAGTCCGGTTCCTTGCAGTCAAGGGTCAGCGGGCTCTTGCCTTGACTGACCAGGCGCGGGTCATAGCGGAAGATCGGGAAGTAGCCGCTTTCGACGGCTTTCTTCTGGACCGAAGTAGCCACGGCTAAACCGCCCTTGATGTTATGTTCGATACAGGGCGAATAAGCGATGACTAGCGAAGGTCCGTCATGGTATTCTTCGGCTTCCTTGAGCGCTTTGACCGTCTGCATGTAGTTGGCGCCTAATGATATCTGGGCGACATAGACGTGCCCGTAGACCATGGCCATCGTCGCCAGGTTCTTCTTGGCCTGCGTCTTGCCGCTGGCGGTGAATTTGGCAATGGAGCCGGCTTGGCTCGATTTGGAGGATTGACCGCCGGTGTTCGAATACACTTCGGTGTCCAAGACGAGGATATTGACATCTTCGTTACTGGCCAACACATGGTCGAGACCGCCGAAGCCGATATCGTACGCCCAGCCGTCGCCGCCGATGATCCACACCGACTTGTCAACGAGGTCGCGTTCGTATTTGAGCACTTCTTTGACTGCTTCGTTTTTCGATGTTTTAATCAGGGCCACGAGTTCTTTCACGAACGTGCGGACGATTTCGCGCTTCTTGACGTTGGCAAGATATTTTTCGATCAAGGCTTGCAGTTTCGTTTCCACTTTGTCTTTTTCGTTCTCAAAAATGGACACGATGAGACCAAGTTTCTGGTCGGTGGCTAAACGCATGCCAAGGCCGAATTCGGCGTTGTCTTCGAATAGCGAGTTGGCCCAGGCGACGCCTTCGTTGTTCTTGTCGGTGCAGAACGGAGTAAGCGGCGTCGAGGATGAATAAATCGAGGAGCAGCCGGTCGCGTTGGCAATCAGCATGTCGCGGCCGAATAATTGCGTCGCCAAGCGGTAATACGGCGTTTCGCCGCAGCCGGCGCATGCGCCGCTGACTTCCATGTACGGAGTCAGGAATCCGGCACCTTTTACGGTCGTGAGCGGGAAGATGTCGCCCTTGTATTCAATGTTCTTGTACATATATTGAGCGGCCGGTTCTTCGAACAGCCGAGTCTTGGCATCGACCATTTCCAAAGCGCGCTTTCCAGGTCCTTTGCCGGGGCACTGGACCACGCAAATCGAACAGCCGACGCAGTTCTTCGGGCTGACTTGGATTCGATATTTAAGCCCTTTGACAGCGGGCGGTCCAAACGCGTCGATGTATTCGCCGTCGCGCACTTCTTCCGGTCCGTCGGCGATCTCTTTGTCATTAACCAGGAACGCGCGAATCGTGGCGTGCGGGCACACGAAGGCGCATTGGTTGCACTGGATGCAGTTTTCTTTGATCCACACAGGAACTTTGTCGGCGATTTCGCGTTGTTCCTTGAAGGTGATGTTGTTTTCCATCGTGCCGTCGAGCAGCTCGCCGTCGAGGAATTTGCTGACTGGGATGTCGTCGCCTTCCAAAGCGGCAATCGGGGCCACGAAGGTGTCCCAATATTCATCGCCGGTGTCTTTGCGGACATATAAGGGCGGGAGTTTAGCCCAGGCGGCGTCGACTTTGACTTCGCGTAAGCCTTCGGCGCCGGCGTCGATGGCTTTGTAGTTCTTCTCGATGACTTCCTGGCCTTTGCGGGCGTAGGTCTTCAAGACTAGTTTCTTCATCCAGTCGACTGCTTCTTCATAAGGCATGATGTCTTGGTTCAGATAGAAGAAACTGGATTGGAGCGTGGTGTTGGTATGCCGTCCCATGCCGTTTTCCTCGGCGATCTTATTGGCGTCGATGACATAGAAACGGGCTTTCTTGCTGGCTAGTTGGTATTTGACGCGGTTGGGGAGCAGTTTGACGAGCGTTTTATCGTCTAAATTGGTGTTTAGCAAGAACGTGCCGTTGTCCTTCAAGAGGCGGAGCATGTCGAACTTATAGACGTAACTGTCCATCGAGCAGCTGAGGAAGTCGGCCTTGTCGATGTAATACGTGCTGTGGATCGGGGTCTTGCCGAAACGAAGGTGGCTCTTGGTGACGCCGCCGGCTTTCCGGGAGTCATATTGGAAGTAGGCTTGCGCGTATTGGCCCGTCGCATCGCCGATGATCTTGATCGATGATTTATTGGCGCTGACGGTGCCATCGCTTCCCATTCCGAAGAACAGGCACGAACGGTAATTTTCCTTGACGCGGAACGTTTCGTCCGACGGAATCGAGCGTTTGGTGACGTCGTCGATGATCGAAATCGTGAAATCGTGCCATGGTTTGGCCGTTAGGAAATCGTAGACGGCTTTGAGATCCTTCGGCTGCGTGTCTTTGCTCGAAAGGCCGTAGCGGCCGCCGTAAACTTCGATGGCGCGCCCTTCTTGCTTCAGGGCGGTCACCACGTCGAGATAAAGCGGTTCGCCCGGGGCGCCTTGTTCCTTGGTCCGGTCGAGCACGGCGATGCGTTTGACCGATGCCGGGATCGCCTTGGCCAAGTGTTTGGCCGAAAACGGCCGATACAGATGGACTTTGACGAGTCCGACTTTGCGGCCTTGCGCCATGAGGGTCTCGACGACCTCTCCGAGGGCTTCGGTGACCGAACCCATGGCGACGATGACGTATTCGGCGTCCTTGGCGCCCTGATAGGTGAACGGGGCATATTCGCGTCCCGTCATTTCGCTGACTTTGGCAAAGTATTTTTCGGCATAGCCGACGACGGCTTCGTAATGCTTGTTCTGGGCTTCGCGGCCTTGGAAATAGATGTCGCCGTTTTCGGCGCCGCCGCGGGTGACGGCATGGCCGTGCGGATTGAGCGCCCGCTCGCGGAACTTGGCGACTTTGTCAAGCGGCAGCAGGCTCTTCCAATGCTCATCGTCCAAAAACTCGACATTCTGGATCTCGTGCGAGGTCCTAAAACCGTCGAAGAAATGGAGAACCGGCGTTTCGGCGTCGATGGCCAATAGATGGGCCAACGGACCAAGATCAGCCACTTCCTGGACCGAGTGCGAACATACCATCGTGATACCCGTCTGCCTGACGGCGTAGATGTCCTGATGGTCGCCGAAGATCGATAAGGCTCGGGTGGCGATGCTGCGGGCGGCGACGTGGAGCACGGCCGGGAGCAGTTCCCCGACCCATTTGTAAATGTTCGGAATCATCAATAGGAGCCCTTGGCTCGCCGTGTACGTCGTCGCCAACGACCCGGCCTGGAGCGCCCCGTGGACGGTGCCGGCGGCCCCGCCTTCGGATTGCATCTCGACGACTTTGACTTTGGCGCCGAAAAAGTTCTTCTTCCCTTGTGAGGCATAGACGTCGACCAACTCGGCCATCGGCGTCGAGGGCGTGATCGGATAAATGCCGGCCACTTCCGTGAAATGGTAACTTGACAGTGCGGCGGCGGTGTTCCCGTCGACCGATAGGAATGTTTTCTTGATGCTCATAAGACCCTCCATGAAAACCATTGATTAGTATACTTGAAAAACGCTATTGAGACAATAACATCCTAAAAACGCTAATCGTCAAAGACGATTATTTGGCTTTGTTTTGGAGCCGCCGCGCCTTGAGTTCGTCATTGGCGAGGCGCTTGATCATGCGTAAGTCGCCGTCTTTGAGCACGAGCGTCTTGTCGACGATGCCCCCGAACGTCATCTTTTCGTAGATGAAATCGACGACGGAATTATAGGGGGCGGTTTCCTTTTTGGTGATGCGCGGCTTCGCGGTCTTCGGTACTTGAGCCAGCGTGGCGAAATGAGCCTCAAAATCCGGCATGAGCGTCTTCAGGTCAAACCCGAAATCGATCGTCGTGAGCGGGTTGAACATGGCGCAGGCTTCCTGGATTTTCTCAGGGACGACCCCGATTTCCTTGCTCAGCATTTCCGCGGTCAAAAACTTGGCTTTGCTTTGGCGCATGCCGTGATATATCTTCCGCAATAAGGTAATGTTGGGTTTTTCCATCCTATTTTTAATCATAACATCAACGTGACAATAAACAACTCCCAACAAAAAAGCCTTCCGGGAGAAGGCCGATGTACATGACTGGTGAACCGTATAGGATTCGAACCTATGACCCGCTGATTAAGAGTCAGCTGCTAATAATGTTTTTCAAAAAATGCTGACCAAATCAATTATTTTGAATTACCTTATCAACAACTCTCACACTTAGGCACACTGATTTATTAAGCCCTACTTCCTCCTAGACAATTAAATAATATACAGAAATTAACATTTTTAACAACTATAAGTGAAATTAGATTTAATATGTATGTCGATTGTATAATTGATTTTCCAAAAATATCTTAATGCCATATTAAGAA
>Ga0172368_10003610_pt1 | contig 18638 bp, 18 predicted proteins | sample Lak11m_FD_114540 | JGI IMG/M metagenome (GOLD analysis project Ga0172368, IMG submission 114540) | Freshwater microbial communities from Kabuno Bay, South-Kivu, Congo - kab_022012_11m | ecosystem: Environmental > Aquatic > Freshwater > Lake | place: Democratic Republic of the Congo: South-Kivu...
GGGTTTGGTCAATCATTCGATCGATCGGCGACCCCTCAAAACTTACCCCTCTCTAGGGTAGACGTTTGCCCGTTTTTCTCTATTCGTATGTTAATGTTCTATTTCACCACAAGTCTAATAAAAATGACTTGTGTTTTATAAAAAGAAAGACTGAAGTATAATTCCACAGAGTTTTCAAGGTACAAAATTTTATTTGTTATGTGGAGGTATAAACGAATGACTGTAAACAAAAAGCAGAAGCGTCTTAATCGTTTGCGAATTGAAATTTCGCCTACGATGTTCGTTATTCAATTATTTTTTTCATAAAAGGTGAGGTGAATTGATGAAACTTCGTTTTTCGTCCATCTGGGTATTGTTAGTTGTCATGTTGCTGGTTTCTCTGGCGTGTTCATCCACTACGCCCACCCCAAAAGCTCCTGAAGGCGACCAGCAGCCCCAAGCAACGGCAGTGCAGACCGAACAAAAAGAAGTACAGCCGGACCAGCCGACTCCCACAACTGTGCCAACCGCAACCGAATTACCAAAAAACCTGATTGTTAAAGTGGGAGAACGAGCCCAAAGCTCTGGGATCGGATTGGTAGTTGTGAAAGTCGAAAAATTGAAAGAGGCCGGATTTGTCACCGCTGAGGAGGGGAAGGTCATCCTCGATATTGAAGTGGTGATCGAAAACCTAAATCGTGATGAAAAGATGCCTTATAATCCGATGTATTTCAAGGTGAAAGATAGTGAATCGTACGAATATGATATATCCTTTGGATCACTCGATCCTAGCTTGCAAAGCGGCGAACTGACCAAGGGCGAGCGGGTTCGCGGACATGTGGCGTTTGAAGTTCCCGAGAAGGCTACTGGTTTGGTCGTTAGCTACGAACCGATCGTATTGTTTGGTGGATATGAACCGGTAAAGGTAAATCTCGATGAAATCAGCGATACCCCTGTCGAATTGGGCGATGCAAAAGCTGTTGCGCCTGCCGGTAAAGTTGGGGATAAGGTTGAAAGCGCAGGTATTGGTTTTATTGTCCTGAGTGTGAAACAAACTGATGCGGCGGGTTTTGCTACAGCGAAGGCTGGAAATACACTCTTTGATATTGAAGTAATCATCCAGAATGTGAGCCGGGAGGAAACGACCCCTTATAACCCGTTTTACTTTAAAATCAAGGACAAAGATGGTTTTGAGTACAACACGACCATAAACGCCTTTTCCCCTGCACTGCAGAGCGGCGAATTGGAAAAGGGCGATGTAGTGCGTGGGCATGTAACTTTTGAGGTCAAAAAAGAAGCTGTCGATCTGATTGTTACCTATGAGCCGATGGTATTGTTTGGCGATTACAAGCCGATCCGCATCAGCCTTGCGGAGAAGGCTGAGAAACCTGCCGAAATTCCATCGCCGTTGCCTTTTCCGAAAAACAAGGTGGGGACACCTGTCGAGTCTGCCGGAGTCACGTTGACTGTTCTCTCGGTACAGAAGGTGAAAACTGCTGGCGGGTTGAATGCAAAGGTAGGATATACCTATGTGGACCTGGAAGTGGAGATTTCCAATACCGGGCGCGATGACCCAAGCCCATATAACCCACTTTACTTTAAAGTCCGTGACAATCAGGGCTATGAGTATTCAACCGATTTTGTCAGCGTTGAACCGGCCTTAAAATCTGGTAAGTTGGCCAAGGGTGAAAAAGTGAAGGGGCACGTTGCCTTTGAAGTTCCTGAAACCGCGGCCGGCCTATTGGTGTTGTACGAACCGGGGGTTCTGTTTGGCGGATACCGCATCATCCGGATAGATCTGGGGAACTAATCCAGGAAAAAAACTTATCAAACAATAAACCGCTCCTTGAAGGGGCGGTTTATTGTTTGATACCACAAGGTCTGTCTGGCATTCCTGCGAGACGGTCGATAGAACCCAATCTCAGCGTGGTATTATTTTCAAGAGACTCGGATATGGCACGCGCGATAGCTAATAGGTTTCCGTAAAGAGTGGCACCTGCTGCGAATCTTTATGGAAACTTAAGCGATTCTTCGCCGGAGAGGCGCGCAATGATGGCGTCGACGTCGTAGACGCAGCCGCCCCAGGTGCCGCCGGAGATGTTCTGCAGGGCGGCCCACAGGCGCGTATCGTCGGGCAGGTCGGGGTTGGCGCGCAGGCCGGGGTGCGGGTCGCGCGCGGCCAGGACGCGCTCCCCCTCAACAGGGTCAAATTCGCGCCCGCCCGCGCCGACCAGGTCGATGCTGCCCTGCAGGTTGACGCGGTCAACGGTCACGCGCAGGCGGTCGCCGTCGCGCACGCGCCCGAGCGGCCCGCCGGCCAGCGCTTCAGGGCCAATGTGGCCGACGCAGGCGCCGGTGCTGACCCCGCTGAAGCGCGCGTCGGTCAGCAGGGCGATCGTCTTGCCGTGGGGCAGGTAGCGCAGGGCCGAGGTCAGCTGGTAAGTCTCTTCCATGCCGGTGCCGAGCGGGCCGCAGCCGGCCAGGACGAGCACATCCCCGGCCTGGACCGCCTGCGCGCCGCCAATACCCTTGATCGCCGCGATCGCCTCGCGCTCACTGGTGAAGATGCGCGCCGGGCCGGTCTTGCGGTAGACCCCATCCGGGTCGACCACGCTGGGGTCGATGGCGGTGCTTTTGATCACCGCGCCCTGCGGGGCCAGGTTGCCGGTCAGGAAGGTGATCGTGCTGGTCAGGCCGCGCTCGCGCGCCCGCGCGGGCGAGAAGATCACCTCGTCGGGGTCGATGCCGTCCAGCTCGCGCAGGCGCTGGCGCAGGACGGCGCGGCGCAGGCTGGCTTCCCAGCGCGCCAGGCTCTCGCCGAGGGGTATGCCCTCGACGGTCAGCGCGTCCAGGCGCAGCAGGCCCAGCGCGCGCAGGTGCAGCATCACCTCGGGCACGCCGCCGGCCAGAAAGACCTGCGCGGTGGCGTAGCCGGCCGGGCCGTTGGGCATCACATCCACCAGGCGCGGGGTGGCGCGGTTGACGCGCGCCCAGTCCTCCACAGTTGGCCGCGGCAGCCCGGCGGCGTGGGCGATGGCCGGGATGTGAAGCAGCAGGTTGGTGCTGCCGCCAAAGGCGGCGTGGACGGTCATGGCGTTGTGCAGCGCGTCGGGCGTCAGGATGTGCGCGGCGGTTTGCCCGCGCGCGGCCATCTCGCTCAAGGCGCGGGCCGAACGGCGGGCCAGGTCGAGCCAGATGGGCTGGCCGGAGGGAGCCAGGGCGGCGTGCGAGACGGTCAGGCCGAGCGCCTCGGCCACCACCTGGCTGGTGGCGGCCGTGCCGAGGAACTGGCAGCCGCCGCCCGGCGAGGCGCAGGCCCGGCAGGCCAGCTCGGCCGCCTCTTCCAGGCTGAGCAGGCCGTGCGAGAAGCGCGCCCCGACCGACTGGACCTTGCCCGCGTCCTCGCCCTGCTCGGGCAGCAGGGTCACCCCGCCCGGCACCAGGATGGCGGGCAGGTTTTTCTGCGCGGCCAGGGCCAGCAGCATGGCGGGCAGGCCTTTGTCGCAGGTGGCGATGCCCATCACCCCGCGCCGGGTGGGCAGCGAGCGCACCAGGCGGCGCAGCACGATCGCCGCGTCGTTGCGGTAGGCCAGGCTGTCCATCATCCCGCTGGTGCCCTGGGTGCGCCCGTCGCACGGGTCGCTGACAAACCCGGCGAAGGGTATCGCGTCCAGGCGCTTGAACTCCTGCGCGGCGGCCTCGGCCAGCAGGCCGACCTCCCAGTGCCCGGTGTGGTAGCCGAGCGCCACCGGGCGGCCGTCTGGGGCGCGGATGCCGCCCTGGGTGCTGAGGATCAGGTATTCGTCCTTGCCCAGCTGGGCCGGGTCCCAGCCCATCGCGGCGTCCTGGGTCCAGCCGAAGACGTTGCCGCTGGCGGTGTCGCGCAGCCAATCGGCCTGCAGCGGCAGCGCACCGGCCGGGCCGGGGGCGCGGGTCTGGACCTGATAGAGTTCGTCGCCGTCCTGCTCTGGCATACCCGTCACGCTCCCACCGGGTTGGCTATGACCAGCCCGCCGACCGCGACGGTCAGCACGTCGCCGTGGGCGAGGGTGAAATCGTCGGGCGGGACGATGCCGGTGCCGGTCAGCAGGAAGGCGCCCTGCGGGAAGGCCAGCTCGCGCAGCAGGTAGTCGACCAGCTCGCGCGGCTTGCGGTTCATGTTGGCGGTGCTTGTGCTGCCCTGGAAGACGACTGCGCCGCCGCGTTTAATCGCGATGAGGATCTCCAGTTCGGGCAGCTCGCCCGCGCCGAGCAGTTCGATCGCCGGGCCGAGGGCGCACGAGCCGTTGTAGACCTTGGCCTGGGGCAGGTAGAGCGGGTTTTCGCCTTCGATGCTGCGCGAGGACATGTCGTTGCCGGCGGTGTAGCCAACGATCTCACCGCGGCTGTTGACGACCAGGGTCAGCTCCGGCTCGGGCACGTTCCAGGCGCTGTCGGCGCGGATGCGCACGGGCTGGCCCGCGCCCATCACGCGCCAGCCGTTGGACTTGAAGAACAGCTCGGGCCGCTGGGCGGCATAGACGCGGTCGTAGACGCTGCCGATGCTCGATTCGGCCTGGCGCGCTTCGCGGCTGCGCAGATAGGTCACGCCGCTGGCCCAGACCTCCTGGGTGTCCTCGATGGGGGCGAGCAGCGCGCCCGCGGCCGGCTCGCCGGTCTGGGCCTGCTGCAGGTGCGCGGGCATTGCGGCAGCGGGCAGGGCCAGCAGGGCGCGCAGGTCAAAGGATGCCGCCAGCAAGCGCCCGTCCAGCGCCCAGCGCGGCCCCGCGGAAGTTTGGTGTCGGGTCAGTAGCATTTTGCCGCCTTTCTTTGGGAGAGATCACGGTAGACTCATAGGTGAAACTATATCACAGCCTCACCTCCAGGAGCTTGTATGTCCGCGATCCAGCGCTATCCCTTCAACCCGATCTTAACCGCCGCCGCTGTACCTTACCCCGCCTCGCTGATCTTCAACGCCGGGGTGGCCAAATACAATGGGCGCTACGTGATGGTCTTCCGCAACGATGTGGCCGCCGCGCCGGGCGTGCCGCAGTTCCTGGGCACCAACCTGGGCCTGGCCTTCAGCGACGACGGCATCCACTGGCAGGTCCAGCCGCAGCCGTGCTTTGCCCTGCAGGACGAGGAGGTCATACGCGCCTATGACCCGCGCCTGACTGTGATTGACGGGCGCTGCTATATGTGCTTCGCGCTCGATACGCGCCACGGGCTGCGCGGCGGGATCGCGGTCACCGAGGATTTCGCCCATTTTGAGATTCTCAGCCTGTCGGTGCCCGACAACCGCAACATGGTGCTGTTCCCCGAAAAGGTGATGGGGCGCTACTGCCGCCTGGAGCGGCCCTTCCCGGTCTACAGCCGCGGCGGGCGCGATCGCTTCGATATCTGGTTTTCCGACTCGCCCGAGCTGGCCTACTGGGGCAATTCCCACCTGGTGCTGGGGGTGGAGCATGTGCCGTTTGCCAACGACAAGATTGGCCCCGGCGCGCCGCCGATCCGCACCCCCAAGGGCTGGCTGACGACGTTCCACGCGGTGGACCGCGACGAGACGCGCGGCAAAAATGGCTGGGAGGAGAGCTGGAAGAAGCGCTACCACGCCGGAATCATGCTGCTCGATCTGGAGCAGCCCTGGCAGGTGATTGGCCTGTCACGCGAGCCGCTGCTGACCCCCGAGGCGGCCTATGAGCGGGATGGCTTCCGCAATGATGTGATCTTCCCAGGCGGGATGATCCTGGAGCCGAGCGGCGAGGTTAAGATCTATTACGGCGCGGCGGACACGGTCGAGTGCCTGGCCACGGCGCACGTGGACGACCTGCTCAAGCTCTGCCTGGGCTGAGAAGAGAAGAGAATTCACCGCAAAGGGCGCGAAGAACGCGAAGGAAGAGAAGAGGATTCACCACAGAGTTCACAGGGGACACAGAGGGAAGAGGGGATTTTTACCGCCAAGGAAAAGGAGATAAACGGAGAGGAAAAATTCGTAATTCGTAATTCGTAATTCTCCTCTCCCCTGTGTCCTCGGTGGTGAAACTCTTTCTTCTGAGTGAAATTTTTAAATGCAAGGCATGGAGATCGATGGAAAACGTGGACGAAAATGCACAGCGTGCAGACGGCGGACAGCGGACAGCGGAACCCGTCCCCCCGCTCGCTCTCATCCGCGCCATCTGCCGCAAAGAAGGGCTGCGCGGCGATGAAATCCGGCCGCTGAGCGGCGGGCAGGTCAACCAGGTCTACCTGGTCGACGGGGCGTATGTGGTGCGCGTCGGCGGCCGGGAGGGGGCCGGGCTGCGCCTGGGTTTGGAGACGGACCTGCTGCGGCGGCTGGAGGGCCGGGCGCGGGTGGCGAAGGTGTATGCCATGGGCCTGTTGGAAGAGCGCGCTTACCAGATCCAGGCATACATGCCCGGCCGGCTGCTCTACCGGGCCTGGACGGAGCTGGGCCTGGCCGAGCAGGAGGGCATCGCGGCCGAGCTGGCAGAAAGCCTGCGGGCGCTGCACGGCCTGGGCGCGCCCTGGTTTGGCGATCCGCGCCAGCCGGAGCGCCGCTTTGAGCACTGGGAGGACTTCGTCGCCGACCGCTTTCAGCGCACCCTGGACGAACTGGCCGCGCTGCAGATCCGCATGGCGCCCGGCATCGTCGAGATGGCGGCGGAATATTTCGAGCGCAATCGCTCTGTCCTGTGCGGCGGGAACCCAAGCGTGGTGCACAGCGACCTGACCCTGGTCAACCTGCTGGAGCACGGCGGGCGGCTGAGCGCCTTGCTCGATTTTGAGTTTGCTATGTACGCGCCGCCGGATTATGAGCTGTGGGCGATCGAGGCCTTTTGCCTGTATCCCAACGATTGGGCCGAGGAAGGCCACGAGGTTTTCTGCGCCGCTGATTTTGCGCGCTTCGTGCCCCTGCTGCGCAGGCACTACCCGGCCCTGTTCGAGGTCGAACACCTGCGCGCGCGGGTCGACCTGTACCAGGTCTGCGCCGCGCTGGGCAGCTACCTGGCCTGGCGCAAGGCCAACCTGGACAGCATCCCGCCCGAGCGCATGGCGGCCAAAGAATTTTACATCGCGCGCATCAGCAACTTCATCTTTGGTCACGGGGCCAAAATGTTTTAGAGGCGAATGCGCCGCGCAGTGGCGCATTCGCCGCAATAACGTCAGTGTGGGGTGCGCGGTTACGTTTTTTGTGGTTGTGGCGACGCAAAGCGTCGCCACAACCACATTAAATTCTTTTATTCGTAGCGCGGCACTTCGCGGATGGTGATGCGGTCGGGCGGCAGGCGGCGGGTCAGGCGCAGGAACAGCTCGCGCAGCAGGCCCTTGAGCATGCCCCAGGGGGTCGGGGCGCTGGCGCGCAGGCCGCTGCGCCCATCGGTGGCATGGGAGGCCAGCCAAAGCGCTTTTTCGGCGGCGAATTCGGGTGGGTTGCCCAGGATGCGCGCGACTGTTTCGAGCACTTTGACCTTTGCGCCGTAGCCCTGCACGGCCTCGACCTGGGTGATCATTTCGGTGAACATGATCCCCGGCTGGAGCAGCAGGATTTCCACGCCGCTGCCTTTGAGTTCCTGGGCCAGGCTGGCGCTGAACCAGCGGATCCAGACCTTGCTCGATCCGTAAGCGTTTTGGAAAGGCGCGGGGCGGTCGGCGCCCGCGCCGAGCATGTTAATCAGCTTGCCCGCGCCCTGCTTGCGAAAGCGGCGCAGGGCCGCCATCGAACCGTGATAGGTGCCGAAGATATTGACCTGGCAGGTTTGCAGGAAATCTTTGGGGGCCACATCGGGCGTGGGGCCGTAGGCCGGGGAGACGCCGGCGTTGTTGACCCAGATGTCGATGCGGCCGAACTGCTGCTCGGCCAGGCGCGCCAGGGCTTCCACCTGGTCGGGGTCGGTCACATCACAGGCCAGCCCGGCGGCTTGCCCGCCCTGGGCGCGCAGGTCCGCGGCCAGGGCCTCCACGGCGGCCTGGCTGCGCGCGCCCAGCACCAGCGCGGCGCCCTCGCGCGCGTAAGCGCGCGCGATCGCCTCGCCCAGGCCGCGGCTCGCGCCGGTGATCACGGCAACTTTATTTTGCAAAACACCCATCTTTTTCTCCTTCACTGTTCTCCGCCTTCGGGCAAGACCGGGTTGCCCCCGCCGGCTTGAGACCGCGCGGGGCGGGGCTGCCAGAAGGGCCCAAGCATGCGCAGGGCGTAGAGAAATGCGATCCATTGGAAGAGCGCGCCCGTCCAGAACGAGAGCGTGGGACCCAGGTCATAGGCAAAGCCAGCCCACAGCGGCCCCACGACCCGCCCGAGCGATTGAAACGAATTGTTGGAGCCCATCGCGGCGCCCTGCTGGTCGGCCGGCGCGCGCTGCGAGATGAGCGAGGTGACGGATGGCTGCAGCAGCACATTGCCCAGGTTGAAGAGCAGCACAAAAACTACCAGGCCCCACACGCTGTGGATCAGGGCCATGCCCAGGAAGCCGAACATGCTGACGATCAACCCGCCCTGCAGGACGTGCTCCTCCCCCAGCCTGCGCGTCAGCGGGCCGATCAAAAAGCCCTGCTGGATCACGGCCAGGATGCCCATCGCACCCATCAGCAGGCCGATGCGGTCGGGGCCGAGGCCGAACTGCTGCTTGGCATAGAGCCCCAGCACGCCCTCCAGGTTGGCCAGGGCAAAGGAGAGCAGCAGCGCCATCATGTACAGGAACCCCAGCGGGCTTTTCAGCGCGGCGCTCAGCTGGTCCAGGCGCGAGCCGTCCGGCCTGGGGGCGTCGCGGCGCAGGGAATGGTGCAGCGACTCGGGCAGGGCCAGGTGGATGACCGGCAGGGTGACCAGGGCCAGCAGCCCGGCAAACAGAAACGGCACCGACAGGTTGATCGTGCGCTGCGCGTCGGTGTCATACATGGTCTGCATCAGGCCGAGCAGCCCGGCCGGCAGGGGCAGGGCTGCGGCGGCCAGCAGCCCGCCCAGGGTCGGCCCAAAGATCATGCCGACGCCCATTGCCGCGCCCATCATGCCGACGCCTTTGGCGCGGTCCTTGGCCTCGGTCGTGTCGGCGATGTAGGCCATGGCCGTCGGCAGGGTGGCCGAAGAGAGGATGCCGGCCAGGGCGCGCGCGCCGATCAACATGGCCAGGTTGGGCGCGAAGGCCATCACGGCGAAGGAGATCGCATAACCGGCCACGCCAATCAACAGGACCGGCTTGCGCCCGACCCGGTCCGACAGCCTGCCCCACAGCGGGGCGAAGATGAACTGCATGATCGAGTAAATCGCCATCAGCAGGCCCATCATGGCGCCGCTGGCGTTGAAATGGCTGACGTAAAACGGCAGCAGGGGGATGACGATGCCAAAACCGAGCATCACGGTGACCAGGCAGGCAAATAAAATCCCGGCCGCGCCCTTGCGTTTGTGTTGAATCACGAACCAGCCTCCATCGATAAAGTTGCTCGGTTACGCAGCCGGCAGCGGGGGCGCGTCGAGTGTTTCGGCGGCCTGGGTCAGCGCGCGCAGGGCCGCCGCGATGGCGGGGCGCTGCGCGGCGGGGACCCGCTCCAGCACGCCGTTGAGCCACTCGCTGCGGGCAGTGATGCTGGCCTCGACCAGCGCGCGCCCCTTGGGGGTCAGCGAGACCAGGCGGGCGCGCCGGTCGCGCGGGTCGGGGGCGCGTTCCACCAGGCCCTGCTGCTCCATGCGCTCGACCAGCTGCCCCGCCGCGGCCTTGGAGACCTCCAGCGTCTCGAGCAAGGCGCTGATGTCGCCCACCCCGCGGTAGTAGATGTGGGTCAGCACGTTCATCTGGACCATCGACAGGCCGGACTGGCGCGCGAAGTGCAGGAAATCGTGCATCGAGCGGCGCATGAACACCGCTGACCACTGCTGCAGGGTAGAAGAAAGCTCGTTTTCGGACATAGTAAACCAGCGTTTACTATAATCCTGTTTGATATGCGTGTCAATCATTCACTATAATAGCGCTTAAGAGCCCCTCACCCTGCCCCTCGCAGAGCCTCGGGGCATCCCTCTCCCAAAGGGTGAGGGAGTCTGGAACACCTCGCCCTTTGGGAGAGGGGCAGGGGTGAGAGATGGCGGGAAGCGCGAATCGTGTATACAGGAGGAACCAATATGCAGCTGAACGGCAAAACCGCACTGGTCACCGGCGGGGCGCACCGGGTGGGCAAGGCGATCAGCCTGGCCCTGGCGCGCGCCGGTGCGAACGTGATCATCCATTACAACAGCTCGGCCCAGGCTGCCGAGGAGACCGCCGCCGAAGCGCGCGCGCTGGGCGTGCGCGCGCTGACCCACCCGGCCGACCTGGCCGAGCTGACCCAGGTGCGCGCGATGCGCGAGCGCGCGCTGCGCGAAATCGGCGCGGTGGATGTGCTGGTCAACAGCGCCTCGATCTTCCAAACCACGCCGGTTCCCACCGAGGAATTCGAGGCCTGGAAGCGGGTCACCGCGCTGCTGCTCGACGGGGCATTCTACTGCTCCAACTTGTTCGGGCGCGAAATGATCGAGCGCGGCGAGGGCGCGATCATCAACATCGTCGATCTGTCGGCCTGGGAGCCTTGGCCGCGTTTCGCCGCGCACAGCGTGGGCAAAGCCGGCCTGCTGGCGATGACCCGCCAGCTGGCCCTGGAATTCGCGCCGGCCGTGCGCGTCAACGCCGTCGCGCCGGGGCCGGTCCTGCCCCCGCCGGATTACTCGCCCGAGAAGATTGCCGCCGCGGCCAAACGCACCCTGCTGGGGCGCTGGGGGACAGCCGAAGACGTGGCCGAGGCGGTCCTGTTCCTGGCCCAGGCCAGCTACATCACCGGCGACACGATCACCGTCGACGGCGGGCAGCGCCTGGCGGGGCGCAAGGCGCAAGCGTGATCCGGCCGCTCTTCCTGGGCCTGGACCTGGGCACGACCGCCGTCAAAGGCGTGCTGACGGAGGCGGACGGCAGCGTATGGGCGCGCGCCGTGATCGAGCGCGGGCCGCGCTATCCGCGCCCGGGCTGGGTTGAGATGGACGCTGAGCGCGACTGGTGGCGGCCCGCCGCGGCCGTGCTGCGTGAATTGTGCGCGCAGGCCGGCGAGCGGCGCGGCGATATTTTGTGCGTGGGGGTGTGCGGCCTGGTGCCCTGCCTGTGCCTGTTGGACGGCAGCGGCCAGCCCCTGCGCCCGGCGATCCTGTATTCGGATAACCGCGCACTGGAGGAGATGGCCTGGGCCAACCGCGCCGCCGGGCTGCAGCTGACCGCCGAGGCGCTCACGCCCAAGCTGCTGTGGGTGCGGCGGCATGAGCCGCAGCTCTTCGCGCGCGCGCGCCAGGTGGTCTCCGCGCACCATTTTGTCGTCCAGCGCCTGACCGGGCGGGTTTGCATCGACTATGACACCGCCAGCATCCTGGGCGGCATTTTCAAGGCCGGGCCGAAGCTCTACGACCGGGCCGTGCTGGATGCGCTGGGCCTGCCGGCCGAACTCTGGCCCGACCTGCTGCCCGCCACGGCCGCAGCCGGCGGCGTGACCGGCGCGGCGGCGCGCGAAACCGGCCTGCCCGAGGGCGTGCTGGTGCTGGCGGGCAGCGGCGATACCTTTCCTAGCATCATTGGCTGCGGGGCGGTCTGTCCGGGTGACGCGATGATCACGCTTGGCACCTCCAGCCTGATGACCCTGACCCTGCGCCCGCTGCTTGAATCGGTGATGGGGCCGCACTTCGATGACGGCAGCGGGCGCGCATCGGTGCGCTGGGCAGGCAACGTGCTGACAGCGGGCCAGCTGGCGGGCTGGTGGTCGGCGGAGTCGGGCACGGCCAGCCTGGAGGAGCTGGAAAGTCTGGCAGCCGGGCTGCCGCCGGGCGCGCAGGGCCTGACCGCCCTGCCGCACTGGCTGGGCAGGCGCACGCCCCAGCCAGACGCCGACCTGCGCGGTGCGCTGATCGGTCTGACCCCCAGCCACACCAAACATCACATCTACCGCGCGCTGCTCGAAGCAGTGGCCTACAACCTGCGCCAGGGGTTTGAGGACATTCGCCATGAGGTCGGGCGGGTGGTGGCGACCGGGGGCGGCGCGCTCAGCCCGCTCTGGCGCCAGATCCTGGCTGACGTGCTGGAAAGCCCGATCGAGTATTATCCGCAGGCCTCCGGCGCGCTGGGCATGGCCTTTCTGGCGGCCTGGGCCAGCGGCGCGGTGCATGAGTTTGAGACGGTGCGCGAATCCTGGCTGAGCGGCGGGCAGGTCACCCAGCCCAACCCGGCCGCGTTTCAGGCCTATGCGGCAGCTTACCGGCGCTATCAGACCTTTGATCGCGCCATCGCCGATGCGCAGCACAGCCTGTTGCCGGAATTTGATTGAAAAGCCTTGACAATCTCATCTATTTCGATTGTCATTCCATGATTAAAAGTAAATGAGGGTTGCGATTCTATCGATTCCCTTTTATAATGGTAGCTAATTCTTTTCAACCATCGGAGTTCAGAAGTAGTATGGATCAAAGAGACGCCCAACTCGAGCAGGGAATGGCTGCTGAAAGCCCTGAAAATTCCGCCGAGAACCATAACAACATGGCATCCTTGCTGGAGAAGGAAGGCCTGGGATTGGATTTCCCGCAGCAGGGTGAAATCCGGACCGGCGTTGTCGCTAGCATCAGTCCTAACCAGATTCTTGTCAGCGTTGGCACCAAGTCGGAGGGGATTATTTCCGGGCGCGAGCTCGAATCGATCCCGTCTGATGAACTGGCCGCGCTCAAGATCAACCAGGAAATCCCCGTTTACGTCGTCAACCCTGAAGACTCAAACGGCAACCTGGTGCTTTCTTACGTGCGCGCACGCGAGGAAGTCTCCTGGCAGAAGATCGATGTGATGCTCAACAGCAAAGAAACCTCTCACAGCAAAATCATTGGCTACAACAAGGGTGGCCTGATTGTGCCGGTGGAGGGCCTGCGCGGGTTTGTGCCCGCTTCGCAGATCAGCCTGTCGCGCCGCGCTGGCATGAGCGGGGAAACCCCCGAAGCGCGCTGGAGCCGCATGGTGGGCGAAGACATTGACGTGTGCGTCATCGAAGTGGATCGCGAACGCCGCCGCCTGATCCTATCGGAACGCGCCGCCAGCACCGAGACCCGCGAATCGCTCAAAGAGCGCGTCATCGACGAGCTCAAGGAAGGCGAAGTCCGCAACGGCCGCGTCACCAGCCTGGCCGAATTTGGCGCTTTCGTCAACATCAACGGCGCCGACGGCCTGGTGCACCTGTCCGAGATCTCCTGGGACCGCATCAACCACCCGACCGAAGTTCTCAAGGTCGGCCAGGAAGTCAAGGTCAAGGTGATCAGCATTGACCGCGACAAGAAGCGTATCGGTCTCTCGATCCGCCAGCTGCAGGACGACCCCTGGACTCAGCGCACCACCAAGTATCAGATGGGCCAGCTGGTCGAAGCGACCATCACCCGCCTGACCAAGTTCGGCGCCTTTGCCCGCCTCGAGAAGGATCTGGAAGGCCTGATCCACATCTCTGAGATTAGCGAGAAGCGCATCGAGCACCCCAAGGAAGTCCTCAAAGAGGGCGACACCGTCACCCTGCGCATCATCAAGATCGACCCGGGTAACCACCGCGTCGGGCTGAGCCTGCGCCGCGTCGACTCCCAGGCTTTCGCCGACCTCGACTGGCAGTCGCTCGAAGATGCCCTGGGCGACCTGACCGACGACACCAACTAACGAAACACAAAACACAAAAGACACCCGCGCCTGACCGCCGGGTGTCTTTTGTGTTTTCTAAGTATCATCTCAATAAAAGATACTGCTGGTGAATTGAGGCGCCGCCCATCCCCCCAGCCCCCTTCCCGGAGGGAAGGGGGAGCAAAAGAGGCTTGGAGGTGAAATGCGGCACTTTGTGCCGCATTTCACCTCCAAAACCTCCGCTCCCCGCCCCTCTGAGGGGCGGGGCCGGGGGTGGGGTGGAATTCTCCAACAGCATCATAAAAGGGGTATGTTGTGTGTTTACACACAACGCCCTTATTTTTTGGGAAGATACTTTTCTATGCTATCATATCCACTATGCAATACCTGATCATTGACGCACACCAGGACCTGGCTTACAACACGCTTACTTTCGGGCGCGATTACCGCCGCGCGGTGAGCGAGACGCGCGCCGCCGAAGAAGGCAGCGATATCTTCCCGCGCACCGGTCATACCCAGCTGGGCTGGCCCGAGTTTCAGCGCGGACAGTATGCGATGATCTTCGGCACGCTGTTCCTCTCCCCGCCCAAGCACGCCCCCGAATGGGAAACCCAGGTGGCGCGCGACCCCAGGACCGCGCGCGCGCTGTGGCGCAAGCAGGTCGACTACTACGAGCGCCTGCAGGGCGAGAACCCGCACATGTTCCGCCTGGTGCGGCGCAAATCCGAAGCGGCGGCGCATTTTGCCGAATGGGAGCGCGCCCCGGCCGATTTTGACGCGCAGGTCACCCATCCCACCGGCCTGGTGCTGTTGATGGAAGGCGCGGAAGGCATCGGCGCGCCGGCTGACCTGGAAGAGTGGTGGGAAGCGGGCGTGCGCCTGGTCGGCCCGGTTTGGGCGGGCGACCGCTTCTGCGGCGGGATGCTCAATCCGGGCGGCAGCTTTGAGCGCGAGGGCTACGAACTGCTGGATGTGATGGCCGGGCTGGGCATGGTGCTCGACCTGTCGCACATGAACGAACGCTCGGCGCTGCAGGCGCTCGAGCGCTACCCCGGCGCGATTGTTGCATCGCATGCCAACGTGCGCAAACTGCTCAAACGCCCCAACGACGAACGCCACTTCACCGACCAGACCATCCGCGCCCTGGTCGAGCGCGGCGGGGTGATCGGGATGGTGCCTTTCAACCGCTTCCTGCGCCCCGAATGGCATCCCTCCGACGACCCGCGCCTGACCACCCTCGACCACCTGCTGGCCCACATCGACGCGGTCTGCCAGATCGCGGGGGACGCGCGCCATGTCGGCATCGGCAGCGACTTTGACGGCGGCTGGGGCTGGCCCAACTGTCCGGTGGAACTGGACACCTGCGCCGACCTGCAAAAGCTGGGCCCGCGCCTGGCCGAACGCGGTTACACCCAGGACGATATCGCCGCCATCCTGGGCGGCAACTGGCGCGCCATGCTCGAAAGGTGCTTGCCGGCATGAGCGGCGCGCCCGCAGCCCCGGCCCAGCCTTCCGGGACCACCCAGCCCCTCGATTTGAGCGGGCGCGCGCCGCGCAACTGGCGCGCGCGCGCGCGCAACGGGCTGTTCGTGACCCTGCTGGGTTTTCTGATCTTTCTGTTGGGAGCGCGACCAGACCTGTTTGGCCTGGATCGCAGCCCGGTGGTGGGCTTCTTGCAGATCGCGGTCTTCCTGGTCGGGCTGGCGATCATCTGCCTGGGCGGGTTCACCAGCCTGATGACGCTCTGGCGGGGCCAGCAGCCCAGCATCGCCGCCGATATCGGCCAGCGTATGGTGGCGACGGGCTACGTGATCGCGGTGTTCTGCGGCATGGCCGATATTTTCGGGATGGGCAGTCACCCGCTGCCTGGCGTGCCGTTTTTTGGCCCGCTGCAATCGCTGGGCGTGCAGCTGGGTCAGCTGATCATCGGGATCGGCTTGATCCTGCTGATCCCCTTCGGCGCGCATCCCGCCCGCCACGACTAAAAGAAACCCTCACCCCTGCCCCTCTCCCAGAGGGAGAGGGGAAAAGCGATTAACAGCGTGTTTTTGGGGTGTGCGGCTGCCGCACACCCCAAAAACACGCAAAAATAACTCTTGCCCCCCGCCCGCGGGCGGGGGGTAGGGGGGTGGGCCGAACTGGCGGCATGGACTGGGCTGGCTAGTAGCCGGTCCAGTTGTCGATGCCCATGGCGCGCAGCATGTCTTCGTTGGAGTCGTATTTGAAGAATTCGAGGCCGTTGGCGGCGGCGTATTCGCGCTCGGCGGCTTCCAGCTGCAGCAGATGGCTGCGCGTCACCCAGGGTTTTTGGATTTTGGCGATGCGCGCGTTGATGCGCGTCTGCACGTCGCTGTTGGGGCCTGGCAGAGTGCGCAGGTATTGCATCAGGGCGCGCGCGCCGTTGGTGCCGTCGCGGCGCGCCACGCCGACCAGCCCGGTGCTGGCCTGGCGGGCCCAGCCGGCCACGAAGACATCCGGGATGTTCTTGCGCTGGGCCGGGTCGAAGATCTCGTAGCTGATCCCGTCCTGCGGGAAGCGCGGTTCGCGGTCTTTGACAAATTCGATGCCCAGGACTGGCAGGCCGAAGTCGTCGTCGACTTTGTCGCCGATGGCGAAGATGACTGTGTCGACCTCGAGGGTGCGCGTCTGACCGGTCCCGCGCGCCGAGGTTTCGCCGTTGTCGCGCAGCACCAGGGCGGTTTCCTCCAGCTCCAGCGCGGCCACGTGGCTGTTGCCGTTGCTCAAGATGCGCTTCGGCGCGCCTAGGAACTGGATGTGGAAATGGTTGCTGGTTTCTTTGGGGTGCGGCGAACGCTCGCGTACCAGCTGAATGGTGGCGAGCAGCGCGTTGGGGTCCTGCCCCAGCGAGAGCATCACCGGCTTGACGCGCTCCAGCTCCTGGTTGAGGGTGGGCATGTCGAGGTAATGCACGACTGATTCGAGCTCTTTCTTGTCAAACTTGACTTCGGCCGGGCCGCGGCGGGCCACCGCGATGATTTCGTTGACGCCAGCCTCCTCCAGCAGGTAGTGGCTGATGTCGAGCATCACGTTGCCGACCCCGATCACCGCCACGCGCCGGCCGATCTCGAATTCCATCGCGCTGTAGGGCGGGAGTGAATTGTAGTGATAAACCAAATCCTTGGCGTGATACACGCCGTGCAGATCTTCGCCGGGCAGGCCGAGCCACTTGGTGCCCTGCGCGCCGACCGTTGCCAGGATGGCATCGAAGCCCATCGCCCGCAGGTCGTTCAGCGACAGGTCGCCGCGCTCGCCGACCAGGACGTTGCCGTAATACTGCACGTTCTCCATCGCCAGCACCTGGCGGAACTGGGCGCGCAGCCCTTCTTTCATCTTGTATTTGAACGGATAAATCCCATACTCGGCCAGCCCGCCGGGTTTGATGTCGCGGTTGAACAGGCTGACGTGGATGCCCTGCCCGGCCAGTTCTTTGGCGGCGTACAGGCCCGCCGGCCCGGCACCGACGACGGCTACATGAAATTGAGAGATAACGGGCGCGCTCGCGTCCAAAGGCTCCTCCGGTAAGTCGGTCTAAATAGTCTAAATAGACCTGTTTTGCGCGCAATTATACCCCCTTATTCTATTCATCGGCACTGGCCTTGATCTGGTCAATGTTCATGCCTTTGAATGCTTCGATCTGTTTTCCGGCTTCCAGCAGCTGCGCCTTAACGCCTTCCAGCTCAGTCGCGGCCGTGCTCAGCTTTGTCTTATGGCTTTCGATGTCAGACCCATGCAGGGACATGATCTTATCGACCACATCCTCGGCCAATCCTAACTTGGTCAAATCTTCACGTTTCATTGCCTGTTCTCCTTCAATCCGCGCCTACCCTTTCGCTGTTTCAGCGCCCTGTCGAGGGCATCCGTTTCGGTGCCCTGTAGAGGGTACGTGGTTGGTTCACCTGGCCGCTGCCCCTTTTACGCATGGCAGATTGCATACTGTGAAACAAAAAAGCGCCACGCTCTCAGGTTTCCCTGAAAAAGCGTGGCGCTCTCGCGTCCCACTTGGCTGTTTACGCCCCACCTGCCGATGGCATGGCGTGACGTTGAATTCCCTTTTATTATAGCAAGGTTTGTCAAGATAGCTTTACTCTTTTGCCTTGATCTGCTTGTCATACCAAGAGACATATTGCTTGCAGAAAGAATAAAGCAGTTCCAGGAAGGCGCGGAATTCATTGCTCATGATGTCTCCAAAATGTGTACAATAAAAACATGAGAAAGCCAGCCACCAAACTCGAAGATATCGGCAATGAACGCGACCAGGCCGTATTTATGGCAGTGGTAAAAGTTTGGTTTGACGGAGATATACAGGCCGCGTTGGATTACTACAACGAAACTCGACAGATGTATGATGAACTGGAAAAACAACCTGGCGTAGTTACTTCTCCTTTTGACAATATAGCCGAAGTTCGTTTGAATGTTCCTCATCAATAATCTTCGCCCTGTGACAATAGAATAAAATCAAAACCGTTCTGGCTGCGATAATTTGCGGCGAGATTTGATTTTCCCAATGCCATCTGAATGACAATTTGTGCATTTCCTTTCTGCTGCTCACTGCTATACCAGTATTCAATGTTCTTCGCCCCTTTTGTAGTTACGCCAAAATAATCATTGAATTGTTCGCCCAGGTCCTTGTTTACCTGGTCAAGATTGGTAAAAAATAAATCCATTTCATGATCTGAAAGCTCCCTGCCAAAATTCCATACTAGCTTCCCCCCTGTCCCCTTTGGATTTGGGATCAACAGCGCCATGCCCTGCTGGTTGTAGGTTCGCCCCCAATCTTTCGCCATCTCGATGACATTATTGCGTTCACCCTTCAAATGGGCGTTAAACGAAGGCTCAGGCCCACCCCAAAAACCGATTGTTCGGTCAAGATCATCTGTAAGTTTAAATCGGTCAAGATAATCTTGCCATTCGCTTATTTTTAGGCGAAATAATTGAAATGCAGTAAGCTAAAGGGATGAACGAAGAGCTAACCATAACGACAGAACAAGTGGATGATTTTCCGGTTTTAATTGCGCAAATGGA
>Ga0172368_10003611_pt1 | contig 18637 bp, 19 predicted proteins | sample Lak11m_FD_114540 | JGI IMG/M metagenome (GOLD analysis project Ga0172368, IMG submission 114540) | Freshwater microbial communities from Kabuno Bay, South-Kivu, Congo - kab_022012_11m | ecosystem: Environmental > Aquatic > Freshwater > Lake | place: Democratic Republic of the Congo: South-Kivu...
GTAATCTAGGCGACCCTCGATACTTTTGGCGCGCTCTTCGTTCAGGATGGATTCATCACGGAAAGTATTGAATATCTCCTCTGGGTTTTCGAGGATAGATTTCACCGTGTTCCAGACGATCGGTTCAATCTGATCTGCTCGTAAATACGGACTATTGCAATTCTCTTGCGGCGTATTGTTGGCCCGGCTTTTGCAGTAGTAATAAATCACGCCGCTCTTTTCCTGGTGGCCGCGATACACCAGATTATCCTTTCCGCACCGGATAAGTCCCTGCAATAAATACGTCTGCTTGGTGCATCGCTTGGCAAACATCAGATTTTTTCGTGCCTGCAGTAATGCTTTCTTGTGCTGTTCATCGGATACGATCCTCGGTATCTCGATCGGATGCCATTCCTCTTTATCCCGTCTGATCTGGCGTACTTTCGGCTTTCCTGTCCGTGGATTGGCCACGTCGAGCTTCACTGTCCGGTTCTTACCGCAAGACCACCGGCCGGTATATGCTTCATTGGCCAAGACGTTCCTGATCGTCACCTCGCTCCACCAGCCCATCGGATATTTTTTCAGTCCTTTCATCTTCCGATTTTTTTCCGTATTTTTGAGCGCATCGTACTTGGTCGGGATTTTAAGTTCGAAGAGCTTCGCCTGAATTTGCCTGATGTTGAGTTTGTCCTCGGTGTACCAATCATAAATCATCTTTACGACTTTGGCCTCGGTTTCATCAAGCTCATGCTTCCCTAACGGATAGTTGTATTTATATCCGAACATCGGCCGGCCGCCGTTGAACTTCCCCGACTCGATTCGTCGCTTCATGCCGCGCTGGGTTCGCTCCATAATCTTCGCTCTCTCAAATTCGCTGAATGCGCTTAGGATGGTAAACAACAGTTTATCGTTTGGTGTTGATCCGAGCTCTCCGGTCTTGAAATGGATTGTGACGTTTTTCTTTTTGAGCTCCTCGAGGATGATGAGCTGGTTGTAGGTGTCTCGACCGATTCGGTCGGCATCATAGACCAGAAAATAGCCCACGTCATCATGGGTTTTTAAATACTCCCTGAAAGCAGTGAGAGCCGGACGAATAAGCGTTGCTCCGGAAAAACCGTCATCAATAAAAATCATCGACTCGTCCGGGACCGGCAGTTTTTGGTTGGCGGCATACTGCAACATGCCGCCAATGCCGTGGATTTGCGTGTCGATGGTCTGATTATTCTTTTGTTCCTCGGTCGATACCCGAGCGTAAAGGACTGATTTCATATTCTTATGCTTATTTTCTTGGTCAACCCACACCCTATACTAATTTTCGGCACAAGCTAAGCGGCAGTTGCCCACAGCGCATTTATTTGCCGTCCGCCGCCCAATTCTTGATTTTTTCGATCGTATCTTTGGGATATTGGTTTCTAGCCAGACGCAGTCTTATCTCGTACGGAATAATATTCCAGCGATCCTCCGGAGTCAGTTCGGCCAGATCGTGCTCGCTGAGATGAATGGTTTCTTTCGGTTTACCCTCCACACGATCCAGAATTTCTTTTATGGCCGATAGCTTCACGGCATCATTTTGACTCCCCATTAGGGCTACGAGCATTTCGTTGGCCAGACGAAAGTTTTGCTCACGAATACGTACGCCGGCTTTCCGGACGACCTCCGTTGTTTCGTGGTGGATAGCATCCATTTCCTGCTCGTAGAGACGATAGGTTTCGCAGAGCGTGCCTGATTCCTTGAACCAGTCTTTGATGGTTTGCTCGGTGAATTTAGCTTTTCTACTTTTCTCGAACCGGTGATTGATATCCTCGGCGATATTTTGGTAGGAATAGCCTTTATATTTCAGCTCAAGTGCCCTCTCGTGATATTTGGTTATGTGTTTCAGTTTGGCCATAAAAGTGGAGTTTAGTGGAGTCTTTTTCGATCTCTATTCGGCATCGTCTTTGGCTTCCCCAGTACCCGATCAAGGATAAATATGGCCGCCTCAAGCTTGACCATATCGCTTTTGCTTTTGAGCAGAGAGACTATAATTTCTGCTCCTTTGGCTGGGTTTCTTTTGAGCACATTTTGGGCATTCTCCATTTCTTCGGTGTACTTATTCATGGCTTCATCGATCTGATTAATTCCTCTCGACCCTCAACAAGCGCATCAAACGATTCCTCATCTTTTTGTTCGGCATATGCTCGTTTGTCTTTGAGTTCATCGAGGGCTCTCTTCTTCTGATAAAAATCTTCATAGGCCTTCAGATCGGGACCTACCGCCCAACCATAATTCGGATGTTCCTTTTTCACATGGCGACGGGATATGGCTTTGATCGCAAGCAAGTGCTGAACGATACCGGCATCCATAAGACCGACGATATCATTGCGGACACGTCTCGGATTTATGCTTTCAGGAAACTTCCGCTTTCCCATTTCAAAAGCAGGTATCACTTCTTTCGGTTCTCCATATACCCAGAGCGGATATTTGAGCGGTATGACTTTCAGTTGCTCGAGCAACACCTCGAAATCACGAATTGTTTTCTTTTCCTCCGGATTATTCAGATCGTATTCGGTTTTTATGGCTTCCGCCGGTTGGTTGTATTTCATACGATGAATTTAAAAAGCGTCTCCAGCGTGTATTTCTTGAGCCATCCTTGCTTTGCCGCTTCCTGGATTTTCTTGAATCCATCGATGAGTCGTTTATCCTCGAATGGCTCCAAATTCTTCGCCGGTCTTAAATTTCTTTTAATAAATGCCTCCCACTGTTGTTTGGTCTTAAAATCCGGCTCGATGGTATCCGCCCAGTCGCCGATAATGCGAATATATTTTTTCGGACTCTTGCCGCACCAATCCACGAACTCTTTGAGCGTCATCGGAATCTCGATATCATCCGTAGCCGGTGGGATAGTTTTTTGTATATTTAGTTTTGTGGGAATTACCTTTTGTAGCGTTCGCTTATCGAAATTCGGTTTATGAACTTCGCTTTTTGAAGAGGTTACGAGCACATCTTCGCTTTCCGAAGAAGTCTTTAAGAGAATGCCCGGACCCAACCGATAGAAGATATTTTTGCCTCGTCGCTTGTCTTTGGTGTCCAACAGTTCGCCGGCGTGATCTCTGGCCTCTATCCAACCTTTCTGAATACAGCGGTCTATAGCTTTGGATATCGATCCGGATTCACGCCCGGTTTTTTGTTTGAGCTGATAGTGCGAAATCCAATCCTCCTCTTTCCGCATTCCCCTCTCTCGATCCATAATCCAGCCGAGCGTGGCCCGGGTGACGATAAGTACGACACGAAGCTCGGTGTCGGACATTTCTTTCATCAAGCCGTTGAAGATGATGTTGGGCGTCTGAGTTGTATTTGGGATATTGGCCATATTATTTTTCGTATAAGAGGGTCTTGAGCTTGCGAATGGCTGATATGAAATCCCTCACGTTGATTTCCGTTTCCGCGTCAAAGTTATACTCGTCCATGAGGACGGATCGCATTTCCGATTCCACAAACACAAATGACCGACGGCCGGGCTCGTCGGTTTGGTTGAGTCCTATAAGCTGTATGCCTCTAGCAAGAAGAAAACAGCTTAAATAGAAGTCGGTGGTGTTATACGTTTGCTGTGATTTTTTGATTTTCATAATGATGCTTATTGTTATTTTCGGGTTTCTTAACTTCGGGTTCGGGCAATGAGATCAATAAATCCCAAAGTTGCCGGATACGATCCTTCTTGTCCGGCACTTCACGATAAATGGCTTCGACTTTGAATTGTGGCGACCTTTTTATTCTCATAAATAAAAACAGACTGTTTTCTTGCAGTCTGCTCTCGCGCCCGTGATTCACCTTCGAGTCACCCGAACTCGCAGTCTATTTTTTGATCCAAGCCCTCTGATTTTTCCAGCAGATAAACTCGTCTATGCCGAATTTGGCCTTTATTTTCTTATTCACGGCCGTTTTGGCGTCGCGGATGCTTCGCTTCGGTTCCCTTCTCGCCAAATCGGCCAGTTCCATGATATCGATCTCCATTACCGGCTTACCGAAAGGTACTGCAAACAGGGCTTTGCAAAGAAAGTATTGGTTCGTGTTGATTGTAATCGAGCACGTTTTTCCGCCCCGAGTTATGTCGCCGGTTTCCTCATTAAAAATTATTCTTGTGTCTGTCGGCTTCTGTTCCGGGACCGGTTCAACATAGAGCCTTTGCAAATAATCAAGAAGGCCTGCCCTACTTGGCTTGGTGATTATAAAATCGCCGTCATTCCATCGGTAGCTCGATATCAGCTTTTTCTTTTTAAGCTCCGCCAATACTCCTTTCTGTTCGGTACTATCAAAATGCGGAGAGGTGTAGTTAAAATAAACCCTGGCTGGTACACGGGTTAGATTATCTAGTTGGTCTATGAGACCTTTAATAAAGTTCAATTTTTCATACTTATTTTTCATATTCATTGTCCAGTTAAACAAATGGCTCGCGATCGGTATCGGAAAAATCACGACAAGACCCCGGATTGTGTATAACTCATTTTATGCTTCTCGCCATCCGATTAACGGTGCTATCCAAATCAAACGCTGATCGTTCATTCTCACAGGCGATCTTTTGCGGATCATCGTAATTGGCGCACTGTACGGCGCGTAAGCTGAATGTGAAAATGATCGTCTTTCTGTCCTTCGGAAATGCATATGCATAATTGGTATAAATACTTCCGGCCGCGCCTTCGCTCTCTTTAGTCACGCAATATATCCTGTCATCCACCATCCGCTTGATAGTCTGTCCGGCCCGAGCCGTTTCTGATCCGGCTTCGGTGCAAGTAAATGCTTCATTCAAAACCTGAACCTGCGGCGGCCAGTCGACGGCATTAATATATTCAGTAAGCAAAATCTCCGGGTACTGGAATGTTACGCCATTGCTCGTCGTGGTCTTCCAGAGATCATTGCTCGGGCATGCGGTGAATTCGCACTTGGGTCCGGTACGTCCGACATACGAACCGTCCGGACAAAGCTTGGCTTCCTGTGTGCAAGCCACCTGCCCCAAATCAGTTGGGCTGTTGAGTCGCCAAATTGAATAATTCAGATATCCGGCAAAGCTGACCCAGAGAATATAGGGTACAAGTAGCCATGCGGCCGGGCGGGAGATTTTTGCAAAAGCAATGATCGTGGCAAGAATGGCGAACCAGAGGAAAATGATTTCAATAAACGCACCGCCCGGAGAATGCAGGCCGAAAAAGATGATTGACCAGAGCGTGTTCAACACCAACTGGCCGATAAATATGCCGAGAGCGATTTTTACATCCCTGCGATCCAGACCTTTACGCCAGACAAGAAACGCCGCAATACCCATAAGAGCAAAGAGTGTCGTCCATACCGGACCGAATACCCACGCCGGAGGATTAATAGCCGGCTTCACGATCCCGGCGTACCAGCCGGCAATGGACGGCGTAGTGAACACCGAGCCGATGATACCGGCGAGTTCGGCAACGACTATCGCGATGATAAGTTTAAATGTGTTGTTGATTTTCATAGATTTATTTTTCTGCATGAGCGGTTATTTCTAAATTACAGCTTTTATGCTCACGACACCACGCCTCGCATTTCTCCGCCCACTCTTTCTCTTTGTACTTTAAATGGCATTCCGGGCACTCATATAAATGCGACCGGGGTTGATGCTTTAACATCATCTCGGCCGGGGAGATGCCACCAAGAACCTTGTGCGGAAAGTAATTCCAAGCATCGCTGACCAACTCGAGCACGTTCTCCAATTCCGTTGCATCACCACCACGATCAAACATGGCCGCAACTTTCATCATGTCGTCGTTATCTTCCTCGTTATAAATGGCATCCCGGACGTGATTCAAAGTAAAATCACTCTTGGTTTCCTTGAGCATTTCCACGAGTTCTTGTTCGATCTCTTTCCGCCTTTGTAAAATTTGTTCTAAATTTTCTATTTCCATAATTAATTTTTCATCGATTTTACTAAAGCAGAATCAAAAAGCTCTTTGAGCTTCGACTTTTGCTCAAGGAGTTGTTTTTTGTATTGCTGAACGGCGAAAAGTTTGGCAACAATTTGCTCTTGAATCTTGAGAGGTGGGAGTGAGACTGAAAAATTTCGTAAATTACTTCCTTTTATTGCTAAGAACGTACTTCCGGTCGAGAGCCGTGACCAGTTTCGCTCATTCTTTTTCATTAAGTAGAATAAAAACATTTGGTGAGCTAACTGCTTTTTTGCTCGCAAAGCCCCTAACCCGCGGCCAATACATGATTTTTCTTTTGCAATATTTATATCTCCGACCGGAGCACGAACGGATATCAAGATATCATCAGCTTCCGCAATTCGACTCGGAGATGAGCAATACTTCAAAGGGGTCGGATAAATCTCTCCGAATTCGGCCTTGCCCTGAAAGAATGGCAGTCCATTGCCTTGCTCATTATAGGTTGATGATGGCGGAGATTGTCCCATTGCAACATCTGCAAACTCTTCAAGTTTCTTGATCTGCCAATCCTTATTAGGGATAAATTCTCTACGCAAAAGCGACTGGAAAAGTTCGTCGGTTTTTTGGATGAGTTCGTCATTCAATTTCTGCGCCTCGGCAATTTCATCCAGCCGTTCAACAATCTGCTTTTGGATCTCGAGAGGAGGAAGTTGGACATTAATATTTGCTAGGGTTGTACGATTAATGCCAGGTACGCCGGTTACAATAGCGAGGCGAGGCAATCTTTTCGTTTGTAAAAGATAATATATGAATTTAAGAGAAGTATTGTTTTTTGGTTTTGCAAAAAATGTTGTATCAATTGGCCAGCATGGCTGATTTGTAAAATAAAGAGCGCCAGCTGTTCCTTTGCGACCAATCACAATAGTATCGCCCTTTGTAAGTGAGTCGTCCGTGTTATAAACCGGTCCGTTTGATCCATACGCAAAATACCTGCCAGCATCTATTCGCTGGTTCTTAGGCAAGTTCTTGCCGTAATTAATTTCCAGAACATCGCTTAATTTTTTTGTTGGCCAAGGCATATTATTTTCTATAAACTTCTCGCTCGCCTTTGATCTCGGTGATTTTGAGCAAATAATTCTTACCTAGATTGTCCTTGAATTTAATATAGTACTCTAGGGAATTTAAATTCTCCTTGATGTGCTTCAACACATCATCACCAAAATTATATAGCGTGTATTCCAACTCAATTTTGTGAGATTCTCCGCCGCGTAAGAATATCGTGCCGCCTAAATCGGTAACGATTTCACGGGAGGTATTACTGCTAATTTGTTCCCATTCACGATCTTTTGTTATAGGAAGCATTTCGTATTCAGCACCATCATCGGTAAACTTCAAAACCAAAGTTGGTTTATCAACGCTACCATTGCCAGAGCTTTGGTTTCTAACATCAAACAAGAGATTAAATTTGAAATAAGAATCCTTATTAATTTGCTCCGGTTGGCTGCTTAGTCTATCCCTAAACCACTTCTCGGCAAAATTACTCCCCAAAATAATATTGCTTACCTGTATATCGGCGATCACCTGCCTTGCCATTATTTTCGCCATTTTGTATGTGAAATATGCGTAAATAGCCGTAATGATAACCAAAATGACCGTTGCATAATCGCTGGTGGCACTCGCGATATCCTTAAAAATTTCTAATATGTTTATTTGCCAAGTCATAATAAAATACTCAAAATAAATCCGCCGATAACGGTAACAATTACACCGACAATGATTTCGTCGCGATATTTTTTCAAGAGCGATTCAGATTTTTCTTCAGCTACTCGTTTGTCGGGTTTTTGGTAATTTCTAAACTCTAGCTCCTGTTTTGCCTTATGATAGATTGACGATGGAATATATTGATTATCAATACTGTTCCGCATGATCTCTTTTAATTCTTCATTAGTTTTATTTTTAAGCTGTTTTGGTTCGTCCGCTATTCGTGCCTTTTCCGCTTCCCAAAATTTACCGTTCTCAACCTTATTACCATTTTCGTCTTTAATAAGCCCTGCTAATTTATCGTAATGAGCTAAAATTTGTTCAGGTGTAGCATTTACTCCGGCATCACTTTTTGCCCGATTATATTTATCGCTATTGTTGTTTAGCGTATATTCCCGATCTCCTGTATTGATTTTCATCTCTTGCATAGACATATTTATTTTTCGCTATCCTTTTTGTCAGCATCGTCATATCCCCAAGAATCCAAAATTGCCTTGGGGAAATCCTTTAAGTCCGCGATCCTGCCAAGTTTTAATTTCTTAACCTGCTTAAGAAGATCATAAATATCATTTTTCTCCACGCCACCCCAAAGATTATTGCCCTTACCCAATAGAGTGCCGGCCTTTTTGCGTTTTTCCAATTCCTCATCGCTTCCACCAAGAATGCTTACTAAACCTTCAAAGATTTTTTTCTTTGATTCTTTGTCCAAGATTGCTTGAACATTGCCATCTTCGACAAATTGTAAATCAGCTGATTTGTGAATCAGCTCCACTGCCTGACTTTTTAATATTTCGGTTTCTTGATCCGAGAGTTCTAGGGTGCTCCTAATGCTAACAAGTTTAATGAATTGTTTTTGATCTTTTGCCCATTGCGCTAACTTGTTTTTTATATAGTTAAATACGCCGACATTTTTTAGAAAATCACGATTTTGCGTAGTCCAATCAATATTGGCAAAATCCTCTACAAAACTTCTGAGCTTCGTGATAATAATTTTTGCAATTTTACCATCTGAATCGCCGAGCGTTTGGCAATGCTCAAAGTATGTTTTTGCAGTTTGCGGATCGACTAACTTGGCCTTTATCTCTTCCTCAAGAACCTTCGAACCAAATTTATCTAAATAGATTTTTACCCCCTTCAGACTTAAAGGAGTAGCACCAATAGATTCTTTTAAGAGTTTCTCTAATTCCGGTTTGGCTTCAGAATGAAGTTTGGATTCTTCTATCGATTCAAGAACTGGCCACAATAGCTCAAAGTATGCTGGCTTTTCTGTTTTAATTTCTGATAAGAGTTTTGGAGATTTTTGAAGTACGGCCGTCCAAAAATCTTTTGCCAGTGGATTTTGTTGTGGAGCCGGTAAAGCAAATAACTTAACCTTCCATTGTTCAAGCTTTGTCGCCCATTCATCTAATTGAGCTGCTTCTTTTAAGCTTTCGCTAATAACGCTTAGTTTTTCTTGATCGGTAGTAGCTTTATCATCAAAAATTTGCAAAGCCCTTTGAGCAAAACGCTCTCTCTTGTCTTTCGGAACAACCTCGAGGTTTGCCCCGAGCCGTTCTACCAATTGACCAGCCTTTATATACTGCGGAAAGTTTGCTTCATCCGGCCCTTTCAGGCTCGGCAGTCCAGTTGCGCCAGAAAAGGCAAGAAAATTTGTTGGATCATAAATTGTAGAATTATAAGGATCAGTGAATTGCGGCTCAAGATTTATGAGGCTAGCGTAATTTTTTAAGGCCTCGGCATCCTTTTCCAAAATTTCCAATATTGTTTTGCCGGCAATTGCCAGCTCTTCCGGCTTACTAATGCCCCGAAGCATTTTCTCATGATTGACAATTTCAGCTGGATATAAAATCAACTTTTCATATATAGGATAAAACTTCTCCTGAATAAGCAGAACTTTTGCCAGAAGATCGGGATTATCAAGTATTTCTTTGATAGATTTTTTTTGATCCTTTATATCATCATCCTCGTCAGTGCCATTTTCTTGAGATAATTCCTCTGATTGCGCCTTAACGCTTTCGAGGGCGAATTTTAGAGCAGTAATGAATCGTTTAACATGCCTCGGATTTCGTTCGAAAAACCCGTCATCGAGTAGAAAGTTTTTAATATTCTTGTCTTGAGTATCATTTAAAGTGATGCCTGATTTTTTGATTTCGTCTGTCAAAAATTCTTTAAAAACCTTTGGAGTGGCCAGAGGCAAACGCCAATACACATCGAATAATTTTTTCAAAAAACGCCTTCCTTCTTCAATATCTTTACCAGTAAATTCGTCTTTTTTGGGGTTGAGCTCTTCCGCGGCATATCTCTCTATAACAGTGTGATCGCCAGTAATAACATAGGAACATTCTGGATGACAGAAAAAGGTGCGGAGTGAATCGAGAACGGTTTTAACAGTTTTAGCGGTGCATCGGTCAAGATCATCAACAAAAATTACCAGTTTTGATTTGCTATCTAATAATTCACGAAATTTATCCTCGAATTCTTCAGCAGTGGTCACCTGAGCCGCACGGCTACTGACGACAATCGTCTTGATCAACAGTGGGATTACAAGAACAGTCAAAATTACCCCACCGACACCAGAGCCCCAAATACTTTTTAGTACGCCAGCAAGATCGTTCCACCATTGGTTAATAGGCAAACCAAAAATGGCTGGGACTATAACAAACAAAATAAAAGCTACCACAACGAGCATTTGAGCAAGAGGAATAGCGAAAGATTTCCAATCAATTACAGTTTTAGTGCGGTCATAATATAGATCATCTAAGTCGACGGTAGTTGCCCCAATTTTCTCTTTTACGATCCGCAAAAAAGAGCGCTTAAGAGAGATATCTTCATGAGAATACTGCCAAGGATTAAAACGAATTACCGTAAAACCTTTTTCTGTTAACTTGGGTTCAAGCAAGTTTAAGAGTTCTGTTTTGCCCTCGCCCCATTTTCCAGAAATTGCGAATACAATATTATCTCCGCGACCGGCCCCTTGTTTAGTACTATAATGATTGTCTATTTCCTCAGCAATCTTATCGGCATATATTTTCCTTTTCAGAGTATCGTTCGTCATAACAATTTTTTTATATCTGCAAGCGACGACTCTAATTTTTTCTCGCTGCCTTCAATCTCTTTCAAAATCTCCTTTGGATCGCGGTGGTTTACTTCTTCCTCGCCATTGTATGGGCTATAAGTGTTAGCAGATAATATGTAATCATTTTCAACGACGTCAGCTACGTTGGTAAACCAAGAATACGGCTTTTCTATCGCTTGATTTTTATTCCACAGTTCCAATAATTTTGGAATGTCGTTTTGGTATCGCGGTCCGAACTTCTTGGCGGCCGAGAGAGATGAGCCGTCGCCTTTCATATCGAAAAACCAGACTTTTTCTTTGTCGTCGAGTTTTGGCGCGGATTTCTTTTTGAAAATTAGAAAGCTGGTTTTTACTCCGGCATAGGGCTGAAATACTCCGGCTGGCATTGAAACAACCGCTTCAAGTTTTGTGTTTTCCAGCAAGTAGCGACGGATTTCTTTGTCATCTTTGTTTGTGCCAAATAACGATCCTTCCGGCAGAATGATACCGGCACGGCCATTCGGCTTAAGAGAGTTGATCACATAGCCTAAGAAAAGCACCTGCGTCTTATTGGATTTGACCGGTAAGGTCGGTTTGATCCGTTCCTTATCGACTTTGCCAGCAAAAGGCGGATTGGTAAGGATCACATTAAATCGCCGTAAATCTTCTTCGTCCTCAGCTCCGGCAACCGTATCTTTTCGGCGAACATGAGCGCCTTCAATGCCATGCAAAACAAGATTCATCAAGGCAAGACGGGTCATCTCTGGATCTACATCGTAGCCGTGAAATGTTTTGGTGGTTAAGAAATCCCATTGTTCTTTGTTCAGTTTGTCGCCGTAACCGATATTCCTGCCGTCGCGGTCTTCGATATTTTTCTTGTCGCTATTTTTATATTTCAGCCATTCGTAAACCGTAATCAAAAAACCGGCCGAACCGCAAGCCGGATCGAAAATTGTCTCGCCGATTTTCGGATTTACCATCTCAACAATCGCGCGAACGATATGGCGAGGAGTCAAAAATTGTCCAAGCTCGCCGGCCGACTCAATGCTTGCCAAAAGTGACTCATAGAGATCACCTTTGATATCCGTGTCCAGGCTGGAGAATTCAATGGTATCTATGATTTCTACGGTTCGCTTGAGCGTGACCTCGTCGGGAATGAGCAACTTCGCGCCATGAAAGATTTGACGAATGTTGGTATGGCCATTGTGAAGTTCGTCAATGAACGGGAACACTTCGTCCCGGACGAATTTATACAAGTTCTCACCGGTTTTCTCACGCCAGCGCGACCAGCGGAATTTTTCGGTCTTGCCTTCAAAAATTGACTTGTGTTCGTGGCCGGTAAGTTTTTCCTCTTTCTCCATGGCAATATCCTGCTCTTCAAGCATCTTCAGAAAAAAGAGAAAACTGATTTGCTGGATTCGAGTAACCGGATCTTTTAAACCAGCGCCCCAAAGATAATCGTTGAGTCGCGAGACCTTGCTTTTGAATTCTTCCCTTAATTGTTGAATATTACTTTGCATATTATTGGGCAAAAACGCTTTCGTTTAATTCTTTGATTGTGGTTTTGAGCGATCTCTCATCAAAGACTCGTAAGACATAATTAAGACCGCCGATATGCTGGAAAATCGGTTCGTTGAAAATAGAGACTTCGATCGGCGAGCGACGAGCAATGTACTGACTTTTAACCAAACGCAAGATTTTAGCCTGTTCCGGTTCAAATTGTTTGTCGATCAGCCAAGCCTCAAAGAGTTCGTTAACCCGGTCTTCGTACAACTGCTCTTCGGTAGGGAGATTCTGGATACCAAGAGCTGTTTTTATAAAATCGTTCAAGGTTCCCAGTGGATAGCGGTATGCTTCCCGTAGGTTTGCTTCGTTGAAATAATATTTTGGAGAATTAAGGCGGTCCGCCAAAATGTGAGATTCATCATTGGAGAGCTCTTTGCCTTCTTTTACTTTTTTCACTAACGGCTCAGCTTGAGCAAGTTCTTGCACTTGTCGTTCCCAGGCTGTTTGATAATCATCCGAGTCGATTCTTTCTCCCTCGGCCCCAATCTCAACGTAGGCACGTTTTATAATTACATCGGTATTTTCTTGAGCAGTCTCAGCGATTTGAATGAAACCGGCCGGTACTTCAATATTTTCCTCAACAAAGTCAGTGGCTTCGGTTCCCCATGGGATACCGGCTTTGACTTTGCCAATGTCAGAATATGGATTGTAGCTTTCGTCATTGAAATATTTAGTAACGCCGGCAAAGTCATAAATCCTGAATGACTTTTTGTTAATACGATAATCAAGGCGACTGCCGCGACCGCGCATTTGTTGATAAAGGATCGGCGATTTTGTGGGTCGAACCATGATTATATTTTCAACGGCCGGCGCATCAATGCCTGTGTCCATCATGCCGACCGAGACCGCAATTGTTGGCATCTCTTCGAGTTTGAAGCGACGAATAGAGCCACGCGGATCTTCAGTGTCTGAAGTAATAACTTCGGCAAACCTGCCTTTATATTCCGGCTTGGCCTGATTGAAGTAATAGGCCAGCTGAGCGGCGTGACGCTTAGTTACCGCATAAACGATTGCTTTGCGCAGTTTCTTCGGCTCGCGTTTTTCTTCTTCGGTAAAATAAGCTTGGACAACCTGCTCGTTTCTTGCCGGTACGTTTATCTTTCGTTCCAAATCCTCTGGATTGTAATCTTCACCCTCAAAGTTCACACCTTCTAGCGATACCTTCGTATCGATTTGGACAATGTCATAACCAGCCAGGAATCCATCTTTAACTCCACGCCGGATACTATACACAAAAGTCGGTTTGCCTTTTTGTTCGGTATCGTCCCAACATCCGAAAAGTTTATAGGTATTGCGATCAACATATCCGCTTGGAGTTGCAGTAAGACCGATACGGATGGCATCAAAGTGCGAAAGGACGCTATTATAAATACCAAAAATCGAACGGTGAGCTTCGTCTGAGATAATTACATCAAAATAACCGCTGGTGAATAATGAAAGTTGAGAGTAGAGAGTCGGCAGAGTTGAGATAATAATGGATGATTCATCCCGTTGTTTTCCGCCGTAGAGCAGTTTGGAGGGATAATCCTTAAGGATCTCATCAAAAACTTCCTTGGTTTGAACTCCCAGATCGATACGATCCACTAAAAAGAGCGCGCGGTTAGCCAGCCCGGCCTCAAACAACCGTTTAAGATAAAGAGCAATGGTATCGGTCTTGCCGGTGCCTGTCGCCATAACCAGAAGCATCCTCCGTTTGCCACCCTCAATGGCTTTGTCCATAACTTGCATTGCTTCTTTTTGGTATGGCCGTGGAGTTCGCCAATCACCGCCTTTGAAATATTTCTCCGGAATAGGGATAATCGACAGTGATTTTTGCTCGAGCCGAAGATTCTGAATTTTTTCAAGATCGCGTTGCGAGAAAAATGTAGATACTTTTTGTTCCGGCCGGTATTTATAATCCCAGAAATAAATCTCCTCGCCATTTGATAAGAAAATAAAACCAGCGTCAATGGACTCCGCGTAGGAAAGAGCTTGCTGTTTGGCTGAAGCTGGATCAACAGAAAAACGTTTGGCTTCAATAACCGCTATGGCACGTCCTCTGGAGTCTTTGAGAATATAATCGGCACGGCCATTCTGTGAAGTTTCTTCGGTGGAAACCTGATTCTTGTCTTCGATATCCCAATCAGCCTCACGAAGTCTGCGGTCAATAAGAATGCGCGCGTCAGTCTCACGCATGAACTTTTTTCCGGTTGTATCTTGTGTAGTCATAATGTTTAAATCAATTTGTGCTCTTTGAAGCTGAAAAAATTTGTTTTACTGACGATCACGTGGTCGCTTATATCAATACCGAGAAGCTTGCCCGCATCAACTAATTGCTTCGTTATATCTGAATCTTCTTGCGATGGTGATGGATCACCAGCTGGATGATTGTGGGCGATGATAACCTGTGCGGCCAAATGCCGAACAGCCGGTTCAAAGACTTCGCGAGGATGCACGAGGTTTGCGTTAAGAGAACCAACTGAAACAATCTCCCGTTTAATTTCCTGATTTCTGGAATCCAAAAAGAAAATCACAAAGTGTTCCTTTTTATGATCACGAATATCCTTGAGCTCATCCCAAACGTCTTTGGGTGATAAAAGCAGAACTGATTTTTTGTTTTGCAAATGGCGACGACCGAGTTCGTAACAAGCGACAACCTCGCACGCTTTCGCGCTACCAAGACCAAAAGTATTTTTTAATTCCCCAACCGAAGCCTTGGCCAAGCCGATACCGCTAAATTTCCTTAAAATTTTACTGGACAATTCCACGACATTGATCCCTTCGCTTCCGGTTCGTAAAAGAATCGCCAAAAGTTCCGAATCTGAAAGCCGCTCGGGTCCGTATTTCTCCAGCTTCTCTCTCGGCCTATCAACTTTTGGCAAATCTTTTATTTTCATAATTATTTATTCAGATCGTAGCTTTGCTTGATAAGCGAAAATACCTTATCCATATCGGCTTCGCTTTCCAGCTTCACCTCATAATCTCCGTTGCCGTGATGTCCGATATGCTTTGGGCTTTCCATGTCGCGAGCGATAGAATCGGGGTCGTTAAGCTGGCCGCTCTTTACGTTTAAAAATATCTTGAGTTGGTTGCGGTAAATCTCCACGTCCGCAAAATTGGTGGACAGCTTATAGGCAATGTAGTGCTTTTGTGGATCCTCTTTAATCTCGGTGTCGAGCGAGATAATTTTTTCGCGTAACTTTAAAAACAGTGATTTGATGTCATCACCAGCTTTCTCAAGATGCTCTTCTACTGAGTAATTCTTTTGGATTATTTCCTGCTTTTCTTTGTCGTGTTTTGTTTTGCGTACGATGCTGGCCGTAGATACTCGGACTTTTTGGAAATTCTCCGGCTCTAAGAAAAGGATGTTTTCATCGTAAATGCGATATCGCCAGAGCTCGACATTGATTGGCAGAATATTGACCGTATCCAAATCAAACTTGTTATAGCTTTCCGCCACGCAAATAACCCGGGGAGAATCCCAATCAATCTCGATGTCAACTTTTTTATTTTGGCAAACTTTTTCAAAATCAGCTTTGTGATCCAAAAGCCAATAGAGATAAGAAAGCCCTTGATTGATCACATTTTCGTTCTGGTTTTTCTTGTACTCGATTATGCATGGCGCGCCGTCCTTATCGATGCCAAGCGTATCAATCCGGCCGCCAAAACTGGTTGGATACTCGTGGGCTAAGAAAACGATATTCAACAGCTCTTCGAGATTGCCTTCGAAGAGCGTCTGTAGGTTTCTCTCCAGATCGAGCTCTTTTGCGGTTATTTTCTTGACGGCTGTGCCGTTTATTTTAAATAAAGCCATAAATTTATTTGTGAATCACCTTATAGTCTCCCTCATTGCCGCCAATCCGGACGTAATCTTCGCAACCGTCTACGTATATAGCCTTACATTTGCACTCGACCATCTTTTTGTGGGTATTCCAAAAAATCTCATCTCCGCAATGAGCGCATTTGTAGCTCGCCCCCACACCAAATTTATTGTAAACTTTCATAAATTCTTTTCTTAAGTTGTGCAAACGCCTTGCTTCGTAATTTTAAACTTTTCTCTCTTCGCCTCGCATCACCTTCTGATTTATACGCTTCGTAATAAATCAACTCAAACGGCCGTCGGTTTTTTGTTGAAACAACACTGCCTCGGTTATGTTCCTTGAACCTATTTCTCAAATCATTCGTTGAACCAGTATAGCACTGGCCGTCTTTTTTACTTTTTAGAATGTAGGTGTAAAACATAATCTATTTGGTGTGGGGGTGAATCTCTCCTTTGGTTTTTGTGGCGATTTCCTGTGACATATGGTTAAGTTTTTGCTGGTTCAAGCAACCATTCCCAGAGGGGCCTGAACTTTATGGTCATTCCATCTTTCTCCATGTCGCGCTTATCATCCCACGTAAGCACGAGGAGATTTTTTACATTCAATTCCTTGCCGGCTTCAATCAATGCTTTTATTTCTCTTTGTACTACATCCGGATTGCTTGATTCATATGTCACCTGTATCAATTCGGTTATTTCCGTGCCGGACTTCAGTGCAAAATCCACTTCACGATCGTTTCTGGTGTGGCAATAGAATATTTCCCGATTAGATTCACTGCCTCGTTTTACCAGCTCGGTAAACACGAGATTTTCCATGTACTTGCCGTTGTTCGGCGAATGTTGAACCGCTTTGGACGTTATAAATCCGTTATCGACAACATAGGCTTTCTTTGGAGACCGGAGGCGCAAACCTGCTTTCGCTGAATAGCGATGGAGAGAAAATATAAGATAGGCCTCGGTAAGGTAGCCGAGATATTTTTCAAGCGTAACGCCGCTTTTGAATCGAAGAACGTTTGCAAGCTTCCGTATGCTGTACTGACCGGTGACATTGTTTATAAGGTATGAACCCAGATTATCTATTTGCTCGGAAAAGCGCACTTTATGCCGCTTGACCACGTCCTTAAAAAGCAGGGAGTCGAATAGCACATCAAGATATCCCTTTTGATCGAGGCCTTTCATAACTACTTCCGGGTAGCCGCCGCCTAACATGTATTCATTCACAATCTGTAGGAGTTTTCCTTTTTCTGAAGGCACTGCAAGTTTTTCTTCTGTCACTTCATACTGTTTGGCGCGGAGTATTTCCGAGAAATCGAATGGAAGTATCTGTATCGGAATATGGCGGCCGGTAAGATGGGTGGCAAGTTCTTTGGATAGCAACCGGGCATTCGATCCGGTGAGTACGAGATTATAGCCTTCACGATGTAAACGGTTCACGAATAGTTCCCATTTCGGAAGATTCTGTATTTCATCAAAGAGAATATTTTTTGTTTCTCCGTAGGCTTGTCGCAATTCCGACATCAGTTCATTGAGATCAAGCTTATCTTCTCCGGGCAGTGACTCATCATCAAAGTTGAAATATGCAAAATCCTTATCCTTGAGAAGCATTAGTGAAAAGACCGACTTGCCGGCTCGACGAGGCCCCAAAACCACTTTTATCAAATCCGAATCAAGCCACTTTTTGGCTTCTTTTTCCTTGGTGCGCTCTATGTATGGCAGAGACAAAAGTCTATTCTTTTCCTCTTTTTGCTTTAAAACAGTTGATTTAAGCATATTATTTTAGCCGTAATGGGCATAAAGTATCCTTTTTGCACACTACAGATAGTATACTGGACAAAATGGGAAAATGCAAGAATTTGAATATGTAGCAAAATAGCCTTAACTTGGGGACCTTGGCATTTCGCAAATAGTACAAAAGTGTACTAATCGCGAAATGCGGTCGGGGTCATATTTGCTTAATTTCTTGAAAGTTAAGCAAACCGTCACACGCTCGCAAAATCGGTTCAAATTCGTTCCGAGTTCCGGATCGGTGCAAATCTCTTACTTCGACTCAACCGTTCGCCACGGGGGCAACAAATGGCAAATTCGGGTAAGACAAAACCGCCTTTCGGGCGGTCTTGGTTTAAATCGTGGCAACCGTTGCTTTTCGGGATGTATAGTCTCCTCCCCTCTTGCTTCGCTCGAATTTCAGCGGACCGATAATCATCTGGAACTTCAGCCCTTCTTTGGTGTATGTTGCTACGAAGACTTTTTTCATGTCCTTGATTTAACCACAAACAGACAGCTCCGTAAAGAAAAACGGCTTGCGCCGAATTTCTATTTTAATCAGATCGTCCTGGTTTAAGAAGTTCCCAACCCGTCGCAGTTCCTTTATAGTAGCCTCCTCCCTCGGGGCCCGTCTCCGACCAGCTATCGCTTGGACTTACGAGATAATTTGTACCATTCTCATCATGAACATATTCTGTCCCGAGCTGTGGGTTATATCCATACTCATCCCCATTTTCATCTTTCGTAGATGTATCGCTAGATCCTCCGCCAACCACAGCCCGATCGCTTGGTGAAAACTGCACACTGCAATTAAGTGACGCGGCGACA
>Ga0172368_10003616_pt1 | contig 18604 bp, 14 predicted proteins | sample Lak11m_FD_114540 | JGI IMG/M metagenome (GOLD analysis project Ga0172368, IMG submission 114540) | Freshwater microbial communities from Kabuno Bay, South-Kivu, Congo - kab_022012_11m | ecosystem: Environmental > Aquatic > Freshwater > Lake | place: Democratic Republic of the Congo: South-Kivu...
AGTGTGCGTGCCCGTGAGGAATGGACGATGAAAGGGATGCCATCTTAACCTGGATGGCTCCGGTTGTCACCACCCGTTCACCTTCTATTATGCCACTTAAAATGCTCACAATGCGACCATCATTTTCACCGGGTCTCACTTCGCGTTTCTCAAACAGTTCACCATCTTTCTGAATGTACACGTAGAGAGTGCCTCCTTCATCAGTAAGGGCTGTCAGAGGGATGGTCAGGACATGCGGACTGGTTGCCATCCTGAGGTAGACCTCCGCAAATGAGCCCGGCACAATCTCCCCCCGGTTGTCGAATTCGAAGAACACGGGTGTATAAAAAGTGTAGTTGTCTGCTGTCTTGCCATAGGAGATCAGCTTTCCGCCAAGTTCTTTGATATCGTAGACCTGGTCATTGTATAGGGTTTTGAAGCTGGCAGAAACCACTTCTGGCAGATCTGAGGCGTACCTGGGAGACACATCGGCTTTGAGTACAAGCTTCTGATTCTGGGATACCATTGCCAATGGCTGGCCAATGGTCACATAATCTCCCTCATGAACGTATATTGTTTTCAGGTAGCCTGTGATAGGAGAGAAGATCTGTTTTCCGCCTGAAGTGAAATTCTTTGTCATAGCTTCATACCTTGTCGTCGCCTCTGCCAGGGCAGTTTCCGCAGCCAGGTACTCTTTCCTTGAAATGATGTTCTCTTTGCTGAGTTCTTCAGCCCTGTAAAAATCAGCTTTTGCTTTTTCCAGGTTGGTTAAAGCAAGGTTGATCTGGGTTTGAAGGTTGTCTTCCGACAGATCGCCCGGCAGGATGGTAAAGAGCCATTGAGCCTTGGAAACCCTTATTCCGGCTACCAGCCCGGTATTCCCCGACCGCACCATGCCGGAGGCTGTGGCAGGGACCATCATCTCATCACCTCGTGCCGGAAGTACCTGACCACTGGTTTTAATGAGCTGGTTGAAGGGTTGAAGAGCCACCAGTGCTGTCGCAAAATCGGTTTTCCAGGCTTGCTCCTTGGTGAAAGTGATCAGGTTTCCATGCGTCTCTTCCGTAGGAGGAACACCCTGGTCAGAAGCGTAAACGGGTACGGTGTCAAGATCAAACACCACGGATTTCCCATAAAAAACCGCTTCCACCGAGATCACAGAGTTCCCTTCTTCACCTGGTGTGTAAACCGCATGGTAGATGCCGGGCACGTGTCTTGCCTGAAAGGGGATTGTCTCCGTGTTCCCGTCACGGGAAACATGTAAAATAACTGTGGCTCCCTCCAACGGCTGGTAGTCGTCATTGAGGATGGTGAAATGCGCCAGGAAACCTGCCTCCTCATTGCTGACAAGCGGCCCGTACTCCATGAAGAGTTCAAGGCTGTCAGCAAAAAGGGTTATCCGGGAAGAGGCTGCCTCATGGGCAGCTGCTTCATTCTCATGATCGTGGGTGTCGGTTTTTTTCGGCTGGCATCCTGCTATCAACACTGCCAGTGATAATATAATTCCGTACTTCATGTTCAATAATATTCGTGTTCTTTGTGTCTTCGGGGTAAAAATCTTCACCACAAAGCCACGAAGGCACAAAGTTCACAATGATTACTTCGAAAAATTGAATTAAGGTTACGAAAGAGGAGGCGCCCGGGAGCCTGAATGAAGGATTGCAGGATCGGGGAAGTCTTGCAGTTTGGGATTGGAAAGTAATTTTAATGGAATGGATCCGGGGAACAGCTTTACGTCGATGACGACCGGCAATCCCATTTGGGAGGAGATTGTTTTCTTTACCTGGAAGGTACTGGGTGTAATTTGCCTGTTTCCGGCAGGCATAAGGTATAACTGTTTCAGCGAGCAGTTGAAATCCAGCGGGTGTGCCGGACCGTGGGAATGAGACGCTTCCTCCGGAGGGCTGGCCTCTTCGTCGTGATGGTAACAGGTTACCCCTCCGTGATGGTGGTGGGGAATGGCTGCATGGGCAACCAGGATTGCGGTTCCAAAACTAAGGATCAGGATGGCCAGCCAGCGGTTCATGGGGCAAAGATAAAAAAAAGTAAGATGTTAGATGTCAGAAGTCAGAGATGGAAGTCGGAAGTACGAATTTTGAAGTTAATTTTGAACAATATTCAACCCCCTTTAAGATGAAAACTTACCGACTAATTGTTTTCGATGGTGTTTGTAATTTGTGCAATGGGTTGGTTCAGTTCATCATCAAACGTGACAAAAAAAAGCAATTCAAGTTTACGCAACTTCAATCCGCGTTCGCGCAGGAGATAGTATCAGGACTTGGTTTATCCGGAACAGAGCTGTCGACCGTTGTGTACGTTAACAACGGGCGTTATTACTGGAAATCAACGGCTGTCCTGAACATCCTGAATGATCTGGGTGGCTGCTGGAGTCTCTGGTATGGTTTGATGATCATTCCTTCTGTAATCAGGGATGGCATTTACGATCTTGTAGCTAAGAGACGCTACAGATGGTTTGGCCGGCAGGAGAGTTGCATGGTTCCAACGCCAGAGATCATGGACAGATTCCTGCCCTAATCTCTGGCTCTCCTTGTTATTCCTCGTTATTGGTAATATACCCGAATCGTTTCAGCAAGCGTTCATTCTCCCGCCAGTTCTTCTCCACTTTGATGGTCAGTCCCAGGAAAATATGTTTATCCAGGAAAGTTTCAATCTCTTTACGGGCTTCCATTCCAAGTTTCTTGATTGATTTTCCCTGCTTCCCGAGCAGGATCGCTTTTTGTGATTCGCGTGAGACATAAATGGTTGCTTCGATCCGGTCGAGGTTATCCTCCTCTTTAAAGGTATCAACGATCACTTCACAGGAGTATGGGACTTCTTCGCCGAAAAGCATAAAGATCTTTTCACGGATCATCTCTGAAACAAAAAAACGCACTGAACGGTCAGAAAGTTCATCTTTCGGATAATACCCGGGCGCTTCAGGGAGTTTTTCAATGATCAGGTCCAACAGGTTCCCCAGGTTAAACAGGTGGAGAGCTGAAACTGGGATGATGTCGGCAGTAGGGAACTGGATCTTCCATTTCTCGATGGATTGTTTTACGATGGTTTCGGACGACAGATCCACTTTATTGATTACCACGATCAACGGCGTGGAACTATCCCTGAGCTGTTCGAGGATCTGTTCATTTTCAAACGGCGTGTCAATTTCGGTGACCAGAAGGATCTCGTCGGCATCGGAGAGTGAGGCCATCACTGCCGACATCATGGAACGGTGCAGCAGATAATGGGGTTTGATGATGCCTGGCGTATCGGAGTATATGATCTGGAAGTCTTCCCCGCTGAGGATACCCATGATGCGGTGACGGGTGGTTTGGGCTTTTGGTGTGATGATGGAAAGGCGTTCGCCGACCAGGGCATTCATCAGGGTTGATTTCCCTACATTGGGATACCCGATAATCGATACAAATCCTGCTTTGTGAGCCATATTTTTCGTGAAATTTGCAGGGATTCGGAATCTTTACTATATTTGCTTCCCTTTTACGGGCAAAAGTACAAAAAAATCAGTGCGGGGTGGAGCAGAGGTAGCTCGTTGGGCTCATAACCCAAAGGTCATAGGTTCGAATCCTGTCCCCGCTACAACAAATCCCTGTCCCTTTTCCGGGACGGGGATTTTTCTTTACAGACGGGAGGCGCAAGCTTGCGTGCAGCCGGCAGGATGGAAAGAAAAAGACCATGTGAGCGGAGCGAACAAGGGATTTGTTGTAAAGCCCCCCCAAACGGATCATGCTAGTAATCCTGTCCCCGCTACCAAGTCAAATGCAGAATGTAAAGAGCGAAGTCCGATAAACTTCACACTTTACGTTTCAGACATAAGACTTAAGTCCCCTCCGAGATGGGGATTTATGATAAAACGAAACAATTGATGATGATCGATAAAAGTAGCGCAATAGAAAACTTTCGGCCCCGAATAGGCTGTGTACTGTTCCGGAGTTCGGCGCACCAGTAGAATTATTGAATAAGATACTGAATATGGTTTCATCAATGCGCATTCCAATCTGATCATAGAACTGGTTATGCCAATGACCCTGATCACTGTACTTCTTAAATGCTGATCACTCAAACAGGCCCTCCGACTTTTCGGAGTGGACTCAATTATCTAGCCTGTTATGCAAGAAAATTTGCAAACAACTTGAGATTCTCTATATTTCCCAGGTTTAATTCTTTTCTGGCAAGACAAAATTCCTGAGATAGAATTGTTTCCCAAAAACGATTCCAATCCCTGCAAGTATTCCAAAGAACAGCATGATCAAAGGGATCTTTAATGGTTTATCAGTATTTACCTCAGTGGCACCTGTTGCCGGTTCCAGCACGGTAATAGCCGGTTCCTGTTTAACGGCTCTTAGTTTTAACTGTTCAACCTGTTTTACCGCGTCGATTTTTACCTGGTCAACCTGCCTTGCAGCGTCCAGTTCTGCTATCTCCAGTTGATTTTTCACTGAAACTTTTGCCTGTTCCAACTGCTGATACAGCCTGCTGTATACATTGTATTTCATGGCAATGTCAGCTTTTAACCGGTTAACTTCAAGACTGTCGACGAGTTCCGGGTTGACTGAGTTACTGGCGTAGTACGCTGATAAAACCTGCCGGGCCTGGATGTAATTTGATTCGGCTCGTAAGTAAGCATCATTCAGAAATTGAAGGTTTGCTGAACATTTTTTCGACAGGTGTTTCAGATTTTTTGAGGTCGTTTCGGTCAGGAGTGCAATATTTTTTACCGAATCTTCCTTCAGGATCTTCTCGGCTTTTTCAATCCTTGTCCATTTTGCATTGTCGAGGTACTGTCCAAGTATTCGTACCACACTATCTGCCAGCTGACGGGTGACATCCTGGTCTTGCATCTGCACGCTGATAACCAGGGTATTGGCATCCCCTTTTGTGGCCCTGACCCGGTTCATTAACGATGCCAGCGTCCCCTGAGGTGGTATCTGGCTGTTAAGAGCCTCCTGAACTGAAATTTTACCCTTCGTCTGAAGTCCTGTCAGCTTCGATTCCAGCACTACTTTATAAAAAGGGGGATAACTGAGAACCCTCAGAAGGGAATCGGCCGATGGAGACGCTGCAAACAAGGTCACCTGACTCTGATACTCTTTTACGACCCGGCCGGACTTATAAACAGAATATCCGATCCCGGCTGCAAGGAATACAAAAGTGGTTATCAGGATGATCTTTCGCCCGGCCCACAACTGGCGTAACAGGTCAGCTAAATCAATTTCGTCATCAATGGGATGTGGAGATCCTGAAGAACTCTCGGCTTTCATTGTTTGCGTAATTTCTGAAACAGGATATAGGTTATTGTTTGGATATACAATGTTATGTATATTTTATTTAAATGTCAATACTATTCTATTAATTTTACGAAGAAGGAGAGTTAAATAGTTAGCTATATTGTTAAATATATTATTTAATCCATGATTAATCAGTGCTTTACATTAGTGTAAACAATTTCATATCAGTGATAGTGTCAGTGTTGTGTAAAAAACAGGATCCATCAGGTTTTTATTTTTTCTCACATATGAATGATTCATGAAGAAGGGAGGCAGGGAGTTTATTGAAAAGCACAGCGGAACGAGGTGGATTGAACGTAAAGAAGGGATTGGAAGTACATTTTACTTCAGGTTACCGTTCAGGTCAATGGTATAGCCATAAGAGGGAGAGTTGTCTTTTTTTTGTTCCGTGTCGGCCGTTGGTTTATCCTCTTTTATACTATACGAAATGGTATAGTTTATTAAAGTTTTAGGGAGTTTGAAATGGATGGTGGTTTTCGTGGTCAGTTTTACACGGACACCCCTGTTTTTCACCTTATCGAACCTGAGCAGCCCAACCACACGCATAGCCTCTTCATCACATCCGTAACCAATCCCCTTAACCACCCGTTGATTTCTAACCGTCCCATTGTCATGGATATCGTACTCAACAATGACCGAACCTTCGATTTTCGCTTGAAAAGCAGCTTCAGGGTACCTCAGGTTTTCCGCGATAAATTCCCTGAAAGCCCTTGTACCGCCTGAATATTTTGGCAGGTTTAGAAAATGTTTTTTTTTTGGGTGATCTGACATGGTGTCGGTAGATGTAAAAAAAATGTTTTATGCCAGATCTTTAAGCTGGCTGAAGGGTAAAGAAAAACCGGCTACCTTTTCCCGGTTCGCTTTCAACCCCAATGCTGCCTCCCTGTTTAGTCACAAAATCCTTGCAGAGCATTAGTCCGAGACCCGATCCCTTTTCGTGGTTCGTACCGATGGTAGAAAATGATGTTTCGATGTTGAAGAGTTTCTCCAGGTCTTCAGTGGCGATCCCGACCCCGTTATCGGAGATCGATATACAAACCTCCCCTTTTATCACATTGGCTTCAATGATGATTCCTCCATTCTTAGGAGTGAATTTTATCGCGTTCGAAACAAGATTCCGGAGTATCACCGAGGTCATATTCCTGTCGGCGAAGCAGTTCACTTCTTCAGGAACCTTCACCTCTATCCCGATGTGTTTTGACTGGGCGTTTAAAGACATTAATTTTATGGTATCGGTTACCAGAGCAGCTACTTGAAGTTTCTCCGGCGTAAATACCAGTTTTCCGGTTTGTGATTTGGCCCAATGGAGCAGGTTCTCGAGCAACTGCAGTCCTTCGTTCGAAGATTTGTTCAGCCGGTCCAGGATCTTCAGGATCTCAGCTTTTTCAAAATCGTCGAAGTCCTCCTTTAACAACTCTGTGAATGAGATCATAATGCTCATCGGGCTTTTTATGTCATGAGCAATGATGTGGAACAGGGTGTCTTTGGTTGCATTGAGATGGGCCAGTTCCCGGTTTAGCCGGTTTTTCTGAACGATCTTCTGGTAGAGTACAACCGAAAGGACTATCAATAACAAAACACTGACAGAATACCCTATGAGCTGAAAGTTTTTCCGGTTGATCCGTTGAAGGATCAGTTCATTTTCCTGTTCCAGCCTGAAGTTTTCATCCCGCTGATGTTGTAACTGCAGGAAATTGATTTTTTTATCTTTTGTATCATTGAAAATACTGTCACTGTATTGTTTAAAAAGCACCTGGTATCGGTATGCCGCTTCAAAATCTTTTTGTCGTTCGTAACTTCCGGCCAAAATCCTGGTAATTTCCTGAAGATCCCACAAAGCACCAATTTCCTTTGCCAGGGTTTGGCTCTTCAGTCCATAATGGATGCTTTGCCCGATATTTCCCTGTTTTTGGTAAACTGATGCAAGACCCAGAAGCGCATAACTGATTTCCCACTTGTCGTCATAAGTAGGATCGTTAATTACCTTCCGGAATTCAGCTTCAGCATTTTGGTAATCATCCATATTATGATAGATCCACCCCCTGAAAACGATTGTTCTGTTCTTTTCAAACGAATTCCCTCTCAGAGACAGCATTCTGACGGCACTATCCGCATAAAGCAGTGCACTGTCATATTTTTTCAGGTTGTCGAGTGCAAGGCCTATATTGTGAAGGTTCCTCGTCCATAGGAGGGTGTCTCCGGTTTCCCTGCAGAAAACAATCGACTGGTCGTGGTTACTGATTGCCTCTCTTTCCTGTTTATTCATGTTGAAAATGATACCAACACTGTTCAGTCCACGGGCGATCCCTTTTTTATCACCGATTTCACGACTAAGTTTTAAGCCGGTGAGAAAGTTCTCAAGAGCGAAATCATATTTTCCAATGACATATTGCGCAGTTCCTTTTTGGTAGCTAAAATAAGCCTCTTTGCTTTGGTCTTCAGCCGACCTTGCCAGTTCAAGGGCAAGATCGCAGTATATCACGGCTGAGTCTGGTTTATCATGGTGGTATGCATTGGCAATCTCGCTGAGAAGTTCAAATTTCCTTACAGCACTGGCAGTATCTTTCACCCGGTTCCACCGCTGAATGAGTGAATCTGCCTGTATATGGGGAGTAGATTGCACCCTGCATGGTATAAGGAAGTACACAAGAAGACAGAATACCAATAATCCGGATCTCATAATTTTTCCATATCCAACGAGCGAAAATAAGGATTTTTACTTACTACTTTATATATTTACAGAACGAAAAGTTTGTAATGCCGAGGGAATGAAATGGTCTCATCTCAGGTTGGCCAGTACCGGTTTAAACTATTTTTCCTGTTGTTCGTCGGTTTCGATATGTTCAGCCTTTTCGTGCATAACTATTGCTAAGATCATCCCGTTTTTTGTCTTCATCACGATCTTAACCAATGTTCACTCCCAGGAGATGCTTGGGATAGTCAACAGTAATTATGCAGGGACCAACAGCATCCTGGTCAATCCCGCCAATGCCGCTGCCTCCAGATACCAGTTGAGCATCAACCTCCTGGCCGGCGACCTGTTTTTTAACTCGAACTACCTCTATATCCATAAAAAGGACTATGGATTTTTCAAGTTCTTCTCTGTCAACATGGATGATCCTGCCTACATGTATATATACGACTATCCTGAATATAATTACACAGATACCGTCCATTACATCGATTATCTTAAGAATACCGTAAAAAGAGCCTTCTATGGCAACCTGAGATTTGCAGGGCCTTCTGTAACATACAGACAGGGGAATCACGCATTTACATTGGTAACAGGATTCAGGAACAATTTCTCCATCGAGAAGATGCCCAATGATGCAGCAAATTTCATATTCAGGGGACAGGATTTTGCCCCTCAGCATAACATCACCTATGAAGATGGTTTTTTTACCATGGCTGTTCTCTCCTGGGTAGAACTTGGACTGAGCTATGCCAACACGTTTTATCTTGATGGGGAGCACGAGTTCAGTGCCGGTATCACGCTGAAAGGTTTATTAGGTACAGGAGGTGCTTACGGGATCGTACATAATGCAACCTATATGGTTCCCAATACCGATTCCATCTATTTTTACAGGATGAATGCCGTTATCGGGCTTTCCATGCCCATGGATTATACCAATAATGAGTTTGTTTTAGATCCGCTGATCAAAGGATATGGTTTCAGCGCTGATGTGGGTATAACCTACAACCTTAAAGGATCCACTCTTTTACCTTCCTCATCATTTGGGAAAAACAATTCTGATCCCGAAGATGACTATCTTCTGAAGGCCGGGATTTCTGCCCTGGACATGGGTTGGATCAACTTTAACAAAGAAGTTCAGGTTCATGAATTTCAGGATGTGGATAACCGGCTCTGGTCAGGTTTGCGTAGTTTTCATGCCAACAGTATCCAGCACTTCCTGCGGTCAGCCAGCCAGAATCTCCTTGGCGATTCACTGGCATCACTGACGAACCAAACCAGGTTTAGCATGTTTCTGCCATCGGCAGCCAGTGTTCAGGTGGACTATAACTTCGGATCAAACATATTTCTTAATGCAACATTGTTTCAGGGAATCCGATTGGGGAAACGATCTGTCAGAAGACCTTCATTGCTCGCTGTTACGCCCAGGTACGAGACACCGATGTTCGGGATCAGTCTTCCCGTAACCTTGTATGACTTTCGCGAACCCACTATCGGCCTGGCTTTCAGGATTTACAGCCTGGTCGTTGGCACCGAGAGACTGGGAACGTTTCTTACCCTTACAGATATTGAAGGAATGGATGTTTATTTTTCCGTGGGAATTAACCTGAATCCCAAAAAGTCAGACTGGAAGTACAAATCTTCCCGGTCAACTCCTTGTGAGAGCTACGAGAACTATAAGAGGTACCGCGTTAGGTGACGATATCCGAATGATTCAATTTTCGAAGTACGAATGATTCGATTTTCGGACCCCGAATGAAGATGGTGAATGATGGGTTTTTTCGTAATTTCGTACTTTATAATATAATTCGTCATCCGTCATTCGAATCATTCGTAATTCCCTTCTATGTCAATTGTCGCGATTGTTGGTCGTCCCAATGTAGGTAAATCCACACTTTTCAACCGCCTTGTCGGAAAGCGTGACGCTATTGTTGACCTAACTAGCGGGGTTACCCGGGACAGGCATTATGGTAAATCGGATTGGAATGGCGTCGAGTTCTCAGTGATCGATACCGGTGGATACGTGGATCAATCCGGGGATGTTTTTGAAGAAGAGATCAAGAAACAAGTCAGGTTGGCCGTTGAAGAGGCTGATTGTATCCTTTTTCTTGTGGATGCCAGGGAAGGAGTAACCTCGATGGATGAAGATGTAGCTGTAGTTTTACGCAGGTCCAGGAAACCTGTCTTTCTGGTGGTCAATAAGGTGGACAGCCACAAGCAGGTGCATGACGTGGCTGAGTTTTACAAACTGGGGTTGGGGGAGTTGTACAGCATCTCGGCCGTCAGCGGAAGCGGTACAGGAGAGATCCTGGATGCCGTGGTTGCGTCATTCCCTGTAGGGGCGGGGCATGCCCCTGTAGGGGCGGGGCATGCCCCGCCCCTACAGGGCGGTGAATCCGATGAAACAGAGCCCGAAATCCCCCGCATCGCGATCGTGGGGCGTCCCAACGCCGGGAAATCATCGCTGGTGAATATGTTGCTTGGAAACGAACGGACCATAGTAACCCCGATCCCTGGTACCACTCGCGACTCAATCCATTCACTGTATAACGCGTTTGGACTTGAGTTTTTACTTATTGATACTGCCGGCATCAGGAAGAAAGCGAAAGTGAAAGAGGATATCGAATTTTACTCGGTGATGCGGGCCATCGGATCCATCGAGCAAAGTGATGTTTGTATCCTGATGGTTGATGCCTCGCGGGGATTTGAATCACAGGATATCAATATTTTTTCCCTGATCCAGAAAAATCATAAAGGTGTGGTCATCCTTGTCAACAAGTGGGACCTGATTGACAAAGAATCGAACACCCACAAAGAGTTTGAGGCATTGATCCGCGACAGGATCGCCCCTTTTAAGGATGTCCCTATCCTCTTCACTTCAGTCATCCAGAAGCAACGCATCCTGAAAGCAGTAGAAACAGCCATTGCTGTATATAAAAGGAAATCCAGGCGGATCCCCACCCGTGAACTGAATGATATCATGCTTCCTGTCATTGAACAACATCCGCCGCCCAGGGTGAAGGACAAACTGGTGAAAATTAAATTTATTACGCAGCTTCCAAAGGAATACCCGCTTTTTGTCTTTTTTTGTAACCATCCTCAATACGTTAGGGAGAGTTATCAACGTTTTCTGGAAAACAAGCTTCGTGAAAAGTTCGACTTTAACGGAGTTCCTATTGAGATCTTCTTCAGGCAAAAATAGTGCATGGAAGAGAGTAAGCGGATTGATAAATGGCTCTGGGAAGTGCGGGTATTCAAAACCCGTAATCAGGCTACAATAGCTTGCAGAGCGGGTAAACTCAGGATTGACGACCAGGTTGTTAAGCCATCGCGTGAATTGCAATCTGGTATTCTGGTGACATATCACCAGGCGCCGATTATCCGTACCTTCCATGTCCTGGATTTCCCGGCAGGCAGGGTTGGTGCGAAACTCGTTCCTGCTTACATGCTGGAACTTACACCTGCAGAGGAGTTTCTGAAGCTGAAGATGATCAAGGAGACCAACTTTGAGTACAGGGAGAGGGGAATCGGGCGTCCGACAAAAAGGCAGCGCCGTGATCTGGAACAGTTGAAAAAAAAATGGAAAGAGTAAGCTGGATATGCGTAAGGAGACCTCAACAGAATCACTTACCGAACTTGTTTTCCGGCACCGAAACCGGGAATACGGCTCCTACCAGCTTCAAAGAAAGTACCTGAAAACGCTTTTCGTCTCGGCCATGATCGGAACATCCCTGTTTCTCCTGACCGTTGTCATTCCCTTCCTGATTTATCTGATCCGGGATGTGAGGATGGATCTTGAAATGGAATACATATACGAAGTGGAGTACATTCCGTTTGCCCCGCCTGAAGACGTAGAACTTGTCGAAATGGCAAAAGCCCATGCCCTGCCCCCTGAGGAAATCATGAAAAAGCCTGTCGTAGTTGATTCAATCCCGGCAGATGAAGAGTTGAAGCCTCTCGTGAAGGAATCGGAAAAGCATGAGGATACGCAGGAAGAATCCGATACAGCATCGTACGGAACAGGGGGGAGAGAGATTGGACGGCAGGCAAATACCGATACAGCTTTTGCAACAACCATTGATGTTTATCCGCGATATCCGGGAGGGGAAGAGGCACGCCTGTACTACCTCCGTCGCCATATCTCATACCCAAAACAAGCGGTAGAGAAGGAAATTCAGGGGGTTGTCATGGTCGTATTTGTTGTTGAAGCCGATGGGTCGGTGACCAACGCCAAACTCCTGCAGGGAATAGGAGGCGGATGTGATGAAGAAGCGGTAAGGGTTACCATGGAAATGCCAAAATGGTCGCCCGGGAAACGCAGTGGAAGGCCGGTACGGGTGATGGTGAAAATGCCTATCGTGTTCGGAATACCCAAAAAACAGTAGGGACGACCGAACCGGTCGCCCCTACATGTGTTGGATCATTAAAAAATGGTTTATTTTTTACCAGGATCGGTTGTTGATGATTTTTCTGCAGGTTTACTGTGTGCACAGCAGGAACTGGAAGTCTTGGCTTTGGAACAATCAGTTTTCTTGGCACAATCAGCTTTGGATTTATCAGATTGTTCAGTTTTTGCTGGTTCCGCAGTCTTTACGGGTTTTTGAGGTTCCTGTGCGAATGTTATGCCGGCAAAAAATACTAAGGCGAAAATTAAAACAGCTGCTTTTTTCATATTTTTCGGTTTTATAAATTTAACTTAGATTCATTTTAGACAACGCAAATATATAAATAAAAGTACATACGAAGATCAGAAAAGGAATAAAAATTTCAACCTTTTCTTTCCTTCCCGTAAACGGCGTCATTGATAACAGCCAGAAAAGCAGCTTTCTCAAAGGGTTTTGCAATGTAGTGTGTGCAACCTTCAGCCAATAGTTTTTCCCTGTCGCCGATCATCGTGTATCCGGTCACAGCGATGACAGGTATTTTCTCATACCCCGGAAGTGATTTGATCTTTTTGGTCGCTTCAATTCCATCAATCCCCGATCCAAGGTTAATGTCCATCAGAACAGCATCATATACTTTCTCCTTTGCCATTTCCAACGCTGTTTTTCCTTCAAAAGCATGATCCATCCTGAATGATGGTCTGAGAAAAAGTTCAATCAGGTTCCGGTTGATAAGGTTATCCTCCACAAGCAATACCAGGGGGATATCCCTCTTTTTTTCAGGTTGCGGAAATTGCAGTGAACGTTCGATAATCTCAGCCTCGACAGTTGTATGATGTTCTATTTTAGAGGCCGGCAGCCATATGGTGAAAATTGTTCCCTTCCCGGGTGTACTTTCTACCGTTATCCTCCCTTTCATCAGGTCACATATCTTCTGGCTGATTGTCAACCCAAGTCCACTCCCCTGGAATTTGCGATCGTATCCTTCACTCGCCTGTCGGAACTCCTGAAAGATCAGATCTAGAAACTGTTGTTCGATCCCAACTCCGGTATCCTTAACGGATATCGTTTGCCACAGGATGTTATCCTCTGTTACCTGTTTTGTACTGATTGTTATTGTACCCTGATGTGTGAACTTTACAGCGTTATCAAGGATCTGCTGAAAAAGTTGTTTAAAAAGCTGCATATCAACATAAGCAATGACTTCGCCGGACAGCTCTTTTATCAGCCTGATATTTTTTTCCTGGATGGGAACCTCAAATGACCGGCAGATTGTTTCAATTGCCGAAATAAGGTCAATGTTTTTGAAAACCATTGTCACCTTTCCCGCCTGAAGCTGGGAGAGTGTGATGATAGAGTTCAGTGTGTTCATCAGCCTTCTCCCGGAAATATATATATTCTCGATCATTGGAAAGTATTCCGTGTCCCGCAGGTCATCCTTCAAAAGTTCCGAAAAGCCCAGGATCCCGTTCAGCGGGGTCCGGAGTTCATGGCTGATGTTTGAGAGGATTGAAGTCTTGAGATGATCCGATTCCTCTGCCTTTTCTTTTGCAAGGATCAACTTCTGTTCATAGTTCTTTCTATCTGTAATATCCCTGAAAATACCGAATGTACCCCTGAAACTTCCCTGCATATCATACTGGGGACTTGCTGTAACCATCAGCCAACGGGTTGTACTGTCAGGACGGCGAATTTCAAGTTCGTAAATGCTCTTCTCACCTTTTTTTCTGGCAACAGACTGGCGGTCAACAATTTTCTGCGCTTGCGGATCAAGAAACTGATTCAGTTGCCGGCCAATCAGTTTGTCATGTTCCATACCGAAGATCTGGCAAGCAGCAGGATTAACGTACGTAAATCTCTCTTCCCGGTCAACAACGCCAATTCCCTCGCCGATATTTTCCACAAGATCCCGGTTACGCTCTTCACTTTCATACAAAGCTTTCTCCTTCTCTTTTACATCCGTGACATCCCTTCCTACCATAAATAGGAAATTCTCCCCAAAAAGAGGTTCAATTTTTCCGCTGACCAGTATCTGGACCTTTGTTTCATCCTTTCTCGTCCAGGTAGTCTCAATATCCTGAAATTCCTGAAAATTCCAGCTTTTAGGGTCCTTTTTATTGAATATATCGTACAACTCCAGATCTTTGATAAACATTTTACCGGTGATATCCAGGATCTCCTCCCGCGTGTTCCCAAGCATTTCGCAGGCTGCCTTGTTTGCATCAAGAATGCCCAGGTCTGAAAGCCGGATGAGGAGGATTGCATCATGAGCAGTCTCAAATACAGCATGATATTTGATTTCACTGCGCCGGATGGTTTCACGGGTTTTATCCATGCGTTTGGTAATCCTGACCAGGAGTTCATCAAAATCGATTGGTTTCGTGATGTAATCATCAGCACCCAGGGTCATGCCATAAAGAATATCCTCACGTTCTGCTTTTGCACTTAAAAAGATGAAAGGGATCAGCGAAGTGGCAACATTCCGCTTCAATTTCTCAAAAGCTTCATAGCCATTCATTTTGGGCATGAATATATCGCAAAGGATCAGGTCAGGCAGCTCATTTACAGCTACTTCAACACCCTTTAACCCGTTTTCAGCCAACAGGACGTTCATCCCTTCTTCCTGGAGAAATTCCTGCAAACTCTCTAAAAGAATTGGGTCATCCTCAATAATCAGGATTTTGCTCATAATCAGTTGTCATTGCTACCTTCTGAGGTATTTTTATTTCGAAAGTTGTTCCATGGTCCACCGTGCTAACCACACGGATAGATCCTTTTAATAAGTCAATACATCGTTTAACGATGGACATCCCCAATCCTGTTCCGGGAATCTCATCAGTGTTGCTGCCCCTGTGAAAAGGTTGAAACAGATGATCCAGGTCATTTTCCGGGATGCCAATCCCGTGGTCGGTTATTTTAATTTTTATATGCGAGTTTTCGCCTGCGACAGAAATCCGGACTGGTTTGTGCCCGGGATCAAATTTTCCGGCATTGGAAATCAGATGAGATAGAATTTGCCTGAGAAGTTCTTTATCGCTCGCGATCTCATCCTCACCGGCAGCTATCCTCAGTTCAAGATGGATGGGGAGCTCTTCACTTTTTCTAAGCTCCCCGATTACTTCATGAACGAATTCATTAAGATGTATCGTCTCATAATTCACCGAGAGTATTCCGCTCTGATCTTTTGCAATAAGTGTCACCTCTTCAAGGAGAACGATCATTTTATTTATTGTTTGCTGAATACGCCTGATCACTTCAGCGTTTTTCTCAGATGACCACTTCTCCCGGTACCTGCTAAGCAGCTGAATGTTGCTTGAAATGGCAGATAAGGGAGTGCGAAATTCATGAGACACCAGAGAGATAAACCTGGATTTCATCCGGTTGAGTTCCTTCTGCTTGGAGAGCATTCTTTTGATCTCCAGTTCAGCTTCCTTCCTGATGGTGATATTACGTACAGAGATCAGGTAGTCCCCTGTTCCGGCAGATGAAACCAATGCTTCATATGCACGTTCTGACCCATCAGGCAAATGAAGGGAATATTCGAAGGTTTGTCCTTTTGATGATCCGGCTATGCCGAGGACGGCCTGGTAATAGGAATCGGTTACATGGGCAGGCCACAAATGTTCAATGCGCTTGTCCAGAAACTCTTCCGGAGGCACAGAAAGTTCGGCTGGATCAGGGGCATGATAATCGGTGATGATTCCTGCCATGTTTACCCTGAGCAATACATCGGGAATTGCCATGAGAAGCGCCCGCGATTTGGCTTCTGAGACAGCCAGGGATTCAAGCGCATCACTCTTTTCCTTCATGATCTTATCGAGTTCTGTCCGTTGCGAAAAGAACCGTTGCAGTAACCGCCCGATCTCTCCTATTTCATCGCTCCGATCAGACAGAACTGCAACGTGAAGAGGATCGTTAAGTGACAGGGATCGTGCAATCCGGTTTAACGGCTTGATGATCCAGTAGTGTGTGACAATGACAAACAAGCCGATCAGCACCAGGAACCTGACAATTGAGAGGTATGTCCATATGTATATAGGTAGCCAGGTTATGACATCACTGTGAAACAGAAACAGGTTTGGCACAATGGTAATCACAAAGGCTACCACGAAGATGATCAGAAATTTATACTGGATCTTCATGGGTCATTGTCAGAAAAAGATATGTCAAAGTTATTGATTTCGAGCGCGTTTTCCTACTGAAATTCAGCTTTTTTAGTAAGTGTCACAAGAATTCGTATTTTTATATCCGATTTCAAGGTAAACGTGATGAAAGAATATAAAACATGGACAAAATTGGGGACAGTCCTGGTGACCGGGGTCTCCCTTATCCTCTGTTCCTGGATCCTGGGGCATTATTGGAAGCGCACCCATGTTCAGAACGAAACGGTGAAAGTAACGGGACTGGCAACCAAAGATTTCATCTCAGACCTGATCGTATGGCGAGGAAACTTCTCAAGGAAAGCAACAACCCTGAAGGAAGCTTACGATGGACTCAAAACGGATGCAGACATCATCAAAGGGTACCTGCTGAAAAAAGGTGTATCCGATTCGGAGATGGTCTTTTCGGCTGTAAACATTATGAAAGATTTCAGGTATATTACCAATGCCAACGGTCAAAGTTCATCCGTCTTCGATGGTTTCTCGCTCAGCCAGTCTGTACAGATTGAATCACACGATGTTGACAACATAGAAAGGATCTCCAGGGAAATCACCGATCTGATCAACATGGGGGTGGAATTTTATTCCCAGTTCCCCGAATACTATTCAACCAGATTGGCAGATATCAAGCTGGAGATGCTTGCTCAGGCATCCATGGATGCAAAGACACGGGCTCTACAGATTGCGGAAAATGCCGGAGCTCGCCTGGGAGAATTAAGGAACGCCAGTATGGGAATATTTCAGATCACCGGTCAGAATTCATCGGAGGATTATTCATGGGGAGGAACCTTTAACACAACTTCAAAAAGCAAAACAGCTTCCGTTACCGTTAAACTGGAGTACTACCTGAAGTAGTAAGTTGGCAGTCTTCAGTTTACTCCCTGTTTTTCGAGTCAATGATAATCGTTACCGGTCCGTCATTCACCAGTGCAACATCCATCATAGCGCCAAAATCGCCCGTTTGCACGGATCTGCCAAGCTGGTTCTGCAGGTTTTCAATAAACAGGTTGTATAGCGGGATGGCAATCTCTGGCGTTGCCGCCCGGATGTACGAGGGGCGGTTCCCTTTTTTCGTGCTGGCATGCAGCGTGAACTGACTCACAACGATTATTTCTCCCCCGGTTTCATTCACAGGAAGGTTCATCACGCCGTCATCATCGGGAAATACACGCAAACGGATGATCTTGCCCGAAAGCCATTCGACATCATCCTCCGTATCGGTTTGCTCTATCCCTAGCAGGACCAGCAAGCCTGTTCCGATTGAGGCAACGGTATCTCCTTTGATGGAAACGGAACATTGGGAAACTCGTTGAAGGACAGTTCGCATAATTGACCACTCCCCAACCCTCCCCTGAAAGGGAGGGAGAAAGTCCCCTTCAGGGGATCTAGGGATTCTGCAAATTTAGTAGTTTTGTACAAACGAACCATCATGACAAAGTTAAGTGTCAACATTAACAAGATTGCAACTCTCAGAAACGCCCGTGGAGGAAACCAGCCTGATTTGCTGAAAGCTGCGATCGATTGCGAGCGGTTTGGAGCTGAAGGGATTACTGTCCATCCCAGGCCCGACGAACGACATATCCGATACCAGGATGTTCTTGATCTAAGACCGATTGTCACAACAGAATTCAACATTGAAGGCTATCCCTCCGAATCATTCATCAACCTTGTAATGCAGGTGAGGCCGGCACAGGTAACGCTGGTGCCCGATCCTCCGGATGCCCTGACATCAAACGCTGGATGGAATACCGTTGAAAATCAGTCCTTTCTGAGAGAGGTAATAGGAGAGTTCAGGCGTAACGGCATCAGAACTTCCATCTTTATCGAAACCAATCTGACGATGATCGAACATGCATATACCACCGGAACCGACAGGGTGGAGCTCTATACGGAAGGCTACGCAAAACAGTACCATACGGGTCGTGATGATGCCATCCGCCCTTTTGTATCGGCTTCGAACCTGGTCCAGGAGCTGGGACTGGGACTAAATGCAGGACATGATCTGAATCTCGAAAACCTGAAATTTTTCCACCGGCAGATCCCTGGCCTGCTTGAGGTCTCCATTGGCCATGCGCTCATCTGCGATGC
>Ga0172368_10003618_pt1 | contig 18601 bp, 15 predicted proteins | sample Lak11m_FD_114540 | JGI IMG/M metagenome (GOLD analysis project Ga0172368, IMG submission 114540) | Freshwater microbial communities from Kabuno Bay, South-Kivu, Congo - kab_022012_11m | ecosystem: Environmental > Aquatic > Freshwater > Lake | place: Democratic Republic of the Congo: South-Kivu...
ATAGCTGACAGAATTTTTGCAAACTTAGAATTAGACCTGACATGCAAAAAAATTATGAAGGTTTATCGGGATGCCTTGAATTTTGGAAAAATTGCAACTTAAAATATTAACGAACTATTGATTCTCCAAAACACGGGATAAATACTATTTAGGTCATACTAATGACTTAGTAGGTCGCCTGAGAAGACATAATTCCAATCACAAGGGATTTTCAGTTTTGGCTCACGACTGGACAATTGTTTATACAGAAGAATTTTCTTCGAAAGCCAGCGCTTATGCCAGAGAACGACAGGTTAAAAATTGGAAGAACAGGAAACTTATTGTGCATTTGATCAGCTCAGCTGCTTCAGAGCATCCCGACTGACAAGTCGGGAGGGTCACTGGTTCGAATCCAGTAACTCCCACTCTGAAAATCAAAGGGTTACAATTAACAAAGATTGTAACCTTTTTTCATGTTCATAGGATTTGCATAATATGCGTATCCATAGCCAAATGCTAATACTGACTGGCATTTCAAAGTAAAAAAATATCAAATTCTAATGTCATGATAGGTGACAAAAAGAAAGAATACTGCATACTGATTCTTTATGAAATGTGAAATCTGGACATGTCGAGTTGATTAATTATTATTGTATTTCGTAGTTTTTATATTATCAATGGCAATGGCCAGGGATATGAAAACTTTAATACGGCAGCAGATTCAAATAACTGCCATTAATTAGTTTAGTGTTATAATGGAAGAATTGGTGTTTTTAATAGCTCTTGTGCGAACAAAAAAAGAGAGTATCCAGATAAATCAGCCACTGATCTGAATGCTCCCATAAAGTTAACGTCCCTTCTCTTACAGGGTCAACTGTGCATATTTGTTGTGAATGACTTCCTTATAAGCAGTTTTCATAGCGTCTGAAAGAAGAGATTTATCAATCCATTCGATCGCCTTTGGCTTATTATTTATCATTCTATTAAATACTCCATCTATTTGTTTGTCTGTTAATTCGAGCCCTTTTGCTAATTTTTCAAAATGAGCCTTCTTTAATTTTTTCCTCTTTCCATCCAGTGTTAGAGCAAGTTCTTCGGTGTCTTCCTGTAAAACAATAGCCACATTCAATAAGTCGTTGGCAGGAGCCAAAATCCAACCAGACGAACCTTCAATCATTGAGAAATTTTTAAGGTGCATATCGTTATTCCCGGTCAAAAAACTAAACGCGGATAACTCGAAAAAGAAAAGTTTATCTAACAAGGTATTATCTGAATATGCGTGTATGGCCTTCCCCACCTTCTCCATCGAACTTTTATACTTATCAAATGCCTCTGTAATCTGAAACATATCAAGCATGTGAATTTTCCTGCCACCTTCAGTTCGATCAACTCTTTTTGTAATGTACGATAATTCTCCGGATGCCAGTCGGATCAAGCTTGACCGCACAATCCTGATTCCAAATGCTTCAGCCATCCGCATTGTTACATGTTCATTTTCCGGCATTTCCGGAAATTTATCAGAAGGCGGTTTAAAAATATATTGTCCTCCAAGTGCACCTACCACGATTAATCGAGTGTCTGAGTTTTCTTGCGTATCCTTTACCACTGACATTGATAATTTGGCCTGAACACCAGGAACAGCTACGCTTCGTTCCACAACTTCTTTAGCCAGTATCGCCATTTGATCTATCGAATAGGGTATTTTTGGGGGTTTGGAGGTTCCAAAGAATTCCATGCAACACTTCTCATGAAAATCACCCACGCCATCAACCAATTTGTAACAATATAAACACTTGTTATCCATTTTCTTCATAAATTGGTACTACACTTACAGCTCCAATGCAGTTCTGACAACACGCCAACAATAGACCCATGCGGTCATTTTTTTTATTTTCCAGTTTTTCGATGCGATCTCCAGCAACCAACCTTCAGGAATCAAACCATCAAAAAAAGGAAACAGTCGCTTATCCGTATATGGTTTATCCGTAACTGGCATCGTAAATGTGATGAACTCTTTTGGATGCTCTTTCACAAAGTTCAGGTCATACCGAAATACAAATTCCCCATCATTTGTTTCTGTGAGAATCCCTGCAAAATGTTCTTTATAATATACCTTGCCTTTTCTCATTTAGCTAATTCTTTACTATTTATTGGAACTAACTCATGTCCGAACATGCGCAACACCAGGTTCACCTTATCCATATTTAGATTTGTTTTGCCTTGTTCAATTTTACGTATTACGGTTAGCGCCACTCCGGCTCTATCTGCAAACTCTTTCTGAGTCAAATTCACTTCTTTTCTGCGTTCTTTTACGAATTCTGCTAGTCGTTTCATTATATGTTTTTAAATATAATTCAATGCAAATGTAGTAAATTATATGTTATTAGATATAATTTAAGCAAAAAGATTAAAATTATATGCCTTAGCATATAAAACATAGTTAACTTTAAACACTGGGTTTAACATAAATCTTTTTACAGAAACTTCTAAGAAATAGGTACGAACAAAAAATAGCCTCAAACGGTCGCGGACCGATTGAGGTAGTTAAACCGGGTGGTTTAAAACTGAATCTTGACTCAGTTGAAGCCATTCCATCATCAAAAGGATTCTTCAGGACATTAATGATCTTCGCAATGGCATCCGACTGAGAAGTGAGTAACTGTTTTCCATCCTGATCCTGGATCGTGATGCGGGTGGTGAGTTCTTCCCGCTTCAAGACTTACACCCCATATCCCCTTGCAATCATCACAGCCAAAAGAGGTATGATTACCACAATTAAGAGTTCGATACGGATTAACATCAAAAGTCTCTTTACTGAATTTTCGTCAACACCGGGTGCTGTTCCTTTATTTACCTCTTTTCGCCATTTCAAAAACTTAATGGTCGGGAAAACAGACAGTATCGCCAATATTACAAACAGGGTAAGTTTGGTATGAAACAATGGATTGCTCAGATAATAAGCTGCTCCCCTTCCATAAACGAACCAGCGCAGCAATCCGGTAGTCAAAACAAGAACGGCTGCCATTCCATAAATAATATCTATAGTGGCAAGCGATTTAATTTGTTTTGGATTCATTTCCGGTTTCAGGATAAGGTGTTCAGAAATTAATGAACCCATCAAAACCATGATGGCGATGATATGAAGGTATGGAATTAATATTGACATAAATTAGAATTTAAACCGATAAACAAACATAGATAATTATTGTTTGCAAAGTATATTAAATTGAATGTGAAGAAATAATGAAATGATGAAATTTTAACAAAAGTACTCAAATCTATGAGCTTTTATGATTTTTATTAATTTAGCGGGATAATGAGCATGGAGCATGGAGCATGGAGCAGGGAGCAGGGAGCAGGGAGCAGGGAGCAGGGAGCATGGAGCAGGGAGCGTGGAGCATGGAGCATGGAGCATGGAGGATGGTGCAGGGAGCAGGGAGCGTGGAGCATGGAGCATGGAGCATGGAGCATGGAGCATGGAGCAGGGAGCAGGGAGCAGGGAGCATGGAGCAGGGAGCAGGGAGCATGGAGCATGGAGCAGGGAGCAGGGAGCAGGGAGCGTGGAGCATGGAGCAGGGAGCAGGGAGCGTGGAGCATGGAGCAGAGAGCTTGGAGCATGGAGTTAGTGTGGGCAATGGGTATTGGGAGAGGATTTGCTGACTGCCGACTGCGGACTGCGGATTTCTTATTGCGTGGAGTACAGAACTTGGAGCTGAAAGCTGGAAGCAGAGGGCGAGAAATTAACTTATAGCCAAAAGCCAATAGCCAAAAGCCAAAAGCCAAAAGCTAATAGCCAAAAGCCAATAGCCAAAAGCCAATAGCCGCCAGCTATCAAACCCTGTGACAAAACAAAGATACTCAAGACTAATAACTAAATACTACAGACTAAAAATGAAGTTTTTGGGAAACATAATATGGCTTACATTTGGCGGATTGATTATTTCTGTGGAGTACTTTATCAGCAGCATCCTTTTGATGATTACCATTATTGGGATTCCATTCAGTTTTCAAACCCTAAAACTCGCATCTCTTGCCCTCTGGCCCTTTGGCAGGACGACAGTAGTAAACGCGAAGCACACAGGCTGTATTTTTGCTGTAATGAATATCCTGTGGCTTTTATTGGGCGGAATCTGGATCGCTATCACACATACAATCTTTGGAATTCTTCTGTTCATCACAATAATAGGAATACCCTTCGGAAAGCAACATATTAAACTTGCTGTAGTTGCATTGTCGCCATTTGGACGCGAAATAGTTACATTTTAAACCACAAATATTTTCCTTTCCTGAGTCTTGATATTTTCTGGAAATCTCTGCCTCTTATTGCTATCAATGACTTCACCAACCTGAATAATTGTATCTTTACACCGAAAAAATGACCACAGAATGAAGAGGACAAATGTTTTACTTGCCGCTTTACTTATTTTCCTGATAAGCGGTTTAAAAGGACAGGATTATAATTTTTTGAGCTTATGTGTTGGCGGAGCACTGCCACAAGGAAATTTTTCCGAAAATAATTTCAGTGATTCCACTAACGGTTTTGCCAATAACGGTTTTATGTTTTCATTTGATGCGGCCTGGTTCCCTGATGATTATATAGGAATCGGGGCAACAGTAACCTTTGCAAGTAACAATCCAGATAAGCAAAAATATATGGATGACCTGAAGAGTTCAATTATTATTAATTACCCTGAACCCGATAATTTTCCTTCGGATAGCATCAATCTCGATTACGGAGTTTGGAAATATTTGAATTTTTTTATCGGACCCAATTTTACATATCCTTTAGGGAAATTTAATTTCGACCTTCGCGTAATGGCAGGATTGAGCCTGGTTTGGAAACCAAGTCAAACCATACAGATCAATTTCCCGGAGACCAATTCATTTTCACACAAAGCTGAGGACAAACCTGTCCCCGCATTGGGGTATTCCATTGGCGGAGGCATCAGGTATGCATTTAAAAGCGGGTATGTGATCCGGGTTATAGCCGAATATGCAAATACCAAACCTACTTTTGATATTATAGACAATATTACCTGGAATCCGGAAGAAGAAACTTTTAATGCTATCGAAAAGGAAATTGCCATTCCCATAAAAAATATCCACCTCGGTATAGGCATTGCATATAATTTTGAGCTTTAAATCCATGAAACAATTACTTATTATTTTTCAACTATTCCTTTCACAAATTGTTTTTGGACAAGTTGAATTTCCACCTGAACTGGAAAATCCAAAAATATTCGAACTGAATAAAGTGCAGCCCCATGCATGGTTTGTTCCCTTTCCTGACCGGACAAGCGCTGAAAAACTTGCAGACGAAAAATCTGAATTGTATTTGTCACTTAATGGCTACTGGAAATTCAACTGGGTTCAAAATCCTGCTGACCGTCCGATGGTTTTTTTTACCCCGGATTTCGATGACAAAAATTGGGATTCAATACCTGTTCCGGCAAACTGGGAATTGAATGGATATGGATATCCCATTTATGTAAACCAGGATTATGAATGGACTTACCAACCCGATCCTCCGCATGTACCTCATGATTTTAATCCCGTAGGTTCTTACCGAAGAAAATTTACCATTCCTCAGGATTGGTCAGAGAAACAGGTTTTTATTCATTTCGGCGCTGTGAAATCGGCATTTTTTATCTGGATCAACGGCCAAAAAATCGGCTATAGCGAAGACAGCAAAACACCCGCCGAATGGAATATTACCCAATATTTAAAAAAAGGAGAAAATGTTGTCGCTCTGCAGGTTTACCGATGGTCGGATGGATCCTACCTTGAATGTCAGGACTTCTGGCGCATCAGCGGGATTGAAAGGGATGTGTTTTTATTTGCGACTCCCGAAATCCATATCAGCGATTTTTTTGCTTACACAGGATTAAGTAAAGATTATCAGGAGGGTATGTTTGACATGAGGATATTTGTGGAAAATCTGTCCTCAACAGAAAAGACACCTTTTCGCAGCGTTGAAACAATCCTGACTAATGATACAGGTAACGTAGTATGGCAGGCTTCCAAAACTGTAGAATTTAATTTTGCAGCTACCACAGGTGTTCAACTCAATGGCATAATACCCGCTGTGAAATGCTGGTCGGCAGAAATGCCAACGCTTTACAGCCTGATCCTTTTATTGAAAGACAAGCAAGGCACTGTAACTGAAGCCATCAGGCAAAAAGTCGGATTCAGGTCATCAGAAATAAAAGGTGGTCAGTTACTGGTGAACGGGAAAGCGGTTTTACTAAAAGGTGTCAACAGGCATGAACATGATCCGGTGACAGGCCATGTTATATCCAGGGAATCCATGCTCCGGGATATTACGCTGATGAAGCAAAACAATATCAATACCGTGCGAACCTGCCACTATCCGAACGACCCGTTCTGGTATGACCTCTGCGACCAATACGGGCTATATGTTATTGATGAAGCCAACATAGAATCTCATGGAATGGGATATGGTGCCGAAAGTCTCGCAAAAGATTCTCTTTGGAAAGATATCCATGTGGATCGTGTTAAAAGAATGGTGGAAAGGGATAAAAATCATCCCTCCGTAATCATCTGGTCGATGGGCAATGAGGCGGGCGACGGTATAAATTTCACCGCCTGTTACGAATGGATTCATCAGCGCGATCCGAACAGGCCGGTACATTACGAACGTGCACTTTTAGGTTCAAACACCGACATCTATTGCCCCATGTATGCCACAATCGGGTATCTTGAAAAATATGCAGATCAAAAACAAACGCGCCCGTTGATCTTATGCGAATATTCGCACTCCATGGGCAACAGCACCGGAAATTTGCAGGATTACTGGGATGTGATCGAAAAGTATGATCAGTTGCAGGGTGGAAGTATCTGGGATTGGGTGGATGAAGGTATTTTAAAGAGGGATGAAAAAGGGACAGAATATTTTGCTTATGGTGGCGACTTCGGTCCACCCGATGTACCTTCTGATGGTAATTTTTGCTGCAACGGCCTTGTTTCCGCCGACCGTACTCCCCACCCTGCTTTGTCGGAAGTAAAAAAGGTTTATCAAAACATCAAAGTTTATCCTATGGATTTGTCGAAAGGTACCGTAAGGATTGAAAACAGGTATTTCTTTCAGACCCTCGATTTTGTTGATTTGAAATGGGAGTTGATCGCTGAAGGAAAGATCACAGATTCCGGAACATCCGGTTTGCCTGGCATTTTTCCGCAAACAAACATGACGCTAACCCTTCCTGTTTCTGCATCACACCTGGAACCGGGTCAGGAATATTTTCTGAACCTTAGTTTCATCACGAATAAGGATAAGTATCTGATCCCAAAAGGATTTATCATTGCTGTTGAACAATTAGCACTACCAGGTGAGCGATCCACAACTCCAATTATTTCAGATAATCTCTCATCTCTGAAAGTAGCTGAAAACGAAACGGTTTTATCTATTTCGGGTAATAATTTTAAAATCACATTCGATAAAGACTTCGGCAGGATTACTTCCTACCAGTTTTATGGTGACGAATTATTAAATAACGGGCCACAAATCAATTTCTGGAGGGCTCCAACCGATAATGACTTTGGGAATGGCATGGAAACAAGATGTGCTTTATGGAAAGAAGAAAGCAAACAAAAACAACCTGAAAAAGTTTCGGTTCTGAAGTCCGGAAATGAAGAAGTTCAGATTGAAGTTGTGTATGCTCTGGAAAAGGTTAAAGCAAAAAACCGGACACTTTACAGCATTTTAGGCAACGGCGACATCGGGGTTGAAAATTATTTTATTCCCGAACCTGTAAAGGAACGAAAAAGAGAGTATTTTAAGAAGTATCCCGAACGAACAACCATCAGTTTCACAGAGAGTGAACCTATCTTGTTAAATCTTCCACCACTCGGAAAAGAACCCTTGCCGGAGTTCACCCTGCAGGTTGGAATTAAAGCCGATAAATTCACAAGAAAAAATGCAATCTGGGAAAACAGGGAATGGGAACCCGGTACATTGCACCTCGAATTCAGAAGCGGCAAGCTTTGCTTTTTTCTTTACGGAACCGATTATGTGTGTTTCGATTATGCTTGTGAGCCTGGAAAAACCTATGACCTTTCGTTAGTTTACAGCGTCCCGGAAAAAAGTCTGAAGCTCTATTCATCAGGACTCTTAATAGAAGAAAGATCGCTGACTAATGCAGTTCCACTTGAAATCAATGGTGAAAGCTTTGTTGCAGGCTGGGAAGGCGAAGACAGGTTTTTTATCGGGGAATTTGATGGGTTCCGGTTATGGGATAGGGTGTTGTACAAGGAAGAAATTGCTGCATCAGAAAACATCAGGGAAGGATTGCTGGTTTCATTAAATTTTTCAACTGCTATAAATGATATGATAACAGATGTTACAGGTGGATTTAATGCGACCATCATCGAAAAAGAACACGAAATGCCTGAGATGCTCCGGTATGGAACGAAAATGGAAATCCCCGGGCAATTTTCAAAGGTGACCTGGTATGGCCGCGGGCCGCAGGAAAATTATTGCGACCGAAAAACAGCAGCTTTTGTCGGATTATATGAAAACCGCGTGGAGCAGCAATACTTCCCGTATATCCGGCCGCAGGAAAACGGATACAGGACCGACACCCGCTGGATCGCGTTGCAAAATGAAAAAGGAAAAGGGCTGTTGTTTATTGGCGAACCTCTGGTATGTTTTTCGGCACTCAATTATACAATAGATGATCTGGATCAGGACATTAAAGAGAATTACAAGCACACCAATGATCTTGTAAAACGTGATTTTGTATCACTGAACCTTGATTACGGGCAAACTGGTGTTGGCGGTGATGACAGTTGGGGTGCCAGGCCGCATAAACAATATACTTTGAATTACGGAGAGTATAGTAATAAATTTATTATCCGGCCATTACGGGGGATTGAGAATTTATCCGAAACCAGTTTGAAGCGGATGAAAATGAATTAAAAATTAAGCACAGAATTTAAATTCTTCCACGATATCACCTCCAGTCCTGAATATTTAAAGGATTCGTCTCCTCCGTAGAGTACTATTTTTCTGGACATTTGTTCTTTTGCAAGCTGATCCATAAACTTAATGTCCTTTTCTCTTTCTGTCCGGAATGTTCTTGCAGATTTGATTTCTATAAATGTTAAAGCCTTTCCTTCATAAATGATATCTATTTCATTCTTATTGCTATCGCGGTAAAACCATAGATTCGCGGGTTGTGCATTGTTAAAGCTTCTTTTTACCATGTCTATAATTACCAAATTTTCGAAGAGGTTGCCCCTGAGATAATGAGACTGTAATTGCTCTGAACTTTGAATATTCAACAGAAACGACGCTAAACCGGTATCGGTAAAATACAATTTTGGAGATTTAATCATGCGTTTGCTAAAATTATGATAATACGGATGCAAAAGATAAATGATAAAACTGGCTTCCAAAAGTGAAATCCATCCTTTTGCAGTATTAACACTTACTCCGGAATCTTTCGCAAGCGAACTGTAATCCAGCAACTGTCCAATTCTCCCTGCACACAACCGGACAAAATTTGTAAACTGACTCAGGTCCTTTACATTTTGAATTTGTCTTACATCCCGTTGAATGTAGGTCTCAAAATAGAATGCAAAGAAATCAATTGGGTCAATCTGTTGGTCGTACATCCTGGGATAAAATCCATGAAAGATCCAATCTTCGAAAGTACGTTTTTTTAAATCATCCATTGATGTTAATTCCTGCAATCCAAAGGGTAATAATTTCAGGACCGCGGTTCGTCCGGCAAGTGATTGTGAAACTTTTTCAGACAATAACAAGCTTTGTGAACCGGTTATGATAAATTGTCCATTTATTTTATTTCTGTCAGTTATTACCTGTAAGTAGGATAGCAACTGTGGTATGTGTTGCACTTCATCAAGGATCATTTTCCGGTTCTCCGGCAGGAAAAAACTTCCCGGATCATTCAAAGCACGATTCTTCAAATCAGGATTTTCAAAGGAGATGTAATGATAATGAGGAAAGACCGAACCAACCAGCGTAGTTTTACCAGATTGTCGCGGTCCAGTAACCGAAATTACAGGGTATTTGTCTGCTAGTCGAAGAAGATTTCCAGTAAGTTCCCTGTTAATCATAAAATGAAATTATGCATTATTGCAATTGAATTGCAAAATTACATAATTATCTATTCGAATGTTAAAATAACAATTGGATGAATTATTCCTTGTGAATGCAACCTTTTTTTCATTGCTATTGTTTATGTTTGCAGTTAATTAAACGTTCCTGTTATGATCATGAGAAAGTTACAAATTCTGATTCTTTCAATGTGCCTTTTTCCGGCAGCATATTCAGCTGAAGTCAATCCTGATAATGCAAAGGCCATTGCTCAAAATTTTTATGCTGAAAAGGCAGTGATTATTAATACCGGTGTTAAGCATCTTTTAATTAAAGACATTTTCACAAAAAGTCATGATGACATTATCTTTTACTATGTCATTACTTTTCAGAGTAATGGATTTGTGATTGTTGCAGCCGACGATGTATTGCCTCCGGTTCTGGGTTATTCACTCACCGGATATTATGGCGAAAAAGATCAGCCTGATTCCTATAGGAATTTTATGCAGTCATACAGCGACGCAGTCATTTTTATTAAGGAAAATAACATTCAGCAAACGCCTGAAACCAGCGATCTTTGGGAATACTACCTTGATGGTGATTTTGGTGCCTCATTAAAATCAACCGGATCGAAATCGGTGGAACCTTTGATTCCCAGCAAATGGAACCAATCCTATCCATACAATTATTATTGCCCTGCCGACCCTGACGGATCTGGCGGACATGTTTATGCCGGATGTGTTGCCACTGCCATGGCCCAGGTGATGTACTACTGGAGATATCCGCTGCAGGGAACGGGATCGCATACTTATTATTTCCCACCGTACGGAAGCCTTACAGCGAATTTTGGAGCTACCACTTATCAGTGGGACGGCATGCAAAATTCAATTGATCATGATAATGTGGGCCCCATTGCCGAACTGCAGTATCATTGTGGCATTGCAGTAGATATGATGTACGGTCCGAATGGTTCAGGCGCTTACAGTGATGATGTTCCTCCCGCATTGATCAACTATTTCAATTATTCCCCGGATTGTTATTTTTCTTCAAAAAACTCACATTCCAATTCGGAATGGATATCAATGCTCAAAAACAATCTGGACAATTCCTGGCCGATGTATTATTCAGGGTACAGCAGCGCCGGCGGGCATGCACTTGTATGCGACGGCTATCAGGATGATTATTTCCATTTTAACTTTGGATGGAGCGGTTCCTCTGATGGGTATTATACCCTGCTGACCGTTGGGGGTTTTAACAGCGGACAGGGTGCCGTATTCGATACTTACCCCGAATCCGGTTATCCCTATTATTGTACTGGCGATCACACCTTTACCAACATCAGCGGTTCGTTTGAGGATGGAAGCGGCCCTGTAGAAAACTACAATAACAATATCAACTGCTCATGGATTTTCACACCTCAGACAGGTGAAGATTCGATCAGCAATATTACACTCACTTTCAAAAAATTTGATACGGAAGCCAATGACAAAGTCAGGATCTATGACGGAGCGACCATTCAGGATAACCTTTTAGGCGAATTTTCAGGAAACACAATTCCTGCGACTTTAACAACCACAGGAAATGAAATGCTGGTCGTTTTCGAATCCGATGGCTCAGGAACATCGGCAGGCTGGCTTGCAGAATTCACGGCGCATACGCCTGATTATTGCAAGAGTGTTGTTATTCTTGAGGGAACATCAGGTTCAATTACAGACGGTAGCGGCACATTCAATTATCACAACAGTTCTGTTTGCATGTGGAAGATCATACCTCCGCAGGCACAATCAGTCACCCTGAATTTTTCCTCATTCAACACAGAAAATACTAGCGATAAAGTGCGGATATATGACTTCGAATCACAGGAACTACTGGCGGAATACTCCGGTTCATACAGTGGGAATATGCCGGAACCTGTTACCTCGCCCAGCGGTAAGATGTTCATCGCATTCTCCACCAATTCGAGCGTTACTTCTGAAGGATGGGACGCAAACTATACCTGCGTTTTGACAGGTATAAACGACAACCTGAAAGGAAACGGAACTTTTAGGATATATCCCAACCCGGCTTCAGATAAAATCATTGTTGAAATGCCCGAATCTCAGAACAGTGCAATAAATATTCAACTCATGAATATCACTGGAGAAAAAGTTTACCAAACAAGCATTTCAGGTTCTGACGAAATAAACAAAGTGGAAATCAATATAAAAGAATTACCAGGCGGAATTTATTTTATTCAGTTAGCCGGTGCAATGGATACCAGGACACAGAAGATCATTATACAATAATTAAATTTAGCTGTAAAAGCGGGATCAGATTTTGATACTTTGATCTTTCGAAATCTGAATATAGAACAACAGGCAATTGGCACTCGGCAAACCCCAGCAACCAGTTGCAAGAAACAAGCAATCAGCAACCTGAAACCTTGAACTTTGAACTTTAAACCAATTTATGGTACCTGCGAACTTTTCCCCAGATTAGGCAGCCAGTAAGTATTTTTATCTATATTATTTGATTCGGATTCGACCGAAAAGTCACTGCCGAGGTAACCCGACAATCCTGTTTCAGCAGCCCAAACATCATTTTTATCGAAATCGTTCACCTGGTTATCGGCGTTTCCATCGGAGGCAATCATTCCCCATATACCCGCAGACAGTTCCTTACAGCCGGCGGTTCCGCCATAAAAATTAGCAGAGCTTGTCGTAAAATCAAAATTATAAACGCCTCCACTGCCGGTAATTGGATTTGTATTCATCACAGCAATGTGATTCCGGTGATAAATAACTGCAAACAGTCCCTGTGTAACACTCATATTTACCGTAGGAGTACCTGATCCGTTAAGATCAACAATAGATCCATCAGGTTTTAAAAAGAGGGCTTTCCGGGCAAACATAGTTGCACTCGTTGCCGAAGCCCCGTTCGGCGCATCTCTAAGTTCCACAAGAATCCAGTCAACAACATTAGCAGGCAGGACATCAACTACCTCTGTACCGGTATAATACCATGAAGGGCTGTTATTGCCGTAATAAGGTAATGTCGGTCCAAATGGCTGATCCAATGGAAGCAATCCCTTGCCTGAAAGTGAAGTTCCCATTGCAGCGCCGTCGAAAGGGCCTTCAAGAAATATTTTCAGATTAAAGGCAAATCCTGGCGGCATTGATACTACAAAGGAGGCTATCATACCTCCTGCTGCGTGCGGGGTACATTTATAATTATGGGTACCTGCAACAGTCGGTATATACTCAAACGACGGAACAGCAGAAGTGATCGGGCTATTCCATATAGCCGCACCCGGCGGAATGGTAGTTGATGTGGTTGTATGTGATCCGCTGATCCATACCCAGCGAATGGTGTCTCCCAGGATAACAAGGGGAAGGCTGGATGGTGAAAAAGAAAAATTCTGAACATTAACAATCCATTTTGTTGCACTCAGGTTTAGGGGAATTTGCATACAAAACAGGATAACAATCAACGACATTGTGGAAATGTTTTTTCTCATGGTTAAATATTTTAAAATTATTTAACCTAATAAACAATCCGGTTACCATGATTGTTCAGTCTAAACATTCATCCGATGACTATTAAGTCATCGGATAAATAGATAGAGGAGCCGGATTAATTCACCATAAAAATGTTGGCAAATGTTCGTTTTATCCCTTTCTGGTATTTAACACGGGGATATCCCATAACAACAATAAGACCTTCACGGCTTTTAAATTTAATCCCGTATTTTTCCCTTAATCTACGTGCGGCTTTTCCATTTTGAATAAATGGATGGACGCCACCGAGCATACAGGTTCCCAATCCAAGCGATTCGGCGGCAGTCATAGCGTAAGTGGCGGCGATAAGAGGATCGGCAGGGTCGCAATATTGTGAACCATAAAAGTAAATTCCAGCAGGAGCATCGTATGTTACCAGGTTGCGGCCTTCTTCCATTTCACTGATGTATTTAAGAACCAGCGGCCTCAGAAATCCCCGGAACATTTCGTCGCCCGCTTTTCCCCAGAATGGCCTCATGATGGTAAGAAACCAGTTCGAGACAAACCATTTTATACTTTTCAGGAATTCACAGTAATCTTTTGCAAACCGGTCAAGCTTTTCCCTGCTGTCAAATACAACGATGCCTACGTCGGAAGGAGGAAGTCCCATAGGCGCTGTTTTTGCAGCTTCAATTACCTTGTCGATCAATTCCTGCTCGACTGCTTTTTCTTTAAACTCACGGATACTCCGGCGGCGTTGAAAAAGAGTTAAAACAGATTCATAGCTTGCAGCGTTGTCTTTGCCCGGGATAGCAAAAAGATCAGCCTCAGAAGTATACCGTCCCTCAATGATTATGGCGCCATTGGGACATACAGCCATACAGTGGCCGCATCCAATACAGCCGAAAAAGGGATTGTCAGATTCAGCGACTTTGCCATCTTTAATAACCAGGCTGAAGTCTTTGCAAACCTCAACACAAAGCCCGCAGCCTTTGCATTTTTCCCCGTCTAATATAATCCGGGACACTTCTTTTGTCCTTGATGTTGGAATTGCCATATTTTACCTCCTTAAATTAATTTTTGGGTCACAGGAAAATTAAAATCCGTTTACGATTATTATTGTTGTGTAGTTTCTGTTTTTTTCACTTTAAAAATACAGGTGGCGAATTTATAAATAAAATGTTTATATCTTTATCGGTTCTTAAAACTCAATATTATGTCAATGAACCGCAGGAATTTCCTTGAGAAAATGGGCCTGGTAGCAGGGGCCACCGGAATTCCGGGAATAATTAATCCTCTTTTCGCAAATGACTTTTATAATCCACAAATGATTACACCTGAAGAAGCAGGAATAATGGATGAAACAGATTTTTGGGGCTGGGTTCAGCAATCTTTTACTACCAGTCCAAATGTAATCAACCTCAACAATGGTGGTGTGAGTCCGCAGCCAAAAATTGTGCAGGATGCCTTTTTCCGTTTTCATCAACTTTCAAACGAAGCCCCGTCTTATTACATGTGGCAAATACTCGACCAGGGAAGATCGGCGCTTCATGCCGACATGGCTGAATTTGCCGGATGTATGCCGGAAGAGATCGCCATTGACCGCAATACCACCGAAGCGATCAATGCCGTAATTTTTGGACTTAACCTGAAAGCAGGAGATGAAGTTGTCCTCGCAAAACAGGACTATCCGAATGTGATGACCTCCTGGAAAATGCGTGAAAAACGTGATGGAATTGTGCTGAAATGGATAAACCTCGAACTCCCTTCGGAAGACGAAGAATACCTCGTGAAATCATACAGCGATGCTTTTACAGAAAAAACCAAAGTTGTAAACCTGACCCATATCATCAACTGGATAGGACAGATACTGCCGGTTCGCAGGATAGCTGATATTGCACACCAAAGAGGTATTGAAGTAGTTGTTGACGGCGCTCATACCTTTGCTTTGCTTGATTTTAAGATACCTGACCTCCATTGCGATTATTTCGCCACCAGCCTTCACAAGTGGTTGTGTGCACCGTTTGGTGCGGGAATGCTTTATGTTAAGCAGGATAAGGTCAGTTCACTCTGGTACTCCGACGACGATCCTCTATCGGATAAGATAACGAAGTTTGAACGGCTGGGTACCAGATCTTTTCCGACCGAAATGGCCATTGGCAGCGCTCTCGATTTCCATAATGTAATGGGTTCGAAACGAAAGCAGGAAAGGCTTCATTATCTGAAAAACTACTGGATGGAAAAGGTAAAGGATCTGCCTAAAGTACATATTCATACTTCCTTTGATCCGCGATTCGGTTGTGTCATTGGCCTGGTTTCCATTGATGGCTTGAAGCCTGGTGATTTTGTTGGCAGGCTTTTCAATGATTTCCGGATACATACCACCGGCATAGAATGGGAGAATATGTCTGGTGTTCGCGTTACACCGCATGTTTACACATTGACTTCCGACCTGGATAAACTAGTAAGGGCCATTAGCCAAATAGCCAAATCAGTCTAATATTAAAAATAAAGCAATCATCTCCATGAAACAATACATGTTTTTACTGATATTAATTATATGTTCAATATTGATGGCCGGACAGGAATTAAAAGTAATATCACCACCGGAAGCGCCGAGACCCATCGGGCCTTACAGCCATGCATTAATGAAAAATAATATACTTTTTGTATCGGGTCAGATAGCTATTGATCCACAGACAGGAGCCGCAGATACATTGACAATTGAAGCCGAGGTTCACAGGGTAATGAAGAATATACATGCAATCCTTAAAGAAGCAGGACTTGATTGGTCAAGCATTATGAAAACCACGATCTTTACCACCGACCTTAACAATTTCAATATAATCAACACAATTTATTCTTCCTACCTGAAAGAACCATACCCTGCCCGCGAAACTGTTCAGGTGGCGGCGCTGCCAAAGAAAATGCATGTAGAGATTTCGGTAACAGCTATTAAATAATTGACATCAGTATCTGCCTCCTGAGCAGTTTCTATCAATAATAACCAATATCCATCTGTTTCAATTTATTCCACTATTTACCCTATTTCCCTTATTTCCCCCTATCATTGATTCTCCGAAGGCAAGGTGATAGCCCATTCATTAACCAATTACCCCGGCTGATGATGGCCTCTGGTTAATCCAAGTTTTTATATAAGTTCTTTTTGCCATTCTCATTTTTTATTAATTTTGCCGACGCTAATCCTTATATGGTGCAATTAACAATATCTTAAAACATAAACAATGGCAATCAATATCGAAAAAATTCGTACCGATTTAAAAAGTTATGGAATCATTGACCCGAAAGAAATATTTTATAATCCGGATTTTGAAGTTTTGTTTAAGCATGAAATGGACAATAATCTGAATGGTTATGAAAAGGGACAGCTTTCTGAATTAGGGGCAGTGAATGTGATGACGGGGATTTTTACGGGCCGTTCTCCAAAAGATAAATACATCGTTTTGGATGAAACAACGAAAGATAATGTTTGGTGGGCCCATCCCTCCAACAGATCGGATAACAAGCCTGTTGACAGGGAGGTTTGGAAGCATTGCTATAATCTTGGAGCCGGGCAGTTGTCGAAGAAAAAACTATACATTGTTGATGGATATGCAGGTACGAACCTCGATACCAGAATTGGCGTAAGGTTCATCATGGAAGTAGCCTGGCAGGCTCATTTTGTAAAGAATATGTTCATACGGCCTTCTGAAAAGGAACTTGAGAATTTTAAACCCGGTTTTATTGTATTGAATGCAGCAAAAACTACAAATCCGGAATGGAAAACAATGAAACGAACAGATGGTGTGCCATTGAATTCCGAAGTATTTGTGATCTTTAACCTGACCGAAGGCAAAGCCGTTATCGGCGGCAGTTGGTACGGAGGAGAAATGAAGAAAGGTATTTTTTCAATTATGAATTATTTTTTACCCCTGAAGGGAATTGCTTCCATGCATTGTTCTGCTAATGTTGGTAAAAATGGTGACACGGCTATTTTCTTCGGATTGTCGGGAACGGGGAAAACTACTCTTTCAACTGATCCCAAGCGCGCTTTGATAGGAGATGATGAACACGGCTGGGACGATGATGGTATTTTTAATTTTGAAGGCGGCTGTTACGCCAAGTGCATCAACCTCGACAAGGAAAGTGAACCGGATATTTACAAAGCCATTAAAAAAGATGCACTCCTCGAAAATGTGACTGTGGATAAAAACGGGAAAATAGATTTTAATGATGCCTCGGTTACCCAAAATACCCGCGTTTCCTATCCTATCTATCATATTGATAATATCGTAAAACCCGTTTCGAAAGCCGGCCATGCAAAAAAGGTTATTTTTCTAACCGCCGATGCTTACGGAGTTATGCCTCCTGTTTCGAAATTAACTCCGGATCAGACAAAATATCATTTTCTCTCTGGTTTTACCGCTAAACTGGCCGGGACTGAGCGCGGAATCAACCAGCCGCAGCCCACTTTTTCAGCTTGCTTTGGCGCTGCTTTCCTGACACTACATCCCACAAAATACGGACAGGAACTGGTGAAGAAAATGGAAGCACACGGCGCAAAGGCATACCTCGTCAATACAGGTTGGAACGGAACAGGCAAGCGAATTTCAATAAAAGATACACGCGGAATTATTGATGCAATTCTTGACGGTTCTATTGATAAGGCCGAAACGAAAATAATCCCTGTATTTAACCTTGAAGTACCGACATCTCTGCCGGGTGTGGATCCAAAAATTCTTGATCCTCGCGACACTTACAGCAATCCTTCAGAATGGGAAAACAAAGCCCACGATCTCGCCGCCTTATTTATTAAAAATTTTGTTCAATATACCGATAATGAGGAGGGCAGTAGGCTTGTAAATGCCGGACCGGTGCTGTAAATTGACCTGAAAATACATTGACAATATTAGAGGCTGTAATTTTGAGACAGCCTCTTTTGTTGTCGGGGTGGCGAGATTTGAACTCGCGACCTTCCTGCCTCCGGCAGGACACGCTAACCGGGCTGCTGATTTTCATCAAGAAATCTTTGTATTCCTCTTCCTTTGATTTTCTTTTCAAAGTG
>Ga0172368_10003619_pt1 | contig 18597 bp, 15 predicted proteins | sample Lak11m_FD_114540 | JGI IMG/M metagenome (GOLD analysis project Ga0172368, IMG submission 114540) | Freshwater microbial communities from Kabuno Bay, South-Kivu, Congo - kab_022012_11m | ecosystem: Environmental > Aquatic > Freshwater > Lake | place: Democratic Republic of the Congo: South-Kivu...
CCCCGAAGAGATCGCCGGTTAATCGTTTGAGGGCAGTGTTCGTCTCCGCTTCTTCTGCCGCCGATGGCACCCCAATCAGCGAGCGAATCAGATCGATCAACAAGTGATAGGCAAGCCCCTGCCCGTAAGACAGACACCGCCCCTCTGCCCACTGAAATTGAGTTGCGCCCGCCGATGATTTCCATTCGGTGATGAGGCGGCTCTTGCCCAAACCCGGCTCGCCGATGATGACGGCGACTCTCCCGACTTTCGCCGCCACCGCCGCACTCACTTTGATCAATGCCTTGAACTCAGCATCGCGCCCGACCATTGGGCTTTCCAGCCCCGCCAGGCCGCGCAACCGCCCCGGCGCCACCTTCGCCGCCGTTACTTCAAACACACGCACCGGTTCTGATTTACCTTTGACTTCAATGAAACCGAGATCAGTCGTGTCAAATACAGGGGCAATGAAGCGGTGTGTATGTTCAGAAATCAAAACGGTCATAGGTCGCGCCGCCGATTGCATACGCGCGGCAAGATTCACCGCATCGCCCATTGCCGTGAATTCGTATTTGAGATCGCTGCCCACTTCGCCCACGACAACCAGGCCCGTATTGAGACCGACACGCATCGCAAAATCAATGCCGTGCTTGCGGCGCACATCGTCGGCGTATTCTTTCACCGCCGTAATAATTTCTACGGCGGCGTGGGTGGCGCGGATGGGATCATCTTCGTGGGCAACGGGCGCACCGAAGAACGCCAACAACGCATCGCCCATCAAACGGGCGATAGTGCCTTCGTAGCGATACACCGCCGGAGAGATTCGGTCAAAGGCGTGGTTCATAATCGCCGTCCAATCTTCGGCGTCCATCTGCTCCGCCAAGGTGGTCGAGCCAACCACATCGGCGAACAATGCCGTCACCACTTTGCGCTCGCCCGCCAAACGCGAGGCGCGCATCTTCTCGGCTAACGGCGCAGGGGTCGCCGCCGCGAGTCGCGTCAAACGCGCGTCATCTTTCGGCGCGGCGGTGGCAATCGCCTGACCACAGTTCATGCAAAATCTGGCATTCGGCGGCAGCTCCGAGTGACAATTGACACAGCGCGATACAAACGATGTGCCGCAGCTCATACAAAACTTTGCGCTGTCAGGATTTTCCGTTTGGCAATTAGAGCATTTCATCCGGTTCACTCCTTGCTCATCATCTGTCGAATATCAGCGCGGTTGAGAAATGACGCGCGCAAAGCCGTTTGAGAAATATCATCTGCCATTGCGGCAACGATCTGCCGCGCCTGCCGCCTCAGCGACTTGGACTCCTCACCTTTTTCCAAATCGCCGCGCGCAAAAAGAATTTTCCAAAGTATACGACGCGATCCGAGCAACTCGGCTTGCTGCTGCGCGGCAGTTAAAAGTAGACGCACCTCATCCGGCGACGCGGGAAGCAGGGCTTGGCTTTTAAGGTATAACGCCTCGGGTAAAAATGTCCGCGCCCCCGTGCGTTGGATGTAGGCTATAACTTGATTCACCACCTGCATCGCGCGTGGACAATCCTTGATCAGTAATGCCAACTCTGCCTCGGCTAGACACGTGCCAACATATACGTGCGGCAAACTAAAATATTCTCTGCCCAAACATCCCTTGGCATCGCGGATTGTTTCCTCGGCTTTTTCAACGTCACCTTTCATGACGTACAAACGAGATAGCGAACTGATAGGCGAGATGCTCCACAAAGGCAAGTGTGTTTCGGCAACCGTTAAAGAAGCCTGCGCCAATTGGATACCGTGATCGAACGCGCCCAAGTAGCCATAGACACAGGCTAATTCGGAACGTGGGATAACAAGCGATACGTGCAGATTAACCTCTTCGCCTGCGCGAACCGACTGCTCCAACAGATCACGCGCACGCCCCAAGTTGCCGCGCTCGATTAGACTGTAGCTCGCAACATACTGGCTAAACGTCTGCCCCCAGGCGTTGTGAATAGCTTGGCTAATTTGGCTTGCTTCTTCGCCCGCCTGCCAGTTGAGATCAAACTCGCCCGCGAAGTAAGCTCGCATCGCGATTTGCGACAGACAGTCCGACAGCATCGGGCGGTTATCCATCGTGCGCCACATCGGACACACTTCCTCTAACAACTCTTTTGCTCTGGCAAATTTGCTGGCAGAGATATAAGCAAAACTGAGATCGTTAAGTGTAAAGGCAATCTGGTCGTTCAACTTTAGTTGGCGGGCTAACGCCAAGGCTTGCTCGCCGTACTTAATCGCGTCGGACTGACGACCCGAATAATTGTTGAGCAATAGCAAATTCCACAGCGCTCTGCACTCGGCGACGCTGTCGCCCAGCGCTCGCGTTAGAGCAATGACCTGCTCTAACAAAACACGCCCTTTTTCAGAATCGTGCACGGGCGAGGGCGCAGAGCGCAGCGTTGCGAGATGGGTCAGTGCGGCAAGTTCCAACTGGCGATCCTCGTGTTGTCGGCTTGTCTCGCGTAGTTCTTCATAGAGATCAATTGCTTGTTGATGCCGCCCGCTAATTTCCAGCACACGTCCAAACCCCGAATATAAGTTTTGCATTTCGGGGGCGCGCGGCAAACGTTTAGAGATTTCTCGAGCGCGGGTGTAATGGGCAACGGCTTCGGCGATGGCATACACGCGCGAGGCGGCATCCCCGGCGATGACGTAATATCTTAAAGCGCGCGCCAGATCGTCCGCCTCGTCAAAGTGTCGCGCGAGTGTAGGGGAAAGATCGTTTAGATTTTGAGAATGGGTTTGTTCCAAAATTTCGCCGACGAGTCGGTGCAGCCGTTTACGCTCCAGTTTGAGGATCGATTGATAGGCGGCATCTTGAAGCATGACGTGGCGAAAAAGGTATTCCAGTTCGGGGTGAGTGGCGGCGACACGGACGAGTCCGCGAGACTCTAGTTGAGAGAGATGGTTTGCTGCATCCATATTGAGCCGTTACATTATCGCAAGAAAAAACCTCGCCATGCTCAGCAAGGTCCTGGGACATTTTTACTTTCCTTCAACCAGCGACTTGATCCTGTTCATCGCCCGGAGGTTTGCCGGTCGTCCTTGAAGCGGCTCGATGATGTAAGGGATGATGATGTTCATCGGGAATGGCGACTCGGACATGAATTTGCGTTCGACAAAGGTGCCGCCGTCTTGCGCCTTCAACGTATACTCGTGCCGAGTCGGCGTGGGGAAGCGCAGGTCTTTGCAGGTAAAGCAAAACCGTGCGGGGCTTTGATACTCGGTCACCGTGATCTCGTTGGGATTATCTTTGCCAAAAGGGTCATCGCCATGAGATCGGAACTGGCTGCCCGCTGCCATCGCGCCCTGAGAGATTCTTTCTATACGCCACGGGAAGTCGTACCATTTTCCGTGATTTGCGAACTCCGTGATATGAGCAAAGACTTTTTCGGGTGTGGCGTTGATCTGGACTGTGTAAGTGAAGGTGGACATTTCATTCTCCGTTTTATAGATGGCGCAAATTCCGACAATAACGCTCTATATTCTATCTCAAACTCCCTTTAAAACAAAAGACCCCGCAAGGTAACTTGCGAGGTCTTCGATCATCTGACGATCAACCGCGTGTGCGTTCTAACATCATTGTCATAATCACGGACGGCATTAACAAACTTTCGTCGGCGTCACTGAAGTTGCCGCGCTTCTCAACAGTGAACCGCCCTTCCAACATCGCCGGTTGTTTCTTGAGATACAACACGGTGCTGCCACGATACTCCACTAAATACGCCGGGTTGATGAACATCCCGACAAACGGAATGTCGCTCACCAGTCCGTCCAAAACTTTTAGCCAGGGGTTCTCTTCGTGGATGAGACCTGCATCCGCCCCGCCGGCATCCACGATGTTGTAGGTTGCCTTCCACAAAGACGCCATCCCCTGCCGCTTGACTGCGCCCAATGCGCCGCCGCTCGGCGTGGTGATGTTGTATTGCGCCGAGAAGTCAATGATCTTGTTCGCTTTCAGTTGATACAGTTGATTCTTTTGACCTTCGTCTGAAAATATCTTGACATCTTCTTTCAACGCCAATGCTTTCTGCTTCACATACAGCACCAAATTGCCTGAAGCATCGGTCACCCTCACTTGCGGGTTAAAAGCAATTACCTTGAATGATAAAGTCAGTGGATAGTTAAGCATGGTAGTCTGTCTCCTTGTGTCATCAATGTAGATCAAACTCGCTTGCAAGTCAACTTGCAAACCGAATCACGCTCCAACCTTATAGCCGACAACCAGATGGAATTTGGCAGGCTCTCGCCCTCTCAACAATTTCGCCTTGAAGGGTCGTATCTCCCAAAGCAGCCCATAATTCGGCGTGATAAATTGCCATCGGACGCCAAGCTTCGCGCCCAATTGTTGTAGATTTGAGTACGTCAAATAATTCCGGCTCTTCAAGGCATTAGACCGAAAACCATATTGCCGCGCGAACAGACTCTCACGTTCCTTAACCATTTGCCCGCCACTGCGAGCGTCGTGATAAAACGGCGAGTCTAAAATAACCAGCAGTCCGTTTGGGGCAAGAGTACGCAGCGATTCTAAAAGCGTCCTGGAATAGTCTTCGGAATAATGCAGTGAGGCGTTGAAGATAATCAGGTCAGCCGCGCCATTGGGAAACGGCAGAACATCGAACTCAGATTGAATAGGAGTAAACGCAGAATCAAAAAAACGGTAGCACCCCAAGCCGTCAAAATTGTTGAGAGTCAAATCCACCGCTCCGACAGTGTGTCCACGTTGAGCAAGATGATTGGAAAGCCAACCGTTGCCCGCGCCCAGATCGATCACCGTTAAAGATTGCCTTGCCTCTTCTTCGAGCGGGAGCAAGATGTTGTCGAGAAAAGAATCGAAACTCGCCGCGCGGATACGCCAATCGTCGGACATGCGCCCGCTGAGATCGCGATAAGGCAAAGCGCGATAATAGTTTGCGCTGCGTGAACCGCGCCCTTCACCTCGGCGGACGGTTTCATATTCGGCGATGAATTGCGCGTAATACGCTTGACGCTCGGGAAGCAAGAATCGCCATATCCCATCCACGCGCTCAAAGCGCAGACCATCGGCAAGGCAGGTACGCACTTCGGGCATGGGTTTCGCCAATAGAGCGTGACATTTGGGGCAGGCAAAGGAATGTGAAATGCTCATAGCATCAAGGCTCACTTAACACATCTATCGCGGCGGCGTAAGCAAGTTCAAGAGAACGTTGAATCGAGTCTAAGCGTTGAGGCGCTTGCCAGCGATACGTCGCCAAACTATCCATCACCACGACGGCTGAGGCGGCTTGGATGCCGCGCACCTGCCCCACTGTAAACAACGCCGCCGATTCCATCTCCACCGTTTTGACTCCTTCGGCTTGATACTGTTTAACTTCGGCGAGCGTTTCGCGATACGGCGCGTCCGTCGTCCACGTTGTGCCGATTGAACACGGTGTGCCGCGCGCTTGAATGGATTTAGAAAGTCGCTCGACGAGAACAGAGTCGGCGTCAATATATTTTTCGGGCGGCAGGTAGTGATGAGAGGTGCCCTCATCACGAATGGCGCGGGAGCAGACGACGGCGTCACCGTGTTCGAGATCGGGTTGCAGCGATCCGCCCCACGTCAGCAAGATCATTTTCCGCACGCCCATCACCGCCAACTCTTCCGCCAGTTCAGCCACCATCGGCGCGCCGCCGCCGAAGTTCGTCAAGATCACCACCGGATTTTTGGTGCGCGTCGTTTCGTGCAAGTCGGCGTTCATGCTTCCGGCTTTACGCACGGCGATGCGCCAACGCAAACGATGCGGCAGACCGCGCTCCAAACAAAACAACGCGCCGCGCGGCGAATGAAGATTGGGCATGCGACCCAAGCGGGCGCGATAGGCGACGATGTCTTGCGCGTTGAGCAAAGACTCGGCGGCGTGTTTGTCAGGTTGATTCGGAAAACTCATGCGCGACTCGATTCGATGATGAGATTGGGATGTTGCGATGGAACATCCATACCAAAGCTTGCGCCGACTCTGCCGCGAGAAGCGACCCACCCGCCCCAACGACTCCCGCCAAAGGAATCCACCATACGTTTAAGACGATCAAGATGATAAGGCTGATGGACAACGCGCGCAACACGGGTCGCTCGCGCGCGGCGGCGAGAAAAGAAAGAATGAAAAAAGTGTTGAGGGTATATGGAATCAAAATCCACGCGATGAGGCGCAGCAACGAGATGGCGGCGATGTAATCTGCGCCGAATAAAATGTTGATAAGGGGTGAGGCGAAGAGAAACAAGATCGCAGATAGGACGCACGCGCCTAATAACAAAATGATCCACTGCACGCGAAATTCTTTAAATCCACTTTGCGTTTTAGCCATCGCCGGATACAGCGCGGTGAACACAGCCAGATGCCCGATCTTGGCGAACTCGATCACGCGCAGCCCCGCCGAGAACCAGCCTGTTGAAGTTGCGTCAAGCGAAAACGTCACCATGAGAACGCTGATCTTCTGATAGAGGATCGTGATGACGCCTAACACGGCAATCGGCGCGCTCGCTTTGAGAGCCGAGACAAGAAGATTGCGCGAAATTCGCCAATAAAGAATTTGGCGGCGACACAATGCCCAAGCCATAAGCGCCGCCATGACCTGAACGATCAACAAAAGGATCGCTACCGTTGCGATGCGCGTGCCGTATTGAATGAAGAGAATCGCAAAAAGCAGTTGCAGCGTTGCCGCCGCCAAGTTGAGGATCGCATACAAGTCCATACGCTGCTGACCGCGCAACACGGACGTGAAGACGGTGAAGAACGCCAACGGGATCAAAGACAGGCTATAAATTTTTAGAGCGACTTGGGTTGCGAAAAGGAATGTAAGGACGATGAACATCGCCGACAACAGCAATTGAATAATTAGCGATGGGGCGAGGCGCGAAAAATCTTGGCGCGCGGCGATGTCGCGGATGAGGAGCATATCGGTGCCAAAGGTTGTCACCATGTTACCAATGAACACAATGGCGACGATGAAGGCGTATTCGCCAAAGACGGCGCTGCCCAGTTGACGGGCGATCCAGATCGTGAAAAGCGCCAACGCCGCTTGCGATCCAAGACGGGCGATCAACAACCAAAGACTATCTTTGCTAAGGCGAAGATTCATCGCTTAGAGTATGTCTGGAAACTCGTTAATGAATTTATCACCAACTGGACTTACGGAAAATCTAAAAATGTCATTCCGAGCGGCGGTGTTCCGCGAGGAATCTCTTCGACGGCATCAGAGATTCCTCGTCGTGAAGAACACTCCTCGGAATGACAAGTTCTTGGTTTCCCGTTAAAAACGGGAGAGCCCAAAAAACTTTTCGGACGCTCTCTTATAACGCATTGTCAAAATAAAAAAATCTCCCCACCTATTCCACGGAGAATGGGGCGAGAGATAATCGTCGAGCCAACTTAACGCGCAATATACGCGCGGGAACGTCTTGGCAAAATTTTTGCTCTCGGCGGTTGGGGTGATGACCGACAACCCTTCGAGAGACATTACTTCAAAATCATCCCCGAACCAATTGATCACCTGTTGTGGCGAAAAATAATAAACATCAAATTGCAAACCTTCGAGATGAGACTTCACGCCGCGCGAAGATAGGCGGCGAAAGGCCACACGGAAATTTCCGCGCAGAACTTCAGCCGTCTCCCACAAACACCCGTTGGGCATCAGCACCCAAGTCACCACGCCACCCGCGCGCAGAACGTTTGGCAATTGTCGAATGATCGGTGAAAGATCAGGCACACAGTTAAGCCCACCGAGATCGGAGAAGACGACGTCGAAGGGCGCACCTGCCACGTCGGTTAACGCAAGGAAAGATCGTTCTTCCACCGTCACCCGATCCTCTAATCGCAAATCCTTTACCTTATCACGCAAACGATTCAACATCCCCGGCGCAATGTCGGTGGCATGAACAAAATAACCGCGCTGCGCCAACGCCACGGCATCTGTGCCGCTGCCCGCGTTGAGTTCCAAAATGCGCGCGCCGGGTGGAACGTGACGTAAGAGATGCGCGTACACTTTGTGGCGCATCCGAGTCAAATGCGGATGATCGTCGGCGAAGGCATCATACTTTGCCGCCGTGCGCGAGAAAGCTTCGGCGATGGTTTCTTGGTTCATCATACAGTAAGATAACGGACAAGATGATTGTATTACTAACTACCATTCAGGCAATCGCGGTTGGGCTGCTGCCACTGGGATTAACGTTTTGGTATTACAGCGACGTGGTCGCCATCACTCATCCGCGAATCTATTTCACTTACAGCGATGCAATTGTTTTTGTGAGCGATGGATTGGCAGCCATTATAATTTTTATTTGGCTTATCAAGAGATTGGCGGCGTCTAAGCCCTGTGAGGTCTCAAAGACCTCACAGGGCTCCTTGACTCAACTCGACGGCTGGCTTTTAAGTTTATGCACACTCGCCAGCCTCAGCGTTCTGTGGTCGCTCGACTGGCGCATTTCATTGCACGTCAGTTTTCACTTGTGGCTTGTGTTCGGACTCTATCTTGCGCTTCGCTCTGACCCGCATGCTTGGCGCTGGTTTGCTCTAGGTTCGTGTGCGGCATTAGTGATGCAAGCGTTAATCGGATTCTGGCAGTTCGGTTTTCAATCAACAGCTTTCACGATGGCGTTAGGTTTAGAGTGGCCCGGTGAACTGACTCCGCAGATCAGCGGAGCCAGTGTGGTGCAACTCGCCGATGGCACACGCTGGCTGCGCGCTTATGGAACACTGCCTCACCCGAATCTTTTAGGCGGCTTCGCGCTGGCATTTCTCGCCGCGCCTGTGACATTCTTCTTGGTTCAAACCAAACGAAAACTTGCGCCGTTGATGATCTTTGTTGTCAGCATCATCCTTATTGCGCTCACGTTCTCACGCAGTGCGTGGTTAGGCTTGTGTGCATTTGCCTTGACGATCCTGCTTCACGCTCGGCGCTTTGAGCGAAAACGTTTAATGACGCTTGGCTTAACAAGCGCGTTGTGTTTTCTCGTTCTCGTCATTCCCTTGCGCCAATTATTCTTCACGCGCGTCGCCGACGATCAACCACAAACCGAACAGGTCTCGACCTATACGCGTCTTTGGTTAATCGAACGCACCTGGGAGATCATTCAACGACGTCCCTTGCTCGGCGTCGGCATTGGCAATTACTCGTTAGCCCTCTCACAACACGTCGCAGATTTTTACGATATTGAGCCGGTGCATAACACACCTTTGTTGATCATGAGTGAACTGGGGATCGGCGGCGCAGTATTGCTGATCGGGTTGGCGGCTGCCATTGCCAAAAAAGTGATGCCGTCTCGCCAACCTGTAGCCATAATCCTTTCGGGGGCAATCGTTGCTCTGGCGGCAATCAGTTTCTTCGATCACTATCTGTGGACGTTAGCGCCGGGGCAGATGCTTATGGGAACAATGTTGGGGTTGTGGGCGAGCCAATTGAGAGACGGTGACTAAGCGGAAAATTTTTGTAGTCTAGCCCCTTGTGGGCGATTGCAACGCGCCCAAGGCGCTAATCTACACCAGCTATCAGGGATTAACAAAACGCCGCAGTTGCATCTCAGATCGAATCACTCCCACGAAATTTTTCAACATACGCGCCAAACCTGAGGGGGTCAATCTCTTGAGAATGCGACGCAGACGAAATTCATAGTGAACGCGGCTGTGAAGCGCGCGGTAAAACTCTTGCGAGTACGGCGCGTGATATAACACCGCGAGATCATCCGAGTCGATCCAATTCCGTTTCTCGCCCAATTCCGATTTCACACGCTCGTAGAATTTTGTACCGGGTAAAGGGTACGACACCGAGATGCCAATATCATCCGGCTCGCACTCGCGCGCCATCTTGAGAGTCAGTTGAATGTCTTCCCACGTCTCACCTGGATAACCGAACTGCAAAAAGAATCCCACTTGGATGCCGTGCTGATGCAAGAGGCGCGCGGCAGCGTAGATGTCCTGCACTTTGTCGCCCTTGTCCATCGCATCCAAAATTTTTTGTGATCCCGACTCTGCGCCGAGCCACACGGTTTTACATCCCGAGTCGGCTAACGCTTTGGCAGTCTTCTCGTTAATCAGATCAGCACGTTGAAGGCACTTATACGGGATGAGCGCATCGTATTCGCGAACCAGTTGGGCAAACACTTCAAGCCAATTCGGTTTGAGACCCATAATGTCATCGGCAAACCAAAGATGATCGGGCGCGAAATTTTCTTTGAGCCACTTCATCTCGCGCGCCACATTTTCTGGCGAGCGCGAGTTGTAGCGTTGACCCCATATCGGCTTAGCGCACCAATTACAGTGATACGGGCAGCCGCGCGTGGTGACCATGTTCATCGAATAGTAGCCGTGCCGCTCGCGCCAAAGTTTTTTGTAACGCGGCACATCCACTAAATCCCAGGCAGGGAAGGGGAGAGAGTCGAGATCGCGGATGTCGGGGCGGGACTTGGTAATTAGTAATTGGTAATTAGTAATTGGAGACTTGCCCTGAGTGAAGTCGATGGGTTGGAGATTAGGGATTAGGGGATTAGGATTAGTGTTTGAAGTTTGATGTTTGATGTTTGAAATTGGTTGTTTGAACGCGAGACCTTGTATCCTCTCAAGTTGTTGACTCGATCTTCCCTCTAACGAATCGAGAAGTTCCGCTAAAGTGATTTCCCCCTCACCCAGCAACACGTAGTCCGCGCCGCGTTGCAAATAAAGATCACGGTGGTCGGTGGCGTCCGCGCCACAGAGGATGACGGCGCAACCGCGCGCTTTCGCCATCTCGATCATGGTGAAGGCGGCTTGACGCATCCGCAGCAGACACATCTTGCTCAAATAATTAAAGTTGTCTTCAAAGATGATTGCGTATCGAGGTTTGTGTTGATCGAGCGCAGATGCCCATTCATCTTCCGATTCGGCAAGCACGGCGTCGAACAACGCCACGCTATAACCTTTGTTCCGCGCATAACTGGCGGCATACAGCGTGCCGAGCGGCGGGTACGGCTGCATCGCTTCCCAAAGTTTGGGGTCGAAGCGGAGATAGTAGGATTGGGCGAATAAAATATCTGACATCAGGCAGATGATAGCAGATACGCTTTACACTATACGATCTTTTACCCCGCCTTTATTCACACAACCTAAATGATGGTTTAATCTAACCCCATGCGCCGACTATTGATCATCTTCGCTATTTGTCTCCTGCCATTAAACATCGCCCACGCTGAAACATCGCAGTATGTCGTGCAGAAGGGCGACACGTTGTATCGAATCGCCACGCGCTACAGCGTGAGCGTTGAGGCGATCAAAAACGCTAACGGTCTCCGTTCTAATACCATCTACATCGGTCAGCAGTTGACCATCCCTAACGGCACAACCACCCTTTCTGCGCCAACGAACACAGCAACGACTCACATTACACAAGCAGGCGACACGTTGCTCCGCCTCAGCCGCCGTTACGGAGTCGGTGTGGATGAGATTCGCGCGGCGAATGGACTCGTTGCCGATACAATTTACGTCGGACAGACTCTAACGATCCCCAACAGCGCAACCACAACATCATCGCCAAACGTTTTCATCAACCTCTACGGACGCAATCAATCCTTGCCGCTCGATTGTGAGTCGCGCTCGGCGGTGGACTGGGCGCGGCATTTCGGCGTGAACCTTGACGAACTAGAATTTTTCAGACGCCTTCCCGTCTCCGACGATCCCGATGCCGGCTTCGTCGGCAACGTCTACGGGCAGTGGGGGCAAACACCGCCGTACCCTTACGGCGTTCACGCCGAACCCATCGCCGCCGTGCTTCAACACTATAAAGTGAACGCCATCGCCAAACGCGGAATGACACTTGACGATCTGCGCGCTGAACTCAATGCCAATCGTCCGGTGATCGTTTGGGTCACGGGCAGCGTAACCGCCGGGCGATCATTTAATTACACTGCCTCTAACGGTCACACAACGTTAGTCGCGCCTTATGAGCATACGGTGATCGTCATCGGTTACACCCCTACCACATTCACTTTTCTTGACGGCGGAAGAATCTACTCGCGCTCAATCAGCGCGTTTCAAAGCTCTTGGAGTCCGTTGGGAAACATGGCAATCATAAAACAATGAAACAATGAGGCCATGAACAACAAAAAATCCCAAATCCCAAATTCCAAAATCTCAAAAGTAACGCGTTGCTTCAAACGGACTTTCTTCACGTTGCTTCTGGTCAGCGGCACGGTTGCCATCGCGGAGGGTTATGCCCTTGCGTTCAATCCATCGTCGCCGCTCGTTCAACCGCCGCCCACTCCTCTCGGTGGGCAACCCGCAAATAAAACAGGCAACACATTTCTCTGCGCGTGGTGGACTCTGATCCTTCCAGCAGACGTCGTTCCAAACAACAGCACCGTGCATTGTGGCGCGTACAATTCCAACGCCGTGCCCGCCGCGCCCGATGGCTACACGCTCCTCAACCACGCCGTCAACGTCAACATCTACAATAACGTGGGCGCGTGGATCACCAAGTTCAACCCGCCGCTCACGTTTTGTTATTCGTACGCTCAAGCCGATCTCGATCTTGCTGGCAGCCCAAAAAATTTTGTCATCCTCACCGCGCCCCTCAACGGCAAATGGTCGTCGCTGTCCACGTCGGTTGATCTCCCGTCGCGAAAAGTGTGTGCGTTAACCGATCATCTTTCACTTATTGATCTTGCCTTTAAAACAAAGGGGACGCCGCCAACCGCCGCGCCACCGAGTGCCACACCCACGCCGATCACACCTGCGGCAGCCGCCGTCTCCACCCCGAATTCTTCACCTGCCCGCAGAATCCCGGCGATTGAATATCACCATTCCTCATTCGCCCTCAACACTAACACCCTGATGACTCCGCAATGGTTCGAGAGTCAACTAAAGTGGCTGCACGACAATAATTTCTACGCCTTGAGCGTGGGCGAATTCGCTTCGTATCTTAACGGCACATTCAGCCCGCCTCAAAAATCCGTCTTGCTCACATTCGATCTCGGCACGACCCACTTCGACGACTTCACCACCCTCATCATCCCCACGCTTCGCAAATACAATTTAAAAGGCATTCTCTTCCTTGTTGTCAACATTACGAGCGATCACTGCGCCAACGGTTATGCTTGTTGGAGCCGCCTGCTTGAATGGCAGAGCGAAGGCCTCCTCTCGGTGCAATCGCACGGCATGACTCACCCCGATTACGCCAAGATCACTGCGCAGCAGATTCAAAATGACGCCGCACAATCGAAGAAAGTCATCGAAGCAAGAGTCGGCGCCCCCGTCGTCGCTTTTGCCTATCCTTACGATTCCGCGCCCGCCACCGCACAAAGCATCGTCAAGGCGCTCGGCTACAAATTCGCCATGAGCGGCAACACCCGATCCGATAAAAGCATTGTCACTTCCGATCCGCTCCTCTACAACCTTCCGCGCTATTACCCCTATTCCGGAATCGGAACCTATCCCGTGATCTATGGAACAACACTGACGTTTGAACAGATGATGTCTGAGGGGATTCGCTAAATTCGGGTTACAATATCGGTTAGTGAAAGGAGTTCCTTATGCAAGGCATTCAATATGTCACCAACGCCAAAGGGCGACGAATTGCTGTAATGATCGATCTGCACAGACATGGCGAGATGTGGGAAGATTTCTATGACGTTCTTACGACTCGTCTACGCGCCAGTGAGCCGCGCGAGTCACTGTCGTCTGTAAAGAAGCGTCTTCGCAAGTTGGGTAAATTAAAAATGCCAGCGTAGCCATGTCAGATTACAACATCACCTTTGCTCGATCCGCACGCAAAGAGTTGGAAGCGCTGGAAGAAAAAATCGTCAAGCGAGTTCTTCCGGCAATTGAATCGCTGGCAAAAGCCCCGCGCCCCAAAGGTTATAAAAAATTAAAGGGCGCAACAGACTTGTGGCGTATTCGTGTCGGTGACTATCGAGTTGTGTATCACATCTACGATGACAAAAAGATAGTTGATGTAACTGTAGTGCGACATCGCCGCAAGGCTTATGAATAGAAAATTTGACAACGATCCCAAAACACATATAATCATCCGCAATTACATACAATACAACGTCGAACAAGAGGAGTAGGCGCAACGGGTTGATAGAGAAGGAGTGCCACAGGCTGAAAGCACCCACAACCACAAAACGCTGAAGGTCGCTTGGGAGTTTCTTTACCGAGAAGTTACCAGTTGTCAGTGATCAGTAATTGGTAATTAGTAAGTGAAGACGGAGAAGCCCGTTACAGCTTTCGAGTGCGCCGCAAAACGGCGAACCAAGGTGGTACCGCGAAAGAGTCTCTTTCGTCCTTGAATGGATGAAGGAGATTTTTTTATTAAGCCAACAGCCTTCAGGTATCGGCCGTCAGCGAATTGCTGATTGCTGATTGCTGATTGCTGATTACTTGGAGGACACAATGACCGACCTACCCAAAGCCTACGACTTCAAAATAACCGAGCAACGCCTCTATGCCTGGTGGGAGAAGAGCGGCTACTTCAAGCCGAAGATTGATAAAAGCAAAAAGCCTTTCGTCATTTCGATTCCGCCGCCCAACGTGACCGGAGAATTGCACTTGGGTCACGCTATGTTTGTCGCCGTCGAAGATTTAATGATCCGCTATCACCGCATGAAGGGCAAGCCGACTCTGTGGGTGCCGGGTTCGGATCATGCGGGCATCGCTACGCAGCTGCAAGTGGAGAAGATGCTCCTCAAAGAAGATGAAGTGACCCGCGAAGAATTGGGGCGCGAAGAGTTTGTGAAGCGCGTCTGGCAGTGGAAAGAAAAATACGGCAGCATGATCTACAACCAAGTGCGCCGACTCGGGGCGAGCTGCGATTGGGATCGTGTGCGCTTCACGCTCGACGACGGTTTATCGAAAGCCGTGCGTCATGCCTTTGTCTCGCTCTACAAAAAAGGTCTCATCTATCGCGGCACGTATCTGGTGAACTGGTCGCCCGGACTCAAAACCGCCGTCTCGGATGTGGAAGTGGAATACAACGAAGAAGAAGGCAAATTGTATTTCTTCAAATATAAATTTAAAAATTCGGATGACTTTATCTCGGTGGCGACCACCCGCCCCGAATCGATTCTCGGTGACACCGCCGTGGCGGTTCACCCTGACGATCCCCGCTACCGCGATCACGTCGGCAAAACCGTGATCGTGCCGATCTTGAATCGTGAAATCCCCATCGTCGCCGATGCGGTGGTGGATCGTGAATTTGCTACCGGCGCGGTAAAAGTCACACCCGGACACGATGCCACCGACTACGCCATCGGCTTGCGCCACAATTTGCCGATCATCAACGTGTTGAACAAAGACGCGACGATGAATGAGAACGCCGGAATTTATAAAGGGCAAGATCGATTTGTGTGCCGCGAGAATTTGTGGAGCGATATGCAGAAGGCGGGCTTGACGATCAAAGTGCAGCCGCACATCATGAACGTGCCGCGCTCGCAACGCGGCGGCGAGATCATCGAGCCGATGATCTCCACACAGTGGTTCGTGAAAATCAAGCCGTTGGCCGAAGCGGGCATCGCCGCCGTGAAAGATGGACGAATCAAAATTGTGCCAGAGCGATTCGAGAAAGTGTATTTCAATTGGATGGAGAATATCCGCGATTGGTGCATCTCGCGCCAGTTGTGGTGGGGGCATCGCATCCCGGTGTGGTATTGCGCCGACTGCGGCAAACAAACTTGCGAAGAGATCGATCCGACTCAGTGCGCGCATTGCGGAAGCAAAAAGATCGAGCAAGACCCTGACGTGTTGGACACATGGTTCTCGTCGGGTTTGTGGCCCTTCAGCACGTTGGGCTGGCCCGCCGAGACCGACGACTTGAAATATTTTTATCCAACTTCGACTCTCGAAACAGGTTACGACATTTTGTTTTTCTGGGTAGCGCGCATGATCATGATGGGCTTGGAGTTCACTGGCAAAGCGCCATTCGACACGGTGTACTTGCATGGCTTGGTGCGCGATGGTGACGGACGCAAGATGAGCAAGACTTTGGGCAACGTGATCGATCCGCTTGAGGTCATGGATGAATACGGCACGGACGCTTTGCGCTTTACGTTGCTCACTGGTTCAACTCCGGGCAACGACATGAACTTGAGTCTACAACGTGTGGAGGGCAACCGAAATTTTGCCAACAAACTTTGGAACGCGGCGCGGTTCATTATTACCAACCTAGAAAAGACCCCCACCCTTCCCTCCCCCATTGGAGAAGTCACCAATGGGGGAGGGGCTGGGGTGGGGGTTGAGCCAACCCTCGCCGACAAATGGATCCGCGCTCGCCTTAACCAAACCATCATTGATGTGAACCGCCTCTTCGAGAATTATCAATACGGTGAAGCGGGGCGGCAAGTGTATGAATTTTTCTGGAGCGAGTTCGCCGATTGGTACATTGAAGTTGCCAAGCTGCAACTACTCCCCTCTCCTAGCGGGAGAGGAACCGGGGGTGAGGGTGACGCACGAATTTACAACACTCTCGATACGTTAGTGACTGTGTTAGATCAATGCTTACGAATGCTGCATCCCTTCACGCCGTACGTCACCGAAGAAATTTGGCAGCATCTTCGCGGCGCGTGTCTCGAAGCGCACAAACCCAAACCACGCGAAGGCTGGGCAGACGCACTCATCATTGCTAAGTTCCCCGATTCCCCTCTCCAAGAGGGAGAGGGGTTAGGGGTGAGGGAGATCAACGATTTCACCCATCTGATGGACATCATCCGCGCCATCCGCAATGCCCGCGCCGAGAACAAAGTGGAGATGAGCAAAAAGATCGCCGCGCTGATCGTCAGCGACAAAGCAGAGTTAATCGAATCACAGCGCGAGATCATCGCCCGACTCGCCAACGTTGACTCGGCACAACTCGCCATCTCCGCCACACTCAAGGACAAACCGAAACAAGCGGTGGCGATAGTGATCGGTTCAACCGAAATTTACCTGCCGCTGGCAGGCATGGTGGACGCCAACGCCGAGAAGGAAAAACTCGGCAAACAGATCGCCGAGCTCGACAAACAGATTGATAAACTAGAAAAGTTATTAGGCTCGGATTTTGTGAACAAAGCCCCACCGAATGTGGTGGAGAAGGAAAAGCAACGACTCGCAGAGGCGAAGGAGACCAGAGGGAAGATGAAGGAACGGCTAGGTTAACAGAAAAGACCGACGCGGTTTTGTAAAACCGCGTCGGTCTTCGTAAACACTCGATGCTTTATCCTTTCACTTCTTCCCCTTCTTCTTCCCCAAATCCTTAATCGTCATTTCCATCTCACTCACCGCTTCTTTAGAAGCCAACAACACCTTCCGTTGTTTCTCATTCAATTTTGCTTTCGCTAATGCGCTGTTCGCCGCCTTGATACTCTTCAACGAAGAACGCAATTCGCGCGTGACACGCTTGATCTCTGAGAGTTGCCGATGGGCAAGTTTAACTTTCTCGGCTCGTTTCGCAATTGTCTCATTCAGTCTTTCGCGCAGTTCACGCATCTGCTGTAACGCCGCAAGGTCAAGCTGCTCGCGGCTCACCGCGCCCATCTCCAAAAGAATCTGCCCCAACGAGCGCCGCCAGCTCTGCGCCGAGACGGTCTTTTGTCGTTCGAGAGCTGTTTGCAATTGTGAGTCAGTGATGTCGCCATTCTTCACCAGAAACTCGCCCAAACGGGTCAAATGCACATCGGCTTCGTAAGGCTCGCCGAAGATCACCTGACGCGTAGACACCGAAAGAATCTTTAACTCCAGTATCGAGATCGCTACAACCAGATTCACGCCGCACGACTTGCAATGGACATCGTCTTCTTTAATAGGCTTACCGCATTGTGGGCAAACATGAATGGTCTCACTCATAACGGCCTCCTAAAATGAACTAGTCATAGCGACTTTAGTCGCCATCGCTACCATGCCGACTGAAGTCGGCACTACAGTCGGCACTACAACTACGATGCGGTGAATTATAAGACTCTCAGGCAAATTTACGAAACGCCAAAATGGTGTTGTGTCCACCAAAGCCAAACGCCGACGACAATGCTACGTTCAACTCTGCACGCCGCGCCACATTCGGCACACAGTCAATCGCGCATCGTGGATCAACACGGTGTTGATTGATCGTCGGCGGCAACACTCCCTCGCGCAACGCCATCACACAAAAAATAGATTCTACTGCGCCCGCCGCGCCCAGCATGTGCCCCGTCGTAGATTTCGTCGAACTGATCGGCGGCAGGTGATCGCCAAACACCTGTTGATACGCCTTCACCTCAAATGGATCGCCCACCGGCGTGCTGGTGGCGTGCGCGTTGATGTAACCCACCTGATCAACGGTGACGCCGCCTTTGGCGAGCGCCCGCCGAATCGCCCGCGCCGACTGCGTCGCCGATTCATCGGGCGCAGTGAAGTGAACGCCGTCCGATGTCCCGGCATAAGAAATAATTTCTGCCAAAGGTTCTGCGCCACGCGCCAACGCATAATCAAGTGATTCGAGAATCAAAACGCCTGCGCCTTCGCTCACCACAAAACCGTCGCGGTCTGCATCAAAGGGGCGACTCGCTTCCGCAGGAGAATCATTTCGATGTGAGAGCGCGCCCATATTGTCGAACCCGGCAACACCCAACGGGTGAACCGCCGCTTCCGCGCCGCCGCTGATCATCAC
>Ga0172368_10003620_pt1 | contig 18596 bp, 14 predicted proteins | sample Lak11m_FD_114540 | JGI IMG/M metagenome (GOLD analysis project Ga0172368, IMG submission 114540) | Freshwater microbial communities from Kabuno Bay, South-Kivu, Congo - kab_022012_11m | ecosystem: Environmental > Aquatic > Freshwater > Lake | place: Democratic Republic of the Congo: South-Kivu...
GCGTCTGCAGGCTTCCATCCGCAAGTCAGATACTCTGGCTCGCATGGGAGGTGATGAATTCACCTTTATCTTTGAGAATTTATCTGATGTGGAAAATGCAGGTATGCTGGCTGGAAAGGTTCTGGCTGCCTTTTTGGAACCCTTTAAGTTGGGTGAACATACCCTTGTCATCACAGCCAGCATCGGCATCAGTATATATCCGGATGATGCCTTGGACACCGAATCCCTGCTGAAAAATGCAGATATTGCCATGTATCGAGCCAAACATAAACACAATACGATCCGCTTCTTTGATGAAAGCAAGGAAGGCCTATGAAAAAAAGACCGATCCAACTCCTGCTGCTGGAAGATAACCCGGGTGATGCCCACCTGCTGAGGGAATACCTGCGCTCCGACGAACCGATGCAATTTGAAGTAAGCCAGGTCAGCACCCTGGCATCAGGTTTGGACAGCCTGGCAGAAAAGACCCCTGAGGTCATCTTGACCGACCTGGGATTGCCCGATAGCCAGGGATTGAATACATTTACACAGTTGCATGCTGCAGCACCGCAAGTCCCCATCGTGGTCCTGACCGGTCTGGGCGATACCCAGTTGGCTGCCCAGGCAGTTAAAGCCGGCGCCCAGGATTACCTGAACAAGGACGAGATCACCAGCAGCTTTTTGCGGCGTTCGGTCAGTTATGCAATCGAACGCAAACAGGCTATTGAAACTTTGCAGCAGAATGAAGAGCGCTTCCGCCTGATGTTCGAGAATGTCCCGATGGGGTATCAATCCCTGGATGCAAAGGGTTGCTTTTTGGATGTCAACACTTCCTTCCTGGATATGCTCGGATATTCCCGCCAGGAAGTGATCGGACACAGTTTTGCTGAATTTCTACATCCCGACCATGTGGCACTCTTCAAGAAGCAATTCCCGATCCTGACCCAAAGCCACGAGGTTCTGAGGGATATTGAGTTTACCCTGAGGCGCAGGGATGGTACTTTTATGGAAACCAGCTTCACCACACGCCTGGTGCGGGATGATGCTGACAGGTTCATTCGCACCCATAGCGCCTTCCAGGACATCAGCGTCCGCAAACAGGGCGAAAGAGCCATCCTGCTGATGGCAGAAACCCAAAGGCAGATCGCTGCCCAGACCAGTGTAACTGACATATTAACGCTGGTTGGCACCCGAACCCTGGAATTGATCGAGAATGGTTATATCATCATCAGTCAACTGGATGAATCCATCAATGCCATGCGGATTATCGAAGTATATGGCCTGGGAGATCTGTATGACAAGTATTCGAAAGAACTTAATTTCAACCCAAAGAACATAACTTTCCCACTCGCTAACTTGCCTCCTGATGACCCGCGTATTGTGAAGGACGGCAAGTTGAAAATATTTAAAGATGGTCTTTACAGCCTGGCACTTAAAAAAATACCTAGGAAAATCTGCACGCTACTTGAAAAAGAACTTTCCTTGAAAGAGACCTATACAATGGTCTTTACCATGGATGACATCATCTATGGAGGATTGACCATTCTTGCAAAAAACAATCTGGAACAATACCGGGAATTGATCGAAACCACTGCCAATCAGGCCACATTGGCCATCCAGCGCATCCAGTCACAGGAAGCCCTGCAAGCCAGCGAAGAGCAATACCGCCTGCTGGCTGAGAATATCCAGGATGTGATCTGGGTCATGGATATCCGCTCGAATCGTTTTGTATTTGTCAGCCCGTCTGTGACCCGTATGCGCGGTTTTTCGCCTGAGGAAGTGCTGGCACAACCTGTCTCCGAATCACTCACACCACATTCGGCTCAGGAAGTGGCTGCCTGGTTGGGACAATTCTTCCAGCCAGACTACGATCCAAACCCGCTGCGCACCTTCCTGGTGGAACAACCCTGCAAGGATGGATCCAACATCTGGACCGAGGTTTCAATCAATCTCATCCGGGATGAAAAAGGAGAACCTTACCAGATCCTGGGGGTCTCACGTGATATCAGTGAGCGCAGAAAGTCCGATCAGCAGATCCGTTTACAGGCGGCTGCCCTGGAATCAGCTGCCAATGCCATGGTCATCACCGATCGGAATGGCAGCATTCAATGGATCAACCCGGCTTATGAAAATCTGACCGGATACAGTCTGTCGGAAGTCATCGGTCAGAACCCGCGTATATTAAAATCGGGCGTTCAGACACCTGAGTTCTATAAGAACCTGTGGGATATCATCCTGTCGGGTCGGGTCTGGCAATCCGAGCTGGTTAACAAGCGCAAAGATGGCAGCCTGTATGTAGAGGAAGAGACCATCACGCCTCTGCTGGATGAATCAGGCGGTATCACCCATTTCATCGGCATCAAGCAGGATATTAGCGAACGCAAGCAAGCCGAGATCGAGCGCCAACGTGTGGAAGATGATCTGCGAAAAAGCGAGGAACGATTCCGGAACATCCTCGAGACCATTGAGGATGGTTATTATGAGGTTGACCTGAAAGGCTCATTTACATTTTTTAATCCTGCCCTAGCAAAGATCTACAGGTATGAACCTGATGAATTGAAGGGCATGAATTACACCCAATACATGGATACTGGGAATGCAGAACTCGTTTTCCTGACCTTTAACCAGATCTTCAGGACCGGGGTTCCGGCTCATGATATTGCCTGGGTTGTGACCTGCAAAGATGGTGAGAAACTGTCAATAGAAGCCTCAGCTTCCCTGTTCAAAGACCTGGATGGCAACAACACCGGTTTTCGGGGTATCGTGCGTGATGTCACCCAACGCAAAAAGATCGAAGCAGATCTCCATCAATCCGAGTCTGAATTACGCGCCCTGTTCGCTGCCCTGCCAGATGTGGTCTTGATGTTCGACAGGGATGGGAGGTATCTCAAGGTCGCTGACAGCAACCAGGATCTTCTCTACAAACCCATGGATGAATTGGTCGGCAAGACCCTGTATGATGTGTTTCCGCTGGGTGAAGCCAACTTATTTAATGGGTATATCCAGAAAGTGTTGGATACATCCAAAAAAGTTCACTTCGAGTACTCCTTGCAGATCGCAGATCAATTGACCTGGTTCGCAGCCACCATCACCCCCATGACAGAGAAATCCGTCATCTGGGTGGCGCGCGATATTACCGAAAATAAAAAAGCTGAGCTTGAACTGCAAAAAAGCGAAGCCAGGCTGCGCGAATCACAAAAGGTAAGCAGGATCGGATCGTATGACCTCGATATGAAAAAGAATATCTGGACTTCATCCACTGTCCTCGATGAATTGTTCGGGATCGATCCAGGGTTCGTTAAAACCCTGGAAAGCTGGGTCGGATTGGTCCATCCGGATGAACAGCAGGAAATGTTGGCGTATTTTAACAAGGTAGTAGTTGAAAACCGGAAACCATTTAATAAGGAATACCGGGTCGTTCGGCCTGCTGACGGTGTCATGCGCTGGATGTGGGGTCTCGGGTCGCTGATTTTTGATGAGGACGGTCTCCCGAATCGATTGGTCGGGACGATTCAGGACATCACCCCGCGCAAGCTGGCCGAAATAGCCCGGCAGGAATCCCACTCCCTGCTCCAAACCACGCTTGAATCGACCGCGGATGGCATCCTGGTGGTGGACCTGCAAGGGCGCATCACCATGACCAATCAGAATTTTGCAAATATGTGGGGCGTCTCGCGTGATCAACTTGAAGGATTTGATATTTCGGAAGTAAGGAACCGGATCCTTCCAGAACTTCGAGACCCGCAGACTTTTATTGATAAAACCATGGAGATCTATGCAGATCCCTCTGAAGAATCTTTCGATCTCATTGAACTTAAGGATGGTCACATTTATGAGCGCGTCACCCGACCTCAATACCAAGAAAAAACCATCGTAGGGCGGGTTTCGAGCTTCCGGGATATCACCGATCGAAAACTTTCCGAGAACCTTGTACGCGAATCTGAGACCAAATACCGGTCATTGTTCGATAATGTTCCGGATGGCGTTTATCGCACCACACCGGATGGACGGATCCTGGCAGCGAATAAAGCCCTGGTAAACATGCTGGGTTATGAGAATACAGAAGAGTTTATTAAAGAAAGTGCATACCATGTGTACGAGGATAAATCCGGCCGGGATGGGTTCCTCGAAGAGATCAACAAACATGGGGTAGTAAAGAACATGGAAGTCCTGATGCGCACAGCCCAGGGAAAAACAGTTGTTGGTTTGGAGAACACACGCGCATTCCGGGATGAAAATGGTGAGGTGCTCTTCTATGAAGGCACCCTGACCGACATCACTGAGCGCAAACAGGTGGAAACAGAGCGCCAGACCCTGTTGGAGATCATGCAAGGCCTGACAAGCACCGACGATCTGCGGGAATACCTGCAGGTTGTCCACCATGCCATAGGAAAAGTGATCCGGGCAAATAATTTCTTCGTAACCCTGAAGAACAAAGAAACAGGTATGTTCGAAGAGCCCTATTTTGTGGACGAGTTCGATCAATCCGGTTCTTCCTATGATCTTGGAAAAAGCCTGACCGCATATGTTTTCCGAAGTGGAAAGCCCTTCTTGAATAAAGATGGAATCTTCGAAGAACTCGTTTCAAAGGGAGAAGTGGAATTGGTAGGCACAAATTCGCTCTCCTGGCTGGGTGTTCCCCTAATTGTATCCAGGGAAACCATTGGTGTAATGGTGATCCAGGATTACGAGAAAGAGGATCTATATTCTGAGCGCGATGTGGAATTTCTGACATCGATCTCCGGACAGGTGGCACAAGCCATCAGTAGCAAGGAAAACGAATTGCGCCTGGCACGGCAGCAGAATGAGATCAGCCGGTTATATCGAGCCTCCGAATCCCTGCTGGTGGGAAGCAGGCGTGATCTGAATAGCCTGGCACAATCCATTGTAACGGCAGTCCTCGAAGAATTCTCGCAAACCAACTGCAGCCTCTTCCTGGTGCAGGAAGATATCGGTATTCTCGAGCGGGTGGCGGCTGCTGGTCCTTATGCCAGCAATGTCAGAGATAAACATATTCGATTGGATGAAACAGGACTGGTACCGGAAGTGGTTCGCGTCCGAAAGACCATTAATGTATCCGATGTAACCATCATGGATGGTTACATGCAATACTGGTCGGAGGCGCGTTCGGAAATGAGCGTCCCTCTCCTGGAAGGGGAGCGGATCCTCGGCGTCCTGGATATTCAGAGCGCTGATGTCGGCGCTTTCAGTGCAGATGATGAACGTATGGTGGGCATCTTTGCCGGGCGGGCAGCCCTGACCCTCGCACAGTCTCTTCAATATAATGCCGAGCAGCGTCGTTCCCAACGCTTGGCTGACCTGCAGATCCTGAGCGCTGAGCTGAACAGCCTTCACACCGAGCGGGACCTGCTCGACATGCTTGTCCTTAAGGCAGCGTTGCTTTCCAGCAGCCCGGTCTGCACCGTTATGTTGTTGGATGATAAAACAGATGACATAATCCTGGCCTCCCATTATGGATTGCCAGGTAATCCACCGACAGGCTTGAGAATCCCGGTTGCACAATTGCCGGGAGCTGCACAGACCTTTAAAAATGGTCAAAATATCCTTATTCCAAATGTTGACCGGGATATGCCTGCCATGCGCAAAGTACTGATCCACCCGGATGTCCAGGCCTTTTTTGCCTTTCCGCTGGTGATCGATGGGGTTGTGGCAGGTGCGATCACCCTGAGCAGCTTGAAACCCCGCCAGTTATCCGAAGCCGAGATAGGCACTTACCAATTGCTGGCACGCCTGGCCTCAGCCGCACTGGACAATGTACGCCTGTTCGAAGGTGTCAACCGCAGCTTGCAGCGTATGAGCTCCCTGCGCCGAGTGGACATGGCCATCTCAGCCAGTTTTGACCTGGTGCTGACGCTCAACATCCTGCTGGAGCAGGTCACCGCCAACCTGGGGGTGGATGCTGCCGATATCCTGGTATATGATACGACCGATTCCAATCTTAAATATGCCTGTGGGCGCGGTTTTCGCAGCCAGGCACTCCGTTATACCAACCTGAGAATTGGGGAAGGTTTTGCCGGCCAGGCTGCCATGGAACGTAGCACGATCCACATCTCCAATCTCCAGGATGAAATGAATTACCTGGATAAATCCATGTCGTTACCCAGCGAGGGTTTCATCTCCTACTGGGGTGTGCCCCTCGTGGCAAAAGGTAACATCCAGGGTGTGCTTGAGGTCTTCAGCCGTCAACCGGTCCAGGTTGACCAGGATTGGACGAATTATATGGAGACCCTGGCAGGTCAGGCCGCCATCGCAGTTGACAACGTGCTGCTCTTCAACCACCTCGAACGGTCCAATGCCGACCTGTCACTAGCCTATGATAGCACCCTGACGGGCTGGGCAACCGCTCTGGAATTACGCGATAACGAAACGGAGGGACATACCCGCCGGGTGGCAGCCACCACTACCCAATTGGCTATCAAAATGGGAGTGCAGGACAAGGATATCATGTACATGCGCTGGGGCTCACTCTTGCACGATATTGGCAAAATGGGTATCCCGGACAGCATCTTATTAAAACCCGGTCCACTGAGTGATGAAGAATGGGTCATTATGCGGACGCACCCTGTGCTTGCCTACGAAATGTTGTCCCCGATTGATTACCTGGCGAATGCACTCGACATACCCTACAATCATCATGAAAAATGGGACGGCAGCGGTTACCCGCGCGGCCTGAAAGGTGAGCAGATTCCTCTCTCCGCACGCATCTTTGCCATTGTCGATGTCTGGGATGCTCTCACTTCAGACCGACCCTACCGCGCAGCCTGGTCACACGAGAAAACCATGGATTACATCCGGGAACAGGTCGGCACACATTTTGACCCACGTGTTGCCACCGCCTTCCTGGAGATGATCGGGATGGAAGGTAAATTACCGGGAAAATGACAAGACCGGGCATCCAACCCAAGAATGCCACGTCGCTGGTAAGAGAATGACAAAAACATGAAAATAGGCGACGTTTGTCAGTTGACGTTAACCGGTGCTTGCGATATTTTATACAAGCATGTCATACCTCCTTCCAAAAGGGTAGGCGGGGGATTCGTAATCGTGCGCCGCACATTGCGAATCCCCATCGTCCCTGAAATATGGAAAGGCGACACTGAAGCAAGAGGCTAGCTTTGCGGGAGAAGGGTCTATGAGACACCCCGGTCCCGGGCACTCAAGCAGCATCTCACAAAATTATTTACAGGAGCAATAAAAAATGGCAATGAAAATTACTGATGAATGCATTTCCTGCGGCGCATGTGCCCCGGAATGCCCGACCGAATCCATCACCGAAGGTGACATCATCTATGTCATCGAATCCACCACCTGCGTGGAATGTGTTGGTCACCATGATTCACCCCAGTGCGTTTCCGTCTGTCCGGTGGAGTGCATCGTTAAAGCATAATTGGCAGTATAATCAGTATCAGGCTGGTCCAGGCGGATCGATCTTCCACCTGTTTATAGATAAATTAAATAGTCATGACCTTCGGGGCAGGGTGAAATTCCCGATCGGTGGTTAAAGCCCACGAGTATCCCGGTTTGAACGGGATTACAGGATGCGATGTAATTTCGCAGCCGACGGTTAAAGTCCGGATGAAAGAAGGTACAAGCTGGCTAGTTGTCAGCCTGGTTTGTCGTATGGCAACCAGGCTCTCAATGCGCCGAGTTTGAACGTCCCGCCAAAAATTCGCAGGACATCGCCCCGCAGGTCTTATTTGCGGGGCGCTGGGTTTTAAACCTCCTCCCCCGCCACCCGGGCGATGGTATCGCTCCAAGGTAGATAACAGGTTGAGAAATATGCAATTTCCAAAGATCCAAAGATCCGGCACAACAAAGGTCCATTTTCCCTGGACCGCTCTTGCCTCCCTGGCAAGTGGGTTGGCAGCCTGGTGGCTGGTCAGCCGGTTTTCGAATTTACCTGCTTTCATCCTGCCTGCCCCAGGCATGGTATGGACCCGGTTTTGGAATGCCCTGAAGGATGGCAGCCTGCTGGTGCACGCCCTGGTGACTCTGCAGGAGATCGGCCTTGGATTGCTGGTTGGTACATTCCTTGCAACTGGGCTGGGATATCTGCTGGCGAAATCACGCCTGTTCGAGCGCCTGCTTTCTCCCTACCTGGTGGCCATGCAAGCCATACCGATCGTAGCCATCGCCCCCCTGCTGGTGATCTGGTTTGGTCCGGGCATGTTCTCCAAGGTGCTGATCTGTGCCCTGATCGTCTTCTTCCCGGTGCTGGTCAATACCGTGGTGGGTGTGCGCGCCGTTCCGCGCTCCCTGCACGCCCTGATGGGTTCGCTGCATGCCACGCGCTGGCAGACCCTGCGGCTGCTGGAGCTGCCAGCCGCGCTGCCCATCCTGCTGGGCGGCTTGCGCATCGGCGCCACCCTGTCCGTCATCGGGGCAGTGGTCGGTGAGCTGGTGGGAGCCAACCAGGGGCTGGGTTTTCTGATCAATGTCGGACGCGGCCAGTATGATACCTCCCTGGTATTTGTGGCTGTTTTCACCCTGGTGGCACTGGCCCTGGGGCTTTACAGCCTGGTGGCTTTTTTCGAACATCGCCTGCTGGCTTGGCAGGAGTGGCGCGAATGACAGCAAGGATTATTAAAAGTTCTTTTTATACGGAGATGAACCATGAGAACGAAGACTTTGAGTGTTTTGGCGCTGGTCAGCGTGCTGATTGCAGCTTGCGGAGGGGCACCTACACCGCAAACCAGCCTGGTAGATATTCGCTTACCACTCGGTTACATTCCCAACATCCAGTTCGCCCCACTGTATGTCGCCCTGGATAAAGGCTTCTTCCAACAGTCCGGCATCAATGTGACCCTGGATTATGCCCAGGAAACCGATGGGCTGGCGCTGGTGGGGGCGGATGAGATCCAGTTTGCCATCGTTTCGGGCGAACAGGTGCCACTGGCGCGTGCCCAGGGATTACCGGTGGTATATGTCATGGCCTGGTACCAGCAATACCCTGTCTCGGTCGTCTCCCTGGCAGACCAGGGCATCCTTACCCCGCAGGACCTGGCTGGCAAGAAGATCGGTCTGCCCGGTCTGTATGGCGCAAACTATGTCGGCCTGGAGGCCATCCTGTTTGCTGCCGGACTGAAGGAGGATGATGTGACCCTGGATTCGATTGGCTATACCCAGGTGGAGTCTTTGGTGGCTGGCCGTGATGCTGCAGTCTCGGTCTATACCGCCAACGAACCCATCCAACTGCGCGCCCAGGGTTACCAGGTCAACGAATTGCGGGTGGCAGATCATGTCCAACTGGCCTCCAATGGATTGATCACCAATGAAAAGACCATAGCCGAAAACCCCGATCTGGTTCGGTCGATGGTGCAGGCTACCCTCAAAGGATTGCAATTTACCATCGATAATCCGGACGAAGCCTACCAGATAAGCAAAAAGTACGTGGAAAACCTTTCAAGCCTGTCAGCCGAGGACGAGGCCATCCAAAAGCAGGTCCTGGTCACCTCAATCGAGCTTTGGAAGGCTGAGCGCCTGGGATATTCGGACCCGCTGGCCTGGCAGAACATGCAGGATGTCCTGCTCAGTATGGGCTGGCTGAAACAGTCCCTGGATCTGAATGCAGCATTCAGTAACGAATTCCTGCCCTGAGTTAAATGATGGTCAAATGATGATCACAGACACCCGTGACCCCTTTCTGGTTGTAGAAGAACTGGATGCCACCTTCCCGAACGAGGATGGGGGTCTGCGCGCTTTGCAGGGAGTCTCCTTTTCGGTCAACCCTCAGCAATTCGTGTGCATCCTGGGTCCATCCGGCAGTGGCAAAAGCACCCTGTTGCGCATCCTGGCAGGAGTTCTCAAGCCGGCGCGCGGCTCGGTAAGTTTTTCCGGTGGCTTACCTCGCGTCGGGTTTGTCTTTCAACAGAGCAACTTGATGCCCTGGCGCACTGTACTGGACAACATCACCCTGCCGCTCGAACTGGAGGGTTTAAGCCGTGAGAGCGCCGCTCCACGTGCCCTGGAATTGATCGACCTGGTCGGTCTGCAGAGCTTTGAACGCGCCTGGCCACGCGATCTTTCGGGCGGCATGGCGCAGCGGGTTGCCATCGCCCGCGCTCTGGTGCATGATCCCGACATCCTGCTGCTGGATGAGCCTTTCGGCTCACTGGATGCCCTGACGCGCGAGCGCATGGGCAGCGAGCTGCTGCACATCTGGCAGAAACGCCAGAAGACAGTCTTGATGGTGACGCACTCGATCAGCGAGGCGCTCTACCTGTCAGACCATGTCCTGGTCCTATCCCAGCGTCCAGGCTGCATCAAGATGGATTTGGAGGTGGAGTTCCCGCGTCCGCGCCAGGAAGGCATCCTCTACACAGCGGAATTTGGAAAGCTGGTGCGCCAGTTGAAGGAAGCCATCGAGTAATATTTTTGAGGGGAAAATGGAACGAAAAGCCTGGATCGTCAGCGGTATTTGATCAGATAAAAGATCAGCTTGATGTATTCATTATTTAGATTGATCAAACCATTTTCATCCTGCCACCAGTTGCCAGCATCATAACTGGGGTAAGGTGCACCCGCCACTTCCAACTCCACCTGGACACCTGCCAATTCTTTCTCGAAGATCCACCTGGCACGGCGTGTGTGAAAGGCGGAGGTGACCATGATAACCGAGTGGATATCGTTGGCTTCCACATACTGGCGCAACGTGCGGGCTTCGTCAAATGTGCTGGTAACCGGTCCGCTGGTATTGAGAACCAGGATCTTATCGGCAGGAACGCCGCGCAATTGCATGACCTCAACCGCTATATCGGTCGGGTTGTCCACAAGCCCCAACCGCTCAGCGGGTGAACTTTCAGTCTGGGCGATTGCCACGAGAGGTGCCAGCCCCTGTCGGTACATTTCACTGGAATAAAAGGGTCTGGTTTCATAATCCCCGTTCAGCACAAAGATCAGATCGGCTTTTTGCAGGGGCGTATCCGTGCTGATCAGGTAATTCGCCAGCCCACTCAGCAGGGTCACGCGCAGACTGTAGACCAATGCACACAGCAGCACGAAGACCAGCAACAGGATGCCGGTCTTTTTCAGGATGCTCATTGGTCTTGGCGGGGTTTCAGACATGATCCATTTTTCCTTCCCGCTTCATTCTACTACAGACCTACCTGCCCAATAGGCTTCGATCGAAAGACGGTTATTATCCTGCTGATCCTGGCAGAACCAATCTTTCGCAAAATTCCGGAGTACATTACAATTATCCTGGAGGCGCAAAATGATCTTTCGCGTTGGAATAGAAAATAATAACGATGACCGCAGCATTGCCTGGGCATTGGAACATCCCGGTTGTTTTGCATATGGCGCCAATGCCAACACCGCCTGTCTCAATCTTGAAACTGCCATCCAGAAATACGCCACCTGGATATTGAGAAATCAAACCAATTCCTGGCTGAACTTTGATACTGTGGAGATCGTCCCGGAGGAAACCTGGGAGGTATACTCCATCAACAAGGAGCTGGAGAAGGTTGAAACCGGCGGTTACTACGTGGAATCCTTTTTTCGATATGACTGGAAGCCGCTCAAGCGCGAGGAAGTCGAGCATGGTATTGACATGTTGTACTGGACCCGGGATGAACTGCTGAACCTCATAGCGCGGCTAAGCGCTGAGAAGCTGGCTGCCACTTATCCCAACGAGCGTTGGAGCATCCAGGGTATTCTCGGTCACATCGGTGGTGCGGAATGGTGGTATCTTGGCAACCTCAACCTGACCCCGGACGGGAGCGAGTTGTCCAAAGAGACCATGGCGCGCTTGAAGCAATCCCGCGATCTGCTGATCCAGTCCCTCCGCAAACTGGTCGGCGTCTCAAAGGTGCTGGGCAGTGAAGGCGAGTTTTGGAGCCCACGCAAGGTGCTGCGCCGCGCCTTGTGGCATGAACGCGATCATATTGACCATATTAAGAAGTTGATCTAGCTCAAGCCTAGAAAAGGGATGAAGAATGGCATACGATGAGAACCTGGGTCTGCGCATACGAGAGATACTTGCCAATGTGCGCGGGCTGGAAGAAAAAAAGATGTTCGGCGGGATCGGATTCCTGGCCAACGGCAACATGGCCTGCGGTGTCCACAAAGACAGCCTGATCGTACGGGTGGGTCCGGAGAACTACCAGGCAGCCCTGGACAAAGAACATGCCCGGGTGTTTGACATGCCCGGACGCCCCATGACCGGCTGGGTAATGGTGGCTGCTCCTGGTTTTATCACAGACAAAGACCTGGCGACCTGGGTGCAGCAGGGTCTGGAATATGCCATCAGCCTGCCCCCCAAATAAGAATGCTCCCTTTGATCGAGGTATGATGGAGGGGGCGCATCATGGATAATGGATCTGCAATTTACACAGGATATTATGAAACTGGAAATTCCTAATACCCTAATCGAATCCGCCGGGCTGAAGGAAGATGAGTTGAAAAGCGCCCTGGCTGTGCAGCTTTTTCTTCAGGGACGCCTGGATCGGGAACAGGCCAGCCAGTTGTGCGGCTGCAGCCAGGACAGGCTGAAAGAGTTGGCTGCAAACCTGGTCAATACTGGCGGGGTAAAAAAATTCGACACGGACGAATTTCTATCCTGGGCTTCCCACGATCTTAAAACCCCCCTGAATTCGATCATTGGTTTCAGCCGGATCATCCTCAAGGGCATAGACGGACCAGTATCCGAACTGCAAGCCGCTGACCTTGCCCTGGTGAACGCCAGCGGGTATCGCATGCTGACCCTGCTTGATCAACTGGTTGAGATCGCCCACCTCAATCGCAGCGAGGTCAAAACAAAATTAGAACAGGTCCAGATCATGCCGGTGATCGAAGAAGGTGTGGAAAACTGGAAGCAGAAAAGAACGGATCATGAACTTGTTACCAATTTTTCCATCCCGAAACCCGGACCTTTCGTTCACGTGGACAGCTACGACATTCGCCAGGTGGTTACATATTTGCTGACCTACGCCGGGCTGCATTTGGCACCGGGCGGAAAGATAGTTTTCAACGTGGAAGCAATACCCAGCGGTTTGAGCCTGACAATCAAAAGCAGCGGCACCCGTTCCTCCAACGATGTTAAAATGGATGCCACCATATTGAATTTCATCTGCAAGTCGTATCTTATACTTAACGGAGCTGAATTGGAACTCTGCCAGTCAGATGAGAACGGGGCACACATCCGTCTTCTCTTTAAAACAATCTGAGTATGGAGATCACTCCCCGGCCGGATAAGATAAAGAAACCTGACAGGCAGGTCTCACCAGCTGAATTTTTTATTGACAAGATACGGATAGAATAAAAAGATGGATACCAAAACCCTGCACGTTCTTGAATATTCCAAGGTGCTCGAGCGCCTGATGGTGCATTGTGACTTCAGTGCCTCGAGTGACCTTGCCCGTCAGCTCGCCCCCACTGAAAACTTTGAACTGGCACAGGCGCTCCTGGCGGACACCACTGAAGCGCGCCGGCTGCTCTCCAGCCAGGATATTACCATCGGTGGTGCGCACGACATCCGCCCGCAGGTCATCAACGCGGCTCGTGGCGGTCGCCTGGAAGCCAAAGATCTGCTTAATATCCAAAATACATTGGTCGCCACCCGCAACCTGCGCCGTTCGCTTGAAAAACAGGATACAGATTTCCCGCGCCTGGCTGAACTGGCGCTCAGCCTGCCAGCCCCGCTTGGACTGGTCGAGACCATCTCACAAACCATTGGTGAGACCGGTGAGGTGCTCGACTCAGCCTCACCCAAACTGGGCGTCATCCGGCGCGAGATCCGCATTGCCCACGAAAGGCTGATGTCACGCCTGCAAAAATATATCACCGATACGCATACCGTCTCAATGCTGCAGGATGCCCTCATCACCCAGCGCGATGGGCGTTATGTCATTCCACTACGTGCCGAGTTCAAGGGACAGGTCAAGTCGATCGTCCACGACCAGTCCAGCTCGGGTGCCACCCTGTTTGTCGAACCGCTGCCGGTGGTGGAGCTGAACAACAAGTACCGCGAGATGCAACTGGCCGAGCGAGATGAAGTTGAGCGCGTGCTCTACGAGGTCTCACAGAAAGTGGGTGAGCACGTCGACGAGATCGTGCCCGGCATTGACGCATTAGCCGAGTTGGACCTGGCCTTTGCCAAAGCCAAATATGCCGACGAACTGGATGCGGCTGAGCCCATCCTTAACCGACTGGAAGCAGACTCTGAAAAGACCGGCCGCGTGTCCCTGATCCGCCTGCTACAGGCCCGCCATCCGCTGCTCGACCCGCGCAGCGTGGTACCCATAGACGTGGACCTCGACCCGCACACCTATGCCGTTATCATCACCGGTCCCAACACGGGCGGCAAAACCGTATCGCTTAAAACGGTCGGGCTGCTGGTGCTGATGGCTCAATCCGGCTTGCACATCCCGGCCGGATCCGGCTCGGAACTGGTGGTGTTCAAATCGGTCTGGGCGGATATCGGCGATGAGCAATCCATAGAGCAGTCCCTTTCCACCTTTTCCGGTCACATTACCAACATCGTGCGCATCCTCAAGAAAGTGGACCGCCAGTCACTGGTCATCATCGATGAACTCGGGGCGGGTACCGACCCGCAGGAAGGTGCTGCCCTGGCGCGCGCCATCCTCAGCTACCTGCTAGAACGGGATGTGACCACCTTTGTAGCCACCCACTACCCCGAGTTGAAGACCTTTGCTCATACCACGCCCGGTGTGGTCAATGCTTCGCTCGAATTTGACCTGCACAGCTTGCGACCGACCTACCACCTCACCATCGGGCTGCCAGGTCGCTCGAATGCCCTGGCAATTGCCGAGCGTCTCGGGCTGCCGGTCGAGATCATCGCGGCTGCCAGGGGGGACATCGATCCATCCAACTTGCGCGCCGATGACCTGCTCGATGCCATCCACCGCGAGCGTAAACTGGCCCGCAAGGAACGCCAGAAAGCCGAGAAAGCGCGCTCGGACGTTCACCGTCTGCGCCGCGAATTGGGTGAACGCCTTGAAAAGATCGAGGAGGAACGCCAGACAGCCATTGACAAGGCACGTGCTGAAGGCGAACTGGAAGTTGCCCTCCTGCAGGAACAGCTAAAGAACCTGCGCCAGGATCTGAAGAATGCCCGCCAGCCACTGGATGTGCTCAAAGAAATCCAGGAGCAGGTTGAGATCCTGGAAGAAAAGATCCAGAAGCCTGTCAAGAAGCACGTCAAGCGTAAACCGGTACCAAGAGGTGAGCTCAGGATCGGAGAGAAGGTCATCCTGATATCTCTTAATAAAGAGGCTGTCATCACCAGCATCAGCGCTGAAGATGTCGAGGTCCAGATCGGCAGCTTGCGCATGCGCGCCCGCCTGAACGAGATCCAGCGCAAGAGCCAGGATGAACCTGTGCCAGATCAATCCGTTGAAACTCCCATGCCTGAGCACGGCCGTTCGCGCTCGGTCAATCTGGCAGCCTCGCCTGGCATCGAGCTGGACCTGCGTGGACAACGTTCAGAAGAAGCCCTGTCATTACTCGAGGATTTCCTCGACCGTGCCTTCATGGCGGGCATGCCCTTCGTGCGCATCATACACGGAAAAGGCTCCGGCAAGCTGCGCAGCGAGGTGCGGCACACCCTGCAGGGTCACCCCCAGATCGCCTCATTTGACGAAGGCGAGCAGCAGGAAGGCGGGGCAGGTGTGACTGTTGTCAAGATGCTGGAGTGAGAACATCCAGGTGAAAAAAGAGAAGGAAACCCTCGAAGTAAAGAACAGGCTGGAATGGAAAGACTGGTTAAGTGAGAACCACAACCGGGTAAGCGAGATCTGGCTTGTATATTACCGGAAAGAGACCGGTTACCCTTCCATTTCCTACCAGGATTCCCTGGATGAAGCCCTTTGTTTTGGCTGGGTGGACAGCATCATAAAAAAACTGGATCAAACAAAATATGCACGCAAGTTCACACCCAGAAGGGACAATAGTAAATGGTCCCTGGTCAACAAAAGGCGCGTGGAGAAGTTGATGGCTGAGGGCCTGATGACGGAACATGGGCTTAAGAAAGTCGAGGCTGCCAGGAGTTCCGGCAGTTGGGAAAACCCGGGGACAAGACCTGGGATGGATTTTCAAATGCCCCCGGAATTCAGCACAGCATTGAAAGAAGATCCACGAGCAGGTGAAACATATTACAACCTGGCAGCAACTTATCAGAATCAGTATTTAGCCTGGATCTGCCTTGCCAAACAACCAGAAACCCGCAAAAAACGTATCAGTGAATCGATCAAGTTGTTGATGGAAGGAAAAAAACTGGGTCTAAGGTGACCGGCGTCCAAAGGTAGAAAACAACACCTGATCTTATATGGCATAATTGCAGCATACCTATTCTTTAATTATCATGTTTGTGTCCAGGAGCGAATTTCATGTCCTTATTTTTTGCCAATTACAGTGAATTCCTGCTAAGGATCCTGATCGCGTCCTTGCTGGGCGGCTTGATCGGCCTTGAACGCGATATGCACGGCCGCGCTGCAGGTCTGCGAACACATCTCCTGGTCAGCATGGGGTCAGCGGTGTTTACCGTCCTGTCTTTAATCATCGCCAGGAGTGCCAATGCAACCGGATTCCAGGCAGACCCGGGTCGCATCTCGGCTCAGATCGTAGCGGGAATCGGTTTCCTCGGGGCAGGTGTCATCATCAAGGAGGGTGCAAATATCCGCGGCCTGACAACAGCAGCCTGTTTGTGGGGTGCAGCCGCCATCGGCATGGCGGCAGGATATGGCTATTACGAGATCGCCATCTTTTCAACCGCGGTGGCCCTGGTCAGCCTTGTGTTCCTGAAATTTAGCGAGCGTCTATATACCAAGGATGCCTATCGGATCTTGAGCATCCGCACGCCGCTGGAGGTCAGCGCCTCGCAACTGATCGACCTCGTTAAGAGCGAGCAACTTAAAGTTTTAAATTGTGATATTGAGAAGAATTACGAATCGGGCAGCGCCATCGCCCGGCTGGCACTCATGATCCACTACCGGGGTATCACCGACAAGCAGTCCCATGCGGTCATAAAAAAACTTGAAGACTCCGGTCTGCCATTGCAGGAAGTCAAGTGGGAACATATGTGATCATTCACCAGGATCGAATGCAGATCGCAAGGAGATGGTTAAATGACAAACCAGACTGAACCGGGAAACAAACAGGAACTGCTGAAAACCCTGGTTATAGAACGTCTGCAGTGGGAGGCGGTGATAGGTACACTCACCGATGAGCAATACCTGAAAGCGGGGATCGATGGCAGGTTCAGTGTCAAGGACCTGCTGGCGCACATGGTGACCTGGGAGGGGCGCATGATGCAGTGGATCAATGAGACTCTGGCGGGCATTGTTCCCCAGCGCCCGGCTCCCGGCATGACCTGGGATGATCTCGACCGGCTCAACGAGCTGACCTACCAGGCCAACAAAGACAGGGCGTTGGATGACATCCTGGAGGCGTCCGAGGCATCCTATTCCCGGTCCCTGGAGCTGGTCCAGACCCTGACGGATGAAGACCTGTTTGACGGTTCCCGCTTTGCCTGGCGCCAGGGCGATCCGCTCTGGCACATGGTGGCTGCCAACACCTGGTGGCACTACCGCGAACACCGCCAGCAGGTGGAAGCCTGGTTAAAAGACGGGGACAACTCCAAGGCACCCTGATCGCAGGTTCCCGGCTATAAGCTTGGCAGGATTACTTCAACCCTCATGAGGAGAAACACCCATGGAATACCCGATCCTGGAACATGACCCGACCCGTACAGCCATCATCGAGCCATCCAAAATAATCCACCCACATGATATGCCTGAACATTGCGTGATCTGTTTCTTCAGGGAAGCGCTTGACAAGATCGTGAGCGAGCATCATGCCAGGGTCCTGGTTGAACAAAAATGGGAGGATGGAACCCATCCTTTTTACGAGATCGAGTTCCAGGGTGAACGCCTGGCTTTTTTTCACCCGGGCATCGGGGCGCCCTTAAGCGCTGGTTTGCTTGAAGATGGTATCGCCTTGGGATGTAAGAAATTCCTGGCTTGTGGCGGAGCAGGCGTTCTCGTGAAGGATATTGCCGTGGGAAATCTGATCGTGGTCAGCGGGGCAATTCGCGATGAAGGTGTTTCTTATCATTACCTGCCGCCGGGCAAGGAAGTCGTTGCCAACCAGGCCGGAATGAATGCGCTGAAAGATGCTCTGGAGAAGCGAGCCATCCCGTTCCGGGTCGGGAAAACCTGGACCACGGATGCCCCCTATCGCGAGACGCCCGACAGGATGAGCAGGAGAAAGGACGAGGGCTGCCTGACGGTGGAAATGGAGAGCGCAGGTATGATGGCGGTAGCCCAATTCCGTGATGTTGTCTTCGGGCAGGTATTGTATGGCGGGGATGACCTGAGCGGTACGAACTGGGACAACCGCGGCTGGCAATCCAGAAAGGAGATCCGTGAAAACCTGTTCTGGTTGTGCGCAGAAGCCTGCCTGACCCTTTAATATTCCTTTCGGTGAAATGCCAGTCACCGATTTGATTTACGAAGCCACTGCATCAGGGTAGTGGGATAAAACAATCTAGCTGCTGACAGCAACCAGTAGTTGCCGCCTCAGATTATATGGAATTCCAACCAAAAATATGATACAGTAGATGTAAGGGGAGATAATGGTCA
>Ga0172368_10003621_pt1 | contig 18595 bp, 16 predicted proteins | sample Lak11m_FD_114540 | JGI IMG/M metagenome (GOLD analysis project Ga0172368, IMG submission 114540) | Freshwater microbial communities from Kabuno Bay, South-Kivu, Congo - kab_022012_11m | ecosystem: Environmental > Aquatic > Freshwater > Lake | place: Democratic Republic of the Congo: South-Kivu...
GCACACTTGGTCTCAACCGCTCGATGGCGGTCGAAAAGGACCGTGGTTGTCTGGATGGCCTTCTGTTGGCGCCTGTTGATCGCTCGGCCATCTTTTTTGGAAAAGCCATCAGCAACCTGATATTTATGCTGATCATTGAAGCGATTGTCCTGCCGGTTTATAGCGTGATGTACAATATCAATCTTTTCAATCTGGGATTGATCGGTGTCACCCTGCTTGGATCAGTGGGCTACATCGCGGTTGGCACATTGTTGGCAGCCATGTCGGTCCAAACCCGCACACGTGATGTGCTCCTGCCTATATTATTATTCCCGCTTGTTATCCCGGTATTGGTGGCAGCGGTAAAAGCCAGCAGTGGTTTTCTACTCGGCCTGGACATGAGTGAAATCCTGCCATGGCTGAATATATTAATCGTTTATGACTTGATCTTTATTGCTGTAGCATTTATGGTCTTTGATTATGTGGTCGAAGAATGAGTAAGCCGTTTCATACCTTCAATCGAAAACTGGAGAAACTATGTCCCCTCAACCTCGGGTTTTAAAAATAATGAATGTTTTATCGGCAGTACTGGTTCTGGCAGCCTTCCTGATGGCAATGTTCTATGCCCCGCTCGAAAAAGTAATGGGAGAAGTACAAAGAGTGTTCTATTTCCACGTGGCTACTGCTTGGGTGGGAATGCTTGGTTTCATTGCCGCAGCAGTGGTCGCCTTGATTTATTTACGCACGCAAGATCTAAAATGGGATGTCATCGGGTTGGCTGCTGTTGAGATCAGCCTGGTGTTTTTCCTGATCGCCATCGTACTTGGTTCCATCTGGGCTCGCCCAGCCTGGGGCACATGGTGGACCTGGGAACCGCGCCTTACCACCGCGGCTATTCTTGAAATGATCTACCTGGCTTACCTGCTTTTGCGTCAGGGTATCGAGGATCCCGATCGTCGTGCTCGTTTTGGCGCCGTCTATACCCTTCTGGGTGGTTTGAGTGTCCCGTTGACATTTGTCTCAATACGGATTTTTCGCACCATTCATCCTGTTGTGATTGGTGGTGGTGGCAGCGAGAAGATGAGCATGACTGGTTCGATGGTAGCTACCATGTTGTTCAGCATTGCAGTGTTCTCGCTGGTTTTTGTGACCCTTTTCTGGCATCGCATCCGCCTTGGGCTTTTTGCCGACAAGGTGGAAGCACTTAAACTTAAAGTAACTCAATAAGGAGCCTGTCATGGATGCAACGCCCAATACATTTAATTACATGGTGGCTGGCTATATTATTTTTACCATCGTCATGTCGCTCTATATCGCCAGCCTGGTTTCACGTTGGAAGAATCTTCAGCGCGAAAGTCGGATCTTGGAAGATATCGACCAGAAAAAAAATTAGTGGTTTTTTGAAATCCCTGATGAAAGTGCCCGAATCCCACCTTTTTCATCTTTTATATTGAATTTGGAATGATCTGGTACTGGAATTTGATAAAATAATCCGCTATACTATGTAGTGGATTATTTCCTTATCAGGACAGTGATTTGAAACCATACAGGCCTGTTTTTCATTGGATTTTATTGCTATCGGCCGCCCTTGGGTTGGTCATGGTTTCAGCTGTCTTGACTGCCCCTAATTCCGTACATGCGATCTCCCCGACTGTTACACCTCTCCCTACGCCTTCCGGTCCGGATCGTTACACCACCATGCAGGTGGATATTTCACTTTACGAATGGTGGCTGGCTGCCTGGAAGGACAGCAGTGTTCACTGCTCATTTGAGGTGGATCATGAGGGCCTGCCCAACGATACGGACATTTCATCAACCTGCGGGGAGGATATCTTCACTGCGTGGAAGGCCTATTCGGGTCCCTGTGCTGAGCAGGATATCACCTCATGTCCTGGTTATTACCTGATCCCGGTTTCGAGCAAACCAGGTAAACGCGACATAACCGTAAAACTCCCTGAACCGGATATCAAGGTTTCAGTCGAAAATTGCGTGCCGGATACTGCTGGCTGGTGTACCGAGCAGCCAACCTTGATCCTGACTGCAGATGAACCTTTGCCAAACGAATCGATCACAGCGATCAATGGACTTGTTGGCAGTGACCCATTTACCTGCCAGGGTAACCGTTGTGTTTTCAGGCTTGCAAATACCTTACCCGAAGGTATTCGCTTGACTTTTTGGGCGAATTCCACGCACGGCGATAGCAGCGAACAATTCGATGCACTACTGCGCGTCATCAGTGATGAGGGTGGGCAACGCCTGACGGAGCGTTGGTACGTAAATGTGATTTCATCCCAATGGGTTGGCGCCCCGATTGCATCTTGCTCTGCGGCTTGGGAATCTTTCCTCCCGCCCGAAGGTCCTCCTCAATGGCTGTCCACTCCATCCACCAGCAGCGAGCTGAAAACCAATATTCCCTATAACTACCTGGCTGCCAATCTGATTACCCAGGCGGCTGCCGATGTTTCTGCCTGCCCGGATGGCGGGTTGAATCCTGATGGTTCTGCCAATGCCTGTGGGCTTGAAGCTGCTGCTCCTGCAGTACAGGAATGGCAGAATCGCTTTGATAATCTGATCTTTGCAGTTGCCCAGGATACCAAAGTCCCTGCGCAGCTACTCAAGAATTTATTCAGCCGGGAAAGCCAGTTCTGGCCTGGTGTTTTTCGTAATGGGAAAGATGTGGGCCTAGGCCAGCTTACCGAAGGCGGTGCGGATACGGCTTTATTGTGGAACCCTTCCTTCTATGATCAATTCTGTCCATTGGTACTCGACCAGAGTGTATGCGCATCTACTGGTTTCGCCAACCTGAAACCCGCTCTCCAATCGCTTTTACGGGGGGCATTGGTGGGCAGCGTGGATGCGAGCTGCGTAGATTGCCCTCTTGGTCTCGATCTGTCACGGGCGGATTTCAGCGTGGGCGTTTTTGCTCGCACCATGCTCGCAAACTGCGAACAGGCTGGAAAAATTGTCAAGGATGTGATCGGCAGAATGCCTGGTCAATTGCTTGATTACGAAACTCTCTGGCGTTTTACACTTGTCAATTACAATGCCGGGTCGGGTTGTCTTGCAACCGCCATTAATCAGGCTTATAACCCTGCGGCTGAAGTGCCTCTCAGTTGGGATGGGGTTGCTTCTGTGTTGGAAGTCAACTGCCCGGGTTCCGTAGACTATGTTGGTGATATAAGTAAGATTGATGAGCCTGAAGTGCCGGTTATTCCCACCGAGATACCGCCTGATAATGTAAATGGGAATTAAAGGTTGCCTGTTATAGCCAGACCGGTTTTTTCGAAATTTTTGCTATTAAATGTTCATAACCTGGATCGGAGTTTTCTCCGATCCAGGTTTTTAAGTCGATGGTCACATGTGTTAGTGACTTACGTAACTAATAAGATTGTTCAGAATCGCTTATGCTATTAATTGGTGTAATTGTCTTTTCTGATATATGATTATCGGACGAGATGGAGGAGAGCGATCATGATAAATGTTCCTGAATTGAAAGTGTTTGTCACTGCAGCGGAAGAATTGAATTTCAGCCGCGCAGCGCAGCGTTTGCACCTATCGCAATCGGCTGTGAGCCAGAATATTCAGTCAATCGAACGTACTTATGGGGTGGAATTATTTGTTCGACATGGTCGTTCAGTCCAGTTGAGCGAGGCAGGGATTGCCATTCTACCGATGGCGCGTGAGGTATTAAACTCGGCCCGCCTTTTGGAAGATGCACTGCATAATGTCAATGATGATGTGGTGGGCGAACTGATCATTGGCTGTGCCACCACATCTGGTCGTTACTCCATTCCCAACCTCCTGGCTGCCTTCCAGAGAGATTATCCCCATGTCCGCACCCGTGTAAGCTTGATGCGCCGCCAGGATGCTGTTAATGAACTACTCGATCAGACCATCAACCTGGCAGTCATCAGTCGCTGTGTGGATCATCGCGACCTGGAATGCCAGCTTATGCTTGATGACCGGATCATCCTGATCGTTCCCGCACACCACCCCTGGGCTAATTTACAACAAGTGAAACCAGCCGATGTGTTGGAACAGCCATTTATTTCCCGCGAAACCAGTTCCGGTACATTTGAAATGTTATTCGCCAATATGCGCCAGCATGGCATTGACCCCGATAATTTGAATGCTGTTATGCAATTGGGTGATGCAGAAGCGGTGCAGATGGCGGTGGAAAAGGGCATCGGGATTACATTTATCTCGGAGATGATGGCTTCGCGCAGTCTGGCATTGGGGCGAGTGCGTAAGGTGGAGGTGGAGGGTTTCAGTATGACTCAATCCGTCTACATGGTGCGGCATGTCGCGCGCGCTTTCACTCGCGCCGAAACCGGTATCTGGGAATATGTCAAGCTGCATCGCGAAGAATTAGCCGCGGATTTGCTATATAACCTGGCTGATGTTACTTTGGCCTGAAACTAGTATATTTGTTCATTGTTTGATAGCCAGGCGCTGAGTTCCCACCGCCTGGCCTGTCATATAATAAGGCTACCTGTCTTTGTTTGAGCCATGCTGGATCTGGACAATGGCCGCACCCGATCGATTTTTTCTGTATTTTTGACAGCGGATTTACCTTAGGAGGCGACATGCTGACTCTCGTTGAAAAAGTCCTTTTTGCTGTGGCGGTTGGGATTTCGTTGTATTTCACCTGGAAGGGTGTGGAGCGCATCGTCAAGAATATTTCCGGCGGTAAAGGTAGCCCAGACTGGAACCTGGTAGGCCAAAAAGCAGGCACTGCAATCCTGAAATTCTTTACCTTCCAGCCTGTATTCCGCTTTCGCCTGCTGCCGAGCATCCTGCATGCTCTCATTGGATGGGGTTTTATCTCTTTTCTGCTCATCAACCTTGCTGACCTGATCTATGCCTATACTGGTTGGCGTTTGCTAAATAACACCGGTATCTTTGGAGATTTATATCGTCTTTTGGCTGATATAGCCAACGTGGCTATTCTGTTTGGCATTGTTGCCATGGCACTGCGCCGCTTTCTCCTGCACCCGGCCACGCTTTCCACCCGTGCTTCCACCTTGCTGGATCCGCTGGCCCGTAATGGGATCAACCGCGATTCGGCGATCGTGGCAGGATTTATCTTCCTGCACAACAGCGGTCGTTTGTTGGGTGAGTCTTTTAATATTGCCCTGGCAAAGGGTGCCGACCCGTGGCAGCCAACTATTTCGGCAGTTGCCAGTTTGTGGGCTGGGATCAACCCCTTCGTGTTGGAGGTGGGTGAGCACCTCATGTTTTGGCTGTCCATTGGCGCAGTTGTGGCTTTCCTTCCGTATTTTCCTTATTCCAAGCATCTTCATCTGTTCTTTGCTCCAATAAACTTCGCACTTAAACCGGCCCGCAAATCAATCGGCCAGTTAAGCTATATCAACCTGGATGACCAGTCCATTGAGCAGTTTGGCGCGGCCAAGGTCAGCGACTTGGGATATGAACAAATCGTGGATGCGTATGCCTGCATCATGTGTTTCCGCTGCCAGGAAGTCTGCCCGGCCTATAACACCGGCAAGGTGCTTTCACCGGCGGCACTGGAGATCAACAAGCGTTACAACTTCAACCATGGTGGTGGGATGGATCGTCCATTGGGTGAGTTAATCAGTGATGAAGCTGTCTGGGCTTGTACCTCCTGCGGAGCATGTGTCGATATCTGCCCGGTTGGCAATGAGCCAATGCGCGATATCCTCGATATCCGCCGCAACCTGGCTATGATGGAAAGCGCTTTTCCAAAACAACTGGAAGCGTCCTTCAAGGGCATGGAACGAAATATGAACCCATGGAACGTGCCTCAGGCTGACCGGATGAAATGGGCCCAGGGATTGAATGTTCCCACCGTAGAACAAAATCCAGAGGCTGATATCCTGTGGTGGGTGGGCTGTGCACCCGCAACTGATGTGCGTGCCCAGAAGACCGCCCAGGCCTTTGCGAAGATCCTTAATGTGGCAGGCGTAAATTTCGCCGTGCTTGGCAAGAATGAAACCTGTACCGGTGATTCGGCTCGTCGCGCCGGTCGCGAAGACATTTTCTTTGGATTGGCGATGGGCAATGTCGAAATGCTCAACGAGTTGAAACCGGCGCGTATTGTCACCACTTGCCCGCACTGTCTGCATACCATCAAGAATGAATACCCGGCTTTTGGCGGCAACTATGATGTTATCCATCACACCCAGTTGATCAACGAACTCGTAGGCGCTGGTAAACTCCAGTTGGTTGCCAGCCAGGATACATTATCGGTCACATTCCATGATCCTTGTTATCTTGGCCGGCACAATGGCATTGTGGATGCGCCGCGTGATGCACTCAAATCAGCCGGATTGGTGACCGTGGAAATGCCGCGCAACTCGCAAAAATCCTTCTGTTGCGGCGCTGGCGGCGCTCAAATGTGGAAGGAAGAAGAGCCAGGCACCGGTAGGATAAATACAGCACGTTATGCCGAGGCCAGGGCCACCGGCGCACAGGCCGTGGCGGTTGGCTGTCCCTTCTGCCTGACGATGATGACTGACGCTTCCCGCGCCGATAGCGACTCGCTCCAGGTGCTGGATGTAGCCGAATTGGTTGTCGCCAGGCTGAAACCCTGATCTTTCAACTCGCGAATGGTATTAAATAAATGTGAAGTTTGCAAACTTCACATTTATTTATTTCCTGGCATGACCCGTATCTAATTTGGCCTCAAACCTATAACCCGTCTTTCCGCCACATTACAATTCCAAGAATCCATCCGATAAAGCGCGCCATTCCTGGCCTGGTAGTGTAAAATTGGTTTACCAAAACACTGTCACCGTCGTATTACGACGGTACCTAATCACAAGGAGGATTTTCTCATGTATCACACCCTGGTTCTTGTTGGAAACGTAGGTCGCGATCCAGAAATGCGCTTTACCCCTTCCGGGCAGGCAGTCACTTCTTTCTCGGTTGCTACAAACCGCCAATACACATCCAATAACGGCGCAACGGTTAAGGAAACCATCTGGTTTCGGGTCACAACCTGGGGAAAACAAGCCGAGATCTGCAACCAATATGTAAAAAAAGGCTCAAAAGTATTGGTGGAAGGCCGGTTGACACCCGATGGCGAGACCGGTGGACCGAGAGTGTGGAAGGCTCAGGATGGCACCCCGCGCGCTTCGTTTGAAGTGACCGCCAATACAGTCCGCTTTCTGTCATCGCGTGGTGAAGGCGATGGTGGTGGTGGGGATATGGGCGGTGGCAGCTTTGTTGGTGCTCCTGACGAAGACATCCCATTCTAGATAACGCAGACCCCGAGGGTTTCAAACGCCCTTGGGGTCTTATTCATTAAAAAGGAAGTCCCGATGGCAGTTCCTGCTGCACGCCCCCAAACCACACTGGAAGTACCCGCCGATATCCAGTCGGTGTATGCCAACCTGGTCCGCATTGCTCATTCCCCGGCTGATCTTGTTTTTGACTTTGCCCATCTTCTGCCAGGGGAAACCAAAGCCCGCGTAGGCGCCCGCATCCTCATGTCACCGCTCAGTGCCAAGCTGCTCTACCGGGCGCTGGGTGAGAACCTGGCCCGTTACGAAGCGGCATTTGGCGAAATTACCATGCCGACCTCCACCCTGGCAGACCATTTATTTAAACCATTTCAACAACCACCCGAAGAAGGTAAATCCTGAATGGACCATCTCGATTCAATCTCTGAACTCATCCGTGCCCAGTTCGATGCGCGTACTGCTGCCCGTGACCTGGCCCTGACCCAGGCGCGTGCACTGACTCGTTTCTGTTCGCAAGCCATTCGCGCCGTCCACCGCGATGAAGACGAAGCCATGCGCCAGCAGCTAAATGAGGCTCATAAATTAGCCGATTCTCTGCGTGCTGCTGTAGCGGGTTTTCCTGATCTGTATTATGCCGGCTACACCCAGGATGCGCTTAAGGAATTCGTGGAAGCCAATGTGACTTGCGCGTTGATCAAGAACCAACCCCTGATTGGTCCACAAGAATTGGGTGTTGAATACAACACTTACCTGAACGGTCTGTCAGAGGTGGTCGGCGAATTGCGCCGGCGCTGTCTTGATATCCTGCGTCATGGATATTCCACCGAAGCTGAGAGGCTTTTGACCCAGATGGACGATATTTACGCTGTCTTGGTTACCATCGATTACCCGGATGCGATCACCAATGGTTTGCGCCGACAAACAGACATCGCCCGCAACATTATCGAGAAGACTCGCGGTGATATAACCTTTAGCTTGCGCGGCGAGCACCTTGAGCTTGCCATTGCGCGTCTGAGCGAGCAACTGACCGGAGATGCCGGTCCCGGCGGTCCTACCCTCAGCCGCTCCGCAGGTGAAGAGGAATGATGTATGGCAAAACCAGGTAAAAAATATCGCCTGTTGATCTACGAATACATGCTTAATCGTTGGTGGCCTATGACCTTGCTGCTGGCGGTGTTCATATTCTTGAATATTGGTATATTATGGGGCGCGGAATGGTACTTTACGAACCCGGCAGAAAACCCTCTGCCAACTGTTTCGGCTGAGGGTGGAGCCGTTATGCTTGCTGTTGGCATTATCAGTCTGATATTCTCCATTTTCCTTCTCGCAACCAGAAAAATGGCCTATGTCCGGCTGTATGATGACTGCCTGCACCTGGTGACGCCTTTTCTGCGCATGAACATTTCCTACAAACGGATTGAGCGATCGACCACAGGCCAGATATTCAGCCTGTTCCCACCGAAAAGCCTCTCCAGTTGGAGACGTGATTTGATCGGACCCATCTCCGGGCGTACCGCGGTTGTTATCCATCTCCGGGCATACCCTCTGCCTCGTTTCGCCCTGCGCATGTTCTTATCGCCTTTTTTCTTCGCGGACAAAACCCCCCACCTGGTGCTGATCCTGGATGATTGGATGGGTTTTAGCACCGAGCTTGAAAGCCGCCGCTCAGCCACCAATTACCCGGTCAGCAAGGTGCAGCCGGGGCAGCGTGGTACTTTTGGCCTGCTCGACGATCTCAATCGCAAGTGATGCCATGAATATTTATTTTGCCTGTTCCATCACCGGTGGGCGCGAGTTCGAGCCGGTATTCCAGGCGATCGTGGGCACCATGTTGAAAGCTGGTCACCAGGTTCCAACAGCCCACCTTGCTGATCCATCGGTCGGCCAGATGGAAATTGTCGTTGCGGCCGCGGATGTGTACGACCGTGATGTGGCCTGGATCCGTGCAGCGGATGTGCTGGTAGCCGAAGTCAGTACACCTTCGCATGGGGTGGGGTATGAGATCGGTTTTGCTCTCGGGATGGGAAAACCGGTACTTGCCTGTTATCAAGCCGGACGTCGAATTTCCAAAATGATCTCGGGCAACCCGGATGCAAACCTGGTTGTAAAGTCCTATTACGATGTGGAAGAAGCCGTCAGCATAGTGAATGTTTTTTTGAAAAACCCCCATTGTTATAATTGTGAAATTAGTCACTAGGTTTATATGACACATATTACTTTGTGATTGTTGGCACAAAGTAGTATTATTGTAAGTGACAGAAGGGCACAAAAAAGCTCTTCGCTGTCTCCTCCTTTGGCGAATGCCTGCACCGGGTCCTCCCCCCGGTGCAGGCCGCTTTTAAGGTAGTATCTTTACTTATTCGGTTAGGGTGGAAGGAGTCTGCGATTTTTTTCGGGTTTCGATCCATTTGAAAACCGGAAGGTCCCGGTCCTGGATTTACTCACGGATTTATTTTGGATTGGACCTTTATCTTCCAGATTTTTGCCTCGCGGAATAAAAAAACAGTGGTTCGCCAATGAAACCTTTCTCATCTGGTTCTTTCGGTCTTCTGTTTCTCCGTTCCTGATCTAAATTAACCTGAATAATGGATAACGGTCTTTTCTTGGGTGATCAAGGATTTTGTGGTTTATCAAGCGCCAAACTCGATGATTTGCTCCGCAGGTAGAATTTTTGCGGACGGTTTTACTGCTAAAATTCTACAAAAATTATTTTTCTTTGCTGTCTGGGTCTTATCCATTATTGTCGTTAAATTAATGCCCACCGGTTATTGGTGTTTGTGTGGATCCGCGTCCGCCCCATTTTGCGGGCCAGCCAGGCAGGAACACGCCCAACAGCAGCGCACCAATCGAGGCATAAAAAGTGATCCGGTAGGCCGCCTCGAATCCCAGTATGCTTTCGTCACAAGCACGCGTCAAGCCAATCAGGATTTTTTGCCTTGCAAGGGTTGCTGATTGAACGGGCAGACCAGCTAATGCTTCCACAGCGGACGGGGGAATATTATCTTCTACCTTGACACCGGGAGTTTCGCAGATTCCAAAGCGCGCCGATGATACAACCGGCGTTTGTTGAGCTTTTTCCTGTTGCGCTTTCACATCTGCGGAGAGGGTACTTGTTAATACGGTTGCCAGGGCGGCGACCGAAACGGCTTGTACCACGAAGCGTGTACTGTTCAACAAGCTGGAACCGCGCGGAAGCAGGTTGAGGGGTATGCTGCTGAGTGATGTGGTAAAAGTCGTTTGTAGTGTCAATCCCACGGCCAGGCCGCGCAAGCCTAAAAGCATCACAATATAACTGATTGGGGTGGTTCCCTGTATCTGGGCAAGCTGCCAGGTATTGATGCACAGGATGGCAAACCCAACTGTTATGATCATGCGCGGACCTATTTTGTCAAACAAGCGGCCTGCCAGGGGTGTCGCAAAGGCGGAAGTGGCCGCCACGGCTAATAACACGTAGCCTGTCTCCAGTGCGGTGCGCCCGCGGAAAGCCTGCAGATAGACCGGCATAAGAAACTCTGCTCCAAAAAGCGCGATTGTTGCCACATACCCCACCAGGCTGGCATTCAGGAAAGTGGGGTTGGCGAACAGGCGCAGGTTGAGCATTGGTTCTTTTACCACGTATAGCTCAATAATAACGTGGGCGCCCAATGCAACCAGCCCGATGGCAAAGGTTGCCAGGGTTATCGTTCCGGTCCAGCCGTTCAACTCGGCTGAAGTGGCAGCATACAGGATAGCGCCAAAGCCAATCATGGCCGTGATCAGGCCGAGCGGGTCGAAGACGGGGCGCCGTTCAATACGGTGGTCTGGCAGGAAATGGGAACCGAGGATCACACCTGCAATGCCAATCGGAACGTTTACAAAAAAGATCAGGCGCCATAATTGCGCATCCACCAGCCATCCACCCAGGATCGGTCCTAGCGCCGGGGCTACCACCAGCGCCAGGCCAAAAATGCCCAGGGCTGTGCCCTGTTCCCTGGGTGGAAAAGCCCGGTAAAGTTGGGCCGGACCGAGCGGCTGAGCCAGCCCACCGCCAAAACCTTGCAAAGCGCGTGCCAGAATTAACATCCCGAGCGATGGCGCAATACCGCACAGGAATGAACCCAATGCAAAGATGCCAAGTCCGATGAGGTAGATACGCTTGATGCCGAAACGATCGGCAAGGAAACCTGATACAGGAGTGGTGATGCCGAGCGCCAACACGTAAATACTCAGCACCCATTGTGCATCCGCCAAGCTGGCGCCGAACTCGCTCCGTAAGGTGGGGAAAGCCACATTCACAATGGTTGAATCGAGGATGATCATGAAAATACCGAACATGACCGAGATCAACACTTTCCATTTCGAATCCAACCCACCACCCCTGGTCGCTGACATGCTCTCAACACTCATGATGGTACCCTTTCAAAGTGAATTATGCTCGCCCACTATCCGCAACGGCACACGAAAAAATAATTCCCATCATGATAGTAATAATTATCCAGATCGTCAAGTCGAACCGGACGTGTTCTTACACATCATCCATAACTCCACGCATTCGTATTTGCTGAGATGCTTCATTTTTATTCCGCTCTACAAATATCAAATAATTTCCGGTGGATCTGGCTCCATTTCGAGATATCTATCCGCCAAAACATCATCCCCTTGATACGCCGGAAGATCGGCGTGCCTACTCAACATGCCGGCATGTGGAAGTAACATCCAACAAATTGTGCTGGCACTTTGGTTTTATTAATATTGCCCGAGAACGCGAACAGCAATATTGCATATTGATGTGTAATTTGGTTAAGGGTTTACTTTTAGCTAAGACAGGTGCAACGGACTTCTTTTTATTCTTCCACGGTTTTGACACAGAAATGATCAATGAGAAAACGGTGATAATGATTTGCGCAATTAGAACGTGCTTTTTGGTCAAATTGCCCGGAAGAAATATTTAAACGAAAACTGCCCGTACTTAAAATCCCGGGCAGTTTGATACATGGCATGTGTTTTAATGTTAAATATGGATGGCGCTCCCCAATGCTCCATGAGCGGCTTCCATCAGCGCCTCTGATATGGTGGGGTGGGCATGCACATTACGCGCAATTTCTTCGGGCGTAAGTTCCAGCATGTGCGCCAAGGTCAGTTCCGGCAGTAGTTCGGTCACTTCCGGGCCGATCATATGTGCGCCCAGGATCTCGCCATATTTTTCATCCACCACCAGTTTAACCCAGCCGGCATAATCACCCAATCCAAGCGCTTTCCCATTGGCCTGGAATGGGAAACGCCCGATCTTGACCGTGTAGCCGCGTTCTTTGGCCTGGGCTTCGGTCAGCCCGAAGGATGCTACCTGCGGCTGGCAGTAGGTTGCGCGCGGCATCATTTCGTAATCCAGGATGATCGTTTCGTGACCGGCGATATGTTCGGCGCTCACAATTCCCATAGCCGAACCGACATGCGCCAGCATCAATTTTCCGGTAACATCACCAATTGCCCAAATACCAGGCACGTTGGTTGCCATTTTTTCATCGATCTCCACAAAACCGCGGTCGCTGAGTTTGACGCCCACTTCTTCCAGCCCGAGGCCTTTTGAATTGGGGCGGAAGCCGATCGCTACCAATGCCTGGTCGGCTTCAAGCACCTTGTTTTGTCCATCGGCTGAGACGGTCACTTTTACGCCGGCTGTCGTGGCCTCAACTGCTTCCACCTTGTGCCCGACCAGGGTCATGATGCCGCGTTTCTTAAAAGCTTTTTCCAGTTCCGCGCTGACTTCCACATCCTCCAGGGGCACTATGCGCGGCAGCATCTCAACGATGGTTACATCCACACCGTAGGAATTCCAGACGGTGGAAAATTCCACTCCTATTGCGCCTGAACCGATCACCACAACCGATTTGGGCAGTTTCTCTTGCAGGATGGCCTCCAAATAAGTGATAACTTTCTCGCCATCCACTTTCCATGCGCCGGGTACAGCGCTTGAAGCGCCAGTGGCGATGATGATATTCTTTGCCTTCAGTTCGCTAACCTTGCCGTCTTTATCGGTCACGGCGACGGTGTCCTTGCTGGTTAATTTCGCCGTTCCCATGTGCACGGCAATATTATTCTTCTTCATCAGGAAGCCAACGCCTTTCACCAGCCGGTCTGAGACCTGCCGGCTGCGTTTGGCAGCCACGCTGAAATCCAACACCAGGTTATCGAAGGAAAAGCCAAATTCCTTTCCGCGTTCACGCAGCGTGTGTGCTACTTCGGCATTTTTTAATAGCGCTTTGGAAGGGATACAGCCCACGTTTAAGCAAACTCCACCCAGCCATTGTTTATCGATGATGGCGGTTTTCTGCCCCAATTGAGCTGCGCGTATAGCAGCCACATAACCGCCCGGTCCCGCACCGATGACAAGAACATCATAATTTTCCGACATGTAATTCTCCTTCTCTGGAAACCGGTTTTTCCGGAAATAAATTGAGACTCTCCGTTGTGATTAAGGAAGAACTCATTTTCTAATGGAATTCAGGCATTCATGAACCAGGCCGCGCCATAAATATTGATGATGATGCTAATGATGGTCAGCATAATGAAATGCCAGGGAACTTTTTTATCGAGCGCCACGGCTAACAGGGTCATCAGCGGGATAATGGCATCCAGGATGTAACGATAGCCAAATTGGTGGGCACCGGTGTTATGGTAAAGAACCAGCAGGATAAAGATCAAGCCTACTGTTAACCATGAGCCCATGATCCACCATTTTCTATCGTAGTGGTGAATTAAGTATATGAGCGGTGGTGTTGCAAGGAATATGCTCATCCCTGCTCCTGATGGCGATATGGGCCATTGGCTGCCCAACTGGATCACCGGCAGGTATAAAAACATCACTTCCAGGTTGTGGGCGATGAAATGCGTCGAGAATATACCAAATGTCCTGGCATTCTCCACGATCGTTGGATCGCCATTCAGCAGTGTATAGCCGAAATCCATGAAATTACCAAAGCGCACATAATTGTAAAGCAATAGTCCGGTAACCGCAAATACCATCGGCAGGGCAGATTTTACTATCCAGGCTACCTGCTTTTTTAGATCAAATTTGATCCCGTTCTCCTGTAGAATTTGCAAGGAGATGGCGAATGGGAACGGCCAGAACATGAGGCTGTTTGGCCGGGCGGTTATGGCCAGGGCCAGGCAGGTTCCAATTGCCCAGGGTGACCAGGATTTCAGCACAGCGAGCGTTCCGATTTCCAACATTGTTACCGTCAGGACCTGGCTAACAAACCAGGCCCGTCCGTTGATCCCGACCCACAAATGGTTCGTGCCAAAGGCAAACAGGAGCACCAACCAGAGCGCATCTTTCCGCGAGATCTTGATCCATTTGCGGTTGATAAGCGCATCAAGGATCATGAACATTAGCATGCAGTTTATCGCGCTGAAGAACATTGAAAAATCGGCGGTGTTGATATTGCCACCACCCACAATAGCTGCCAATGGCGCCATTATGATGGCGGGCAGGGGAGGCATGGGAATGTACCAGTTTCCGTTGAACAAAGCCAGATCGTGAGTGGTTGGTGGATTTTCAAGAAATAATTTTCCACGCAGGATTTGGTCTGCCAGCAAATTCCAGTAGGTGTAGCGTGTATTTTCCCAACCGATCCATGCCGCTATGTGTTCGTAGATCACAAAAGTTGTCAGGAATATACCGCTTAAAAGCAGGATATTGTTCAACCCCTCTTGGAAACGGCTGCCAGTTGCTAGTTGGCTGGTTATTCCCGCCAAAAGGAAGAAGAAGCCTAGCCAGATGAGAGGAAATTCGGCTTTTCGCAGAGAAAGAACATAGGCTGCCTGTCGATAATCAATGAGGAGCAGAATATAAGCGCCCAACAATAACAGACCCCAAAGTGTAATCTTCAAGGGCGTGATGAAACCCTTTTTTCGAATGATGTCAGCATATTGAATTACGAGCAGGAGCATTAACAGAATACTGGCAACAAAAATCCAGCCAAGCATGCTGCTCAGTCTGGTAATCATTCCTTCCAGAAAGATAATTGGTTTTGCAATGGGGATAAGATTGAGCAGGAGAAAAGACCCGCTGCCGACCAGAATAATATAGAGTAAGGTCAAAACGTTAAACAGGCCAATGGGTTTTGAGAGCAGGCCGTCCAATGGAATTTCGACACGTTTTTGCCAACCGGCCTTTGCCGTAAAAGTAAATACAGCGGCCATCATTACGGCTATTAATAAAAGCAGGAAAACCAGGCCGATCGCAAAGCGCGCCCGCGAGAGCCCGATCAGGAACTGGTTGCCCAATTCTGATGGCTGGCTCAAGAAAACACCCAAAAGGATCATGCCAGTCAGGCTGATCCCACCTAAAAACAGGCTGGTAATTTGGCGGCGTTTTTGAAGCGAAAACATTAATTTACTCTTGCCTCGGTTGGATGGTTCATAGTTAGATCAAAACCCCGCCTGGTACTGCGCCGCTGGTGGCGACATCTTGTTTTGCTGAAATGCGAATCATATACCACAGAAAACAATGATCCTTTCAGCGGCTGTGGAGCAGATACAAGCAGCTTATTTTACTACGCCAACACCGGCTATAACCATCTTCTTACACCTGCCTTGTATCCCAGGTAAGTTTGCCCGAATCGTTTTTCAAGGTAACCTTCTTCGCGTTCGATGATCAAGCGGTTATATGCATCGAGCGCGACCGGTGCCAGGATCGCCCCCCAATAATAACCGGGTATCAACGGCAGGCCGATCAGTATCATCAAATAGCCAAGATAGATTGGGTTTCGGCTGATTTTATATGGGCCGTCTGTCACTAATGCATTGGAGGCTTTACGTGGATCCGGAGAGGTGTTTGCGCGTCTCATCATGCTCACAGCGCTCAGTGCGCTGGTCAACCCGGCCAATACAATCAGGCCACCCAATACCTGCATCCACCATGGGCAGGGGATCGGCACAGGCAGCTTCCAGCCAAACAGCAGCGCCACTACCAGGAAGATAGACATCAGAAGCGGTGGTTGAACGGGGAGACCCGCATTATCCTTATTTTTATTCATTATGTGGCACTCCTATAGCTCTCACGATCCAGGTTTTCGGCGCACCAGCCAATCCTTCACGGCCGGTCCGGTGCCAAACGGCCAGGGGCGCAGGTTGTCTGGTCGGATGAGTTTATAGGCTGACAGCTCTTCGCCCAGCTGGATCTCGCCGCGGGCGTGCACATGGTATGCCAGGATAATCTGGTTGTTTTGAAAAAAAGCGTAATTGCCCACAAACCCGACGATCTCGCCCACCAATCCGAGTTCCTCCTGCAGTTCGCGTAGGATGGCCTCCTCAGGCTTTTCTTTTTTTTCCAGGAAGCCGGTTACCAACCCAAAAAACTTTTCAGGCCAATCCTTGTTGCGCACAAGAATAACCGAATCGCCGTATTCAACGATTCCAGCCACAACAGGTATGGGGTTGTCCCACAGGACATAACCGCAGCCGGCCGAGCAGACCAGCCGCTGTCTGCCGGCTATATCGGCGCTGCCTAAAAGGTTTCCACATTGTGGGCAATATTTAGTTTCTGTCATTGTCTTTCCGAGCCACCATTAAAAACATGGGAAAGGCTTTTTCAACCTCGCCCACCTGCTTTCTGACCGAGAAAATGGAAGAGAAGCGTACCATGCCAAATCCGGCAGTTTCCACCTGTTTCTGTAGCGAGTTGCGTTCAAAACCATTATGTACATCCGTTATCTGCGGACCATGGAAGGAACCATCTTCCTTTTCCAGGTCTGCGATGCACAGGAAGCCGCCCTTGGTCAGCATGCTGAAAAATTTCTTCAGTACAGTGATCGTTTCAAGGATATGGTGCATGCTCATCAGCGTAAAGATTATGTCAAAGTGGGCTGAGGGGGCGGGTTCACTAACCAGGTTCAGCAGCAAAGGATGCATATTACCCACCCCGGCGCGCTTGATCTTGCCGGCCAGCACATCCAGCATGCCTTGCGATGTGTCCGCAAGCGTAATGGATGCGAAATCCTGCTGCAGAGCAAAACCAAGCAGACCAGTGCCGCAGCCATATTCCAGGGCATTCATCCCTGGCTTATGTAATACCTGAGTGCGGATGGCATTGGCGACCACCAGGGCACGCTCCACCTTGGCCGGGTCGACGTCCCAGCTCTTGGCGCGCTCATCAAAACTTGCCATTAACTTCCCCATTTTTCAAGTGTTTGCTTGACTTTAGCCAGGAACCAATCCGCGGATGCTCCGTCCAGAATGCGGTGATCGAACACATACGACAGGTACACCATTAGGCGGATGGCGATGGCATCATTGCCTCCCGTATCTGTAACCACCACGGCTCTTTTTTGTAGGGCGCCAACCCCTAAAATGCCGCACTGCGGTTGGTTTATGATCGGCATGGCAAAAAGCGAGCCACTCACGCCGTGGTTTGTTAATGTGAAGGTTCCGCCCTTCACTTCATCCGGCTTCAGTTTCCTGGAACGTGCCCGTTCCGCCAGGTCGTTTACCGCGCGCGCCATGCCCAGCAGGGAGAGCCCATCCGCCCCTTTGATAACCGGTACGATCAGTCCATCCTCACCCAGCGATGCGGCCATGCCGATGTTGATCGCTGCGTGAACAACGACCCCTGCCTCGCTCCAGGATGAGTTGGCCATGGGGTGACTCTTCAGTCCGGTCACGATGGCGTTCATGAAGTAGGCAGTGTAAGTCAGGTTTGCCCCATCGCGCGCAAAGGCTTCCTTGTTCGCAGCTCGATGAGCTGTCACACGGCTCATATCCACTTCCATAACCGTCAGGACATGCGGCGAAGTGCGCTTGGAGGCCAGCATGTGCTCAGCGATCGATTTGCGAATGGCGCTGTGTTTAATGATCCGGTCGCCTTCGCTCTGGTTTGGCGCGAAGGTTTCGCTTGCGCCATCAGTCTGGTCCGCTGCTGGTGTGCCTGTCAAAGGCCGTTGCGCCAGTTCAAGTTTTGACTTGTCTTCGATGATTGCCAGAACATCGTTCTTGGTGATGCGCCCACCCAACCCGCTGCCTTTTACTGATTGCAAATCGAGCCCGTGTTCCGCTGCGATCCTTGCTACCACTGGCGAAATAAAGCCCAATTCCCGCTCAACCGCGGTTGCAGCGCCTTGACCGGGTGCGGATGATTGGGTCTCCGGTTGGGAACCGGTCGGGAGCTGTTCCTGCATCGGTCCGGACTGCTCCTTAACCTGTATCCCTTTCTCCCCGATTACCGCCAGCATGGAACCCACCACGGCCACCTGTCCTTCTTCCATCAATAATTGGAGAACAATCCCTGAAACCGGGGAAGGGATCTCGGTATCCACCTTGTCGGTGTTCACTTCCAGCAGCGCTTCAAGCTCCTCGATCGGATCGCCAACTTTCTTGAGCCACCTGGTAACCGTGACTTCTTCGACACCTTCGCC